>JACCDH010016073.1_pt1 | contig 16566 bp, 14 predicted proteins | sample 7442481 | NCBI WGS metagenome assembly JACCDH01 (sample SAMN15323433, study PRJNA562643) | freshwater metagenome | isolation source: river surface water | place: USA:Blue River Watershed | collected 2017-08-15
AATAAAATCCTTGTCACTATTGGTTAGAATTCACAGGAATCTTTACGCACTAGTTTCTAAGGGGTTACAAAATAAGTAATTATTTGATTGAAACAATTTTCGAACCTATTTTTTATTTAAAATTTACTTGTACTAACTAGTGTTGGCAGAAAACAATATATTTATGCCAACAATCAACAAAACAACAATTATTAAATATGAAAAAGATCCTAGTATTTACTAGTCTTTGTGTCGTTTTGACATTAAGTTTAACCGCACAAAAAGCAGACACCACGTCGGCCCAAAATGGTCCTAAAAAAGAGGGCCCAGCCAAAACAGGTCCAAAGGCATTTAGTGAATTGATTACCAAGAAGGCAGTAAGCCAAAAAGGGGTATTTACAGTCCATTTTCAGGACGATAAATACTATTTTGAGATCCCAGATAGCCTTTTAGGTCGTGAATTGCTAGCCGTAACCCGCTTTGCGAAAGTAGCTGGTGGGGCAAGACGTTACGGCGGGGAGGAAGTAAACGAGCAAAGCCTTGTTTTTGAAAAAGGACCTAACCAACGCCTATTTATGCGCGTGGTTACCTTGATTTCAAGGGCAGATTCAACCCAAACTATTTCCAAAGCAGTAAAAAATTCTAATTTAGACCCAATTGTAGCTTCATTTGATATTAAAGCATTGGGGAAAGACTCTTCAGCAAGCATTATTGAGGTTACTGACTTTTTTAAGGGTGATAATCAAGCAGTTAGCTTGACAAGTGGCGAAAAAAGAAGCTTTAATTTGTCTGGATTGGCTGCAGATAGATCTTATATAGAAAGTATCAAGTCATACCCAATTAATATGGAAATTAGAACGGTTAAGACCTACTCTGCTATGGCTCCTACTCCAGGTAGTCCAATGGGTGGCAGTGCCATCCCTGCAGCGATTAACGCAGGGGCAGTAACCTTTGAATTGAATACTTCTATTCGACTTCTACCAAAACATCCGATGCATACCCGTTTGTTTGATTCAAGAGTGGGTTATTTCGCAGACAATTTTGTTGAATTTGCAGATGACCAACATAAAGTAGAAAACCAGGTTTTTGCAGTACGCTATAAATTAGAGCCAAAACCGCAGGACCTAGCCAAATACAAGAATGGAGAATTAGTAGAGCCCATCAAGCCTATTGTCTATTATATTGACCCTGCTACCCCTAAAAAATGGGTGCCTTATTTAATTGCAGGGGTGAACGACTGGAACGCTGCCTTTGAAAAAGCAGGTTGGAAAAATGCAATTCAAGGAAAAGAATGGCCAAATGATAGTACCATGAGTTTGGAAGATGCTCGTTTCTCTGTAATTCGTTATTTCGCATCTGACATTGAAAACGCTTATGGTCCACAAGTACATGACCCAAGAAGTGGTGAAATTTTAGAAAGTCATATTGGTTGGTACCATAACGTAATGAACTTAGTGCATGATTGGTACATGATACAAACTGCAGCGGTAGATCCTGCTGCAAGAAAAATGAAATTTGATGACTCATTAATGGGAAATCTAATTCGCTTTGTTTCTTCTCACGAAGTAGGTCATACTTTAGGCTTAAGACACAATATGGGTAGTAGTAGTAAAACGCCTGTAGAAAAATTAAGAGATGCAAAATGGTTGGAAGCCAATGGACACACTGCAAGTATTATGGACTATGCACGTTTCAACTATGTTGCACAGCCAGAAGACAACGTAACTCAAATGGGATTATTTCCTCGTATTGGCGACTATGATAAGTGGGCAATTAAGTGGGGTTATACTTATACAGGAGAAGGTGGTGAAGCGGATAAAAAAATAAACAACAAATGGATCATTGATGCTTTGAGCAAAAATGATCGCTTGTGGTTTGGTGGTGAAGGATTCAATGCCGACCCAAGAGCACAAACAGAAGACTTAAGCGACAACGCTGTTGTAGCAAGTGAATATGGTATTAAAAATTTAAAACGCATTGTTGCTAAATTACCTGAGTGGACCAAAGAAGAAGGAGACCGCTACGAAAATTTAAGTGAGATGTACACACAACTTGTTGTTCAATACAATAGATACATGGGTCATGTTTTGAAAAATGTAGGTGGTGTTTATGAAACCTTTAAGAGTGTAGAAGAAAAAGGAGATGTATATGCTGCAACTCCAGTGGCGATGCAAAAATCAGCAATGAACTTTTTACAAACACAATTATTTGCAACTCCAAAATGGTTATTAGACAATGCTATTTTAAATAAAATATCTAGTCCAGTTGCCAACGAACGTTTACAATCTGTTCAAACGAGTGTATTGAAAAGCTTATTAGATAAAGGACGTCTTTATCGTTTAACAACCAGCAGTACTCGTTTTAACAATGCTACTTATTCCTTACATGATATGATGGAAGATACACGTAAAGGTTTATTCTCTGAATTAACCAGTCGTCAAGCAACAGATGTATTCCGTCGTAATTTGCAAAAGACATATGTTTCTCAATTGGGAGATTTAATCAACCCAAGTGCAGGCGCAACAAGTGCAGCACCTGTATTGAGAGCAGGTCCAGCAATTGATGTTGAAAATACCGATGTGGTGTCTGAAGCAAAAGCACAATTGAAAAAATTAGCTGCTAGCATTCAAGCTAACAAAGGAAGTATCAACGATGCAAGTTCTGCAAATCACTTTGATGACTTACAAGATCGCATTAAGCATATCTTAGATCCTAAGTAATTCATTTTACTTTGAATCAAAAAAGGGCCCGAAATTCGGGCCCTTTTTTAGTACTACCTAAACAGTAATAAATATTATTCGTAGCGTAATGCATTGATTGGATTTAAGGAAGCCGCTTTCATGGCAGGGTAAATGCCAGCAGCTAAACCTACTACAGAACAAATCACGATTCCTATAAATACCCACATCCAAGGAACTACAAATCCAGTATGTAGAATTAAACTAAATAAATTACCAACTGCCACCCCCAGGATAATTCCAAAGACAGCGCCTAAAATACTGATGCAAACACTTTCAAATAAAAATTGACGGCGTACATCTTTTTTCTTTCCACCCAATGCTTTAATCAATCCTACCTCACGTGTTCTTTCACTTACCGCCACCAACATAATATTCATAAGGCCAATGGCTGCACCAATTAAGGTAATCATTCCAATAGCACCAGCTGCGCCACTGATTCCGGCTAAAAAGCCAATAAACATTTCTGCGAATTTGTCACTTTTATCAATCACAAAATTATCTGTCTCAGTAGGAATAAGTCTTCTTGCTTTTCTCATTTGCTCTGTTGCCTCACCTATAGCAGGCTCTAATTCAGCAACATTATTAACCATCACCCCAATCGCATAAGAAGGATTGATATTGGCATATTGACGCACATTTTTAATAGAAGTAATCACCACATCGTCTTGTCTCATCATGGCACTTGAGCCCTTTGATTTTAACAAGCCCACTACTCTATAAGGCTTGCCTTGCATTAAAATTACTTTATCAATACAAGCAGTAGGTTTATTAGGGAATAATTTAGTGGCTACATTGCTACCAATAATACAAACGTTTCTTCCACTTTCAATGTCCACATTATTCAAATTTCTACCCGTGGTTAAACTATATCCATTTACGGCTAGGTAGTTTTCGTCCCCTCCCATTAAGGATATTTGCGGATTGGTTTTTTTGTCTTTATAATGCAATTCATTATTTCCACCGGCTCTTCTTGAAACACTCACCAATGCACGGCCAAAACCATAATGCTCTTTAAAATAAGTAGCTTCCTCTACGCGAATGGGTTTGTCCAAATTGGATTTTTTCTCTTTCAGTCCTTTTTTGGATTTAGAGAATTCATCCCCTCCGTTATTACCTCCCATTCTTGCATTAATTTCCTTGTAACGAACGCTAAAAGCATTCGCTCCCATAAAAGAAAAATTCTCTTTTAGGCTTTGATTCATTGCCGAAATAGCGGTGATAATACCAATTAAGGCCATAATACCAAATGCGATAATGGCTACTGTGATGCCCGTTCTAAGTTTATTGCTTTTAACGGTGCGCCATGCCAATACAAAAGAGTCCTGAAGAGTCATATACTAGGTTTTCAAAATAAAGGTAGGACAGATTCTACAAACTGCCCATAATTAGCCTTTATATGGCAATACTAGTTGAAGAACGGCTAAAAGTATAGATAATTGAATAATAGGTTAGGGAAAACGCCCAGTACAATCAATACAATGGCAATTACCCATAACTTATAGGTGTAATTTTTATCTATAGGATGAATGGCTGGTTCGCCCGTAGTAAAATACATGGCTTGTACCAATTTAAAATAATAAAATACACTCACTGCGGCAAATAGAATGGCGGTAATTAACAACCATAAACCAGCACCTGCAGTATACAAGGCGCTCAACATAAAATATTTTGCAAAGAACCCAGCAGTTAACGGGATACCAGCCAAGGAGAATAAAAATACAGTCGTTACAAAAGCCAATGCTGGGTTTTGTTTAGCCAATCCATTAAAAGACTCAAAGCTATAATCCTTCATCTTCACTAATACGGCAAATAAGCCAATCGTAGCTAAAGAATAAGCTACGATGTACAATAAGATGGCTTCATTGTTGTAAAGAGATTTGCCATAAAGTCCAAATAGCATAAAGCCTGCTTGTGCAATACTTGAATAAGCTAGCATTCTTTTGACACTTCTTTGAAATACAGCAGTGATATTTCCAATCAATAAAGTACAGACAATAACAAAGGGCAGCATGATATACCAGGAAAAACTCAGAGCTTCTCTTTGTGTTTCAAAAACTTTAATAAATGCAATAAAGCCAGCCGCTTTAACAATGGTCGCCATAAATGAAGTAAATACAGTAGGAGCGCCATCATAAACATCTGGTGTCCAAAAATGAAAAGGAGCAGCAGACACTTTAAAATTCAGGGCAACAAATAATAAGATTAAACCAGCCGACAATAACAATTGCTCGGTAACTCTATTAGTTATTGTATTCACAATGGGAGCAGTTAAGTGAAAGCTTCCATTAGCTCCATATACAAAAGCAATGCCCAATAAAAGAATACCGGTAGAAAAAGAACCCATTAAGAAATATTTTAAGGACGCTTCATTACTAAACAAATTCTTTTTATCAGAGCCTGTTAAAATATAAAGTGGGATGGAAAGAATCTCGATACCAATAAACAACATCAATAAATTATTGAAAGAAGTAAGCAAGCTTACACCACATAATATAAAAAAGAAGATGGCATAAAAATCTGCAGTATGTTGACCAATTTTTTCAATCTCTTCGCCATTAATCCATAGGTATACAAAAGTCAATACGAACAAGAGCAAATTAGCATACAAGCCAATACGGTTAAATACCAACATATCCTTAGTATCAAATTGAATAGACCATACACCATTCAATTGCGCAATGTTAGCGACAATTAATAATAACATTCCAACTAAGCCAATATTTCTTTGCGTTTTGGCATTATCGGTGAGCCATGAGCTAAACATCATTACCACACCCATCAAAGCAGATATAATTATTGCGTTCATTACTAAGTTGTTTAATTATTTGACAAACAATTGTTGTAGTGTATCCGCCGTCAAACTAAATAAAGGCTGTGGATATACTCCAGTGAAAAATACGATTACCAATAAAACGATCAATACCCCTTGTGCAGGCTTATTAGGTGCTTGCATAGCATGAATCGCTGGACTTATTTCTCCATAAGCAACTTTTTGTACCATGTTTAAAGTATAAATAGCAGCTAATACAATACTCACTCCAGCAGCAACCGCCAACCATGGATTGAATTGGAATAAACCATTAAACATTAGGAATTCACCTACAAACGCGTTGGTCAATGGAAGTGCGATATTTGCAAAAGCAAAACCTATAAATAAAATGGCAAGGGTGGGTTGTTTTTTGGCTAGACCACCCAAAGCTTTCATTGATCTCGTACCCGTTTGTTGTTCTAATACATCGGCCACCATCCACAAACCCAACACATTAATGCCATGTGAAAATAATTGTACCAAAACCCCTTGCACACCCACTTGAGCATGTGCAAACAAGGCAGCATTCATCAATCCAATGTGTGCAATAGAAGAATAAGCAATTAATCTTTTTAAATCATCTTGACGAATAGCGATAAAAGAGGCGTATAAAATTCCAATCACGGATAAAAGCGTAACTATATTTGAATGTGCTAAAAATGCCATCGGGAATAAAGGCATTAACCATCTCAAAATTCCATATAGACCCATTTTCACCATCACTGCACTCAAAACCATGGTAACTGCCGTTGGTGATTGTTCATAGGCATCTGGTTGCCAAGTATGTAAAGGAAAAATTGGCATTTTAATAGCGAAAGCAATAAAGAATAAAGCAAATGCGGTCACTTGCTTGCCATTGGTTAATTGAACCTGTTTAAATGACTCAATAGCAAAACTTTGATCCGGCGTATTTACATATAATAATAGGATACCAATTAACATGAATAAAGAACCCAAGAAAGTATAAATGAAAAATTTAAAAGTAATTGCAATGCGTTTTTCTCCTCCCCAAATAGAACACAAGAAATAAACGGGTATTAAAGCCAATTCCCAGAAGAAATAAAATAACAATGCATCTGCCGCTAAAAAAACACCCATTAAACCGGCTTGGGTTAATAAAAGTAAAGAGAGGAATATATTTTTCTGTGCAACCACATTTTTATGGGTTGCTATAAAGATGGCTGGGAAACTAATAGCGGTCAATAAGACTAAAATTTTAGCGAGACCATCCGCCTTAAGGGCAAAACGGCTATTTAACATTGAAAGCCATGGCGCGTCAAAATTTGCCGTATGATTAGTGGCAATATAAATAGCAGCTATAAGCGTTATCACACCTGCCCCTATTGCAATAGCCTGAATGCTTTGCTCTTTCTTAATCAACAATAATAAAATTGCAGCAAGTATGGGAATAAATAAAAGAGATAATAATATCATGATATTCTTATGATTTGTGAGTCAATTTAAAAAATAAACGAAGGATGGCTATATCATTAAACCAAATGACAAAAAGCAAAACAATGCTTAACACCATGAATAAAATATAATATCCAACTTGACCGCTTTGAAGTAACCTGATTTGTCTAGCACCATATTGTACTAGCTTGCCGGTCCCATTCACAGCGCCATCAATTACATTTTTTTCAATCACTTCTTTTAAAAAGCCAGCAAATTGATTCAAAGGATTTACGATAGCTGTATTGTACAATTCATCAATATACCATTTGTTGTAGAAAAATTTACCTAAGGCAGTTTGTGGTTCTCCATCTGCTTTTCTACGATAAACATTTACTGCAATCAATAAAGCAATTAATGCAATGGCTACAGAAATACCCATTAATGCCCACTCAGTTGAATGACTTAATGCAGCTTCATGCGCTTTTCCTACAATGGGTACTAATTGATGAGCTAACCAATGATGACCTCCCATTAATTCAGGTACCCCTATGGCCCCAGCAATAGCACTTGCTACTGCTAATAATAGTAAAGGCAAAGTCATTGCCATTGGACTTTCATGCAAATGGTGTGCTTGCTCCTCTGTGCCTCTAAACTGACCCAAGAAAGTAGTAGCATATAAACGGAACATATAAAATGCAGTCATGGCAGCACCTAACACACCCAATGCCCAATAGATAGGATTTTTTGCAAAAGCAGCTGCTAAGATTTCATCTTTAGAAAAGAAACCACTAAAGGGTGGTACGCCCGCAATGGCAATACATCCTATTAAAAAAGAAATATGAGTAATAGGTAATTTAGATTTCAACCCGCCCATTTTTCGAATATCTTGTTCATGATGCATGGCATGAATAACAGAACCCGCTCCTAAGAACAATAAAGCTTTGAAGAAGGCATGCGTGATCACATGAAACACAGCACCAGAATAAGCACCTACGCCCAAGCCTAAGAACATATAACCTAATTGACTCACTGTTGAATAAGCCAATACTTTTTTAATGTCATTTTGTTTAATCGCAATAGTAGCGGCTAACAAAGCAGTACTAATGCCCACAATGGCAACTACATGTTGTGTTAATTCACTAGCACTAAATAAAATATTAGAACGCGTGATCATATAAATACCCGCAGTAACCATGGTAGCAGCGTGGATTAACGCAGAAACAGGAGTAGGACCCGCCATTGCATCTGGAAGCCATGTGTACAAAGGAATTTGAGCACTCTTACCCATGGCACCAACAAACAATAATAAAGTAATAGCGGTAATATCAGTAGTAGATAATTTAGCCAGGCTTTCTGCAGTCAAAACGGTATCATAACTTACAGAACCTAGTTTTGCGATTAACCAAAAAATAGCTAATAAAAAACCAAGATCCCCAATTCGGTTCATGATGAATGCTTTCTTAGCAGCATAATTATAAGTTGAATTGGTAAACCAGTATCCAATCAATAAATAAGAACATAAACCTACGCCCTCCCATCCAATAAACATGATTACATAGTTGTCTCCTAAAACCAATAACAACATGGCAAATATGAACAAATTCAAATAAGCAAAATAACGTGCATAATGGGGTGCTTCCTCGTCTTTCATATAAGCCGATGAATACAAATGAATCAACGTACCTACCCCTGTAATGACCAATAAGAATAAACTGGATAAAGCATCCACTTTCAAATCAAAAGGGATTTTAAAATTAGCCGTATTGATAAAGTCAAAATAGTGTGCAGTAATTGCCCCCTGCTCTTGAACATTCAAAAAAGCGAATATGCTTAACAAAAAAGAAGCAAACACATAACCAGTAGCTTTATAAGCAATGGTCTTTTTACTCCAAATATTACGTCCTAAGCCGTTGAACAAAAATCCAACTAAAGGCCAAAGTACAATCAGTCCTATTATTACTTTCATGCGAAATGAATTAATTCTTTAATCTATTTAAGAAATTGATATCTACAGAATGCGTATTTCTAAACATCATTACAATAATGGCTAAGCCTACACTCACTTCTGCAGCAGCCACTACCATAATAAAGAATACAAAAATTTGTGCATCAATACCTGCAGTAGTTGTAGGAGCTGCCTGCAAAGCTGCGCCATGATACATTTTAGAAAACGCAACCAATAATAAGTTAACCGCATTTAACATAAGTTCAATACACATAAACACAATGATGGCATTGCGACGTGTTAGCACCCCAATTACGCCAATGCTAAATAAGGTCAAACATAAAAAGATATAATACTGTATAGGCATATCAACTATTTTAATAATTTTTTATTTCTTCTTCTCGGTTTTATTTTTTACCAATAATTACTGCTCCTACCATTGCACTTAAAAATAAAACGCTGCTTATTTCAAATGGTAAAACATAATCTGTAAATAATACTTTGCCCAGTGGGTGAATCAATCCAATGGTACCTTCTTTCATCAACACTTGCTTCCCTTGTAGTTGTGGAGTTTGTTTTACTACCGCTACTAATAAGGTTAACAGACTTCCGCCAGATAGAACCCCAATAAATTTGATTAAGATTTTTTTCTGAGGCTCATTGTCCATTTTTACGTTCATTAACATAATCACAAACAAGAACAATACCATAATGGCACCTGCATAAACAATTATATTTACAATGGCCAGGAACTGGGCATTTAGTAATATATAATGGCCAGAAATAGCAAAGAATACCAATATCAACCACAGTACACTGTGAATGGGATTCTTGCTAATCAATACCATGATGGCACTTACCACTGCAAAAGCAGACAAGGCGTAAAATAAAATTTCTAATGTACTCATATCAATTAAGCTTCTACTCCTTTAGCCTCAGCAAAAGCGGCTGCTTCTGTTTTTGGATTTGGAATTAATAAATCAGATTTTGCATAAATAAATCCCTTTCGCGTAAAATTAGCTGGCGCAAAAGTTTCACTTAAGTAAATGGCATCTTTTGGACAAGCGTCTTCACATAATCCGCAGAAAATACAACGCAACATATTAATCTCATATTTTGCTGCGTATTTTTCTTCTCTGTACAATCCCTCTTCACCTTCTACTCTTTCTGCAGCTTCCATAGTGATAGCTTCTGCAGGGCAAGCAACTGCACACAATCCACAGGCAGTACAACGCTCACGACCTTCCTCGTCTCTATTTAATACGTGCAGGCCTCTAAATACAGGGCTAAACTCACGCTTCTCTTCAGGATAGCGAATGGTGGGTTGTTTTTTAAACATGTGACTAAACGTAATCAACATGCCTTTAATAATATTAATCAAATACAAGCGTTCCAAAAACGTCATTGGTTTTCGGCTCACTGCTTGAACTTTGTTGGTTAATGCTTGCATGGTATCTTAAAAAATATTAATAATTATAATTTAGCTAAAATGATGGCTCCCGTTAAAAGCATATTAAACAATGCTAATGGAATTAAAGTTTTCCAACCCAATCCCATCAATTGGTCATATCTAAAGCGTGGAATGGTCCAACGAATCCACATGAATAAGAAAATAAACATTACAATTTTAATGAGTAAAGTACCAACGCCGATTAAAGCTGCAATATTGGGAGCCACGCTCGCCTCATTAAAGAAAGGCAAATCGTAACCGCCAAAATACATAGAAGCCATTATCGCACTACTCATAATCATGTTGATATATTCAGCAAATAAGTAGAAACCTAATTTCATTGAAGAATATTCTTGGTGATAACCAAAATTCAATTCATTCTCTGCTTCTGGTAAGTCAAACGGAGTTCGATTACACTCCGCCATGGCCGTGATAAAAAATATCAAAAATCCTAGAGGTTGATAAACCACATTCCACCAATTTCCTTGTACTTGTTGTTCTACAATGGTTTTTAAACTTAGGGATCCAGTAGTCATTAACAAAGCAATTAAAGCCAGTCCCATGGCCAATTCATAGCTAATTGCTTGAGAGGCTGCACGTAGTGCAGACATTAAAGAAAATTTATTATTGGAAGCCCAGCCACCAATCATAATTCCATACACGCCCATGCTCACTACCGCAAAAACATATAAGATGCCAATGTTTACATCTGCAATTTGTAAGGCTACTTGTCTACCAAATACCTCTACAGGGGTACTCCAAGGAATGACTGCACAAGTCATTAAACTTGCCGTCATTGCCAATCCTGGACCTAAAATAAATAACCATTTATTGGCAGCATTGGGAATAATTTCTTCCTTCATGATTAATTTCAAACCATCTGCTAAGGGTTGTAATAATCCAAAAGGACCTGCTCTACTTGGACCTGGACGATCTTGTAAAATAGCGGCTACTTTACGTTCTCCAAATGTGGTGTATAAGGCAATACCCAAACTAGCGAAAACAACAATGGCAATCATTATTAATTTCTCTAAGATAAAGCCCCAATCAAGTGCAAGAATTGTCATGCTATAATTATTTGTAAATATGAGTTATAATTAGTGGGTGCGTTATGCTTTTTTATTTTCAAAAGTGTCACCATGAGAAGGACCTTGAATTTGACCTAAATGAATATTAGGTTTATTCACTTCACTTTCATCATGTATATCCATTAGCAAATGAGGCGCTCTACCTCCATTCACTGCTAAGAAAGTTTCAGTGGGTTTGGTCATACCTACTGTACCTGCATAATGGCCTTGAGAAATTACAGAAGCTCTGCTAATGGCACGTGGACCTTCAATAACCCAGTCGCTTGCATTTTTCTTATCAAAGCGACAATTATTACAAATCCATCCTGGTTTGCCATCTGGTGTATCTTCAATTTCTCCCCACTCATCCTTGCGGGCTGTTACTCTATACACTTCATCCCCTCTATTCCACAAGGTTACACGACCCGAACAAGTTGGACAATCACGATGTGCATCCATTGGTTTTAAGAACCAAACACGATTTTTAAATCGGAATGTTTTATCAGTTAAGGCACCTACTGGACAAACGTCAATTACGTTTCCAATAAATTCATTATCCAAACTCTTTTCAATATGTGTTGCAATTTCTGCGTGATCTCCTCTATCTAATATACCGTGTACACGCTTGTTGGTTAATTGGTCTGCAGTAAACACACAACGGTAGCATAAAATACAACGCGTCATATGCAACTGTATTTTATCTCCTAAATCGTGCTTTTTAAAAGTTCTTTTTTGGAACTCAAATCTTGTTTTAGACTTACCATGATCAAAACTTAAATCCTGCAAATGACATTCTCCCGCTTGATCACAAATAGGACAGTCCAATGGATGATTCAACAATAAAAATTCAACCACACCTGCACGTGCATCCACCACTTTTTCGCTAGTGATATTTTTTACTTCCATGCCATCCATCACAGTGGTACGACAAGAGGCTACTAGTTTAGGCATGGGTCTTGGATCCTTCTCGGAACCTTTAGAAACCTCTACTAAACAGGTACGACATTTACCACCGCTTCCTTTTAACTTGCTATAATAGCACATTGCAGGAGGGGCAACCTCACCACCAATTTGACGCGCAGCTTGTAAAATAGTGGTGCCTGCTGGAACCTCTATTGTGATGCCGTCTACGGTTACTTTAAATAATGTTTGTTCGCTCATAGTTTATCTTTCTATGTTATGCAGGTACATGAATTGGATCTGCATAGTGTTGTAAACCAAAATTGCTTGTTTGTGATAATTCAGGATTTTTTACATGCCATTCGAACTCGTCACGGAAATGACGAATGGCAGCAGCCACTGGCCATGAAGCCGCGTCGCCTAATGGACAAATAGTATTACCCTCAATTTTTCTTTGAATATCCCATAGTAAATCAATGTCACTCATCTCTCCCTTACCCATTTCGATTTTGTGTAAAATCTTTTCCATCCAACCTGTTCCTTCGCGGCAAGGTGAACATTGACCACAGCTCTCATGACGATAGAACCTTGCTAAGGTGTAGGTGTTTTTTACAATACATTGATCTTCGTCTAATACAATGAATCCACCAGAACCTAACATCGAACCTGTAGCAAAACCGCCATCACTTAAACTTTCATAGTTCATGTAACGTGTTTCGCCCTTGGCGGTTTTTAATAATAAGTTGGCAGGTAAAATGGGCACTGATGATCCACCAGGAATACAGGCCTTTAATTTTTTGCCATCCTTAATTCCACCACAATATTCATCGCTATAAATAAATTCTTCTACTGAAATAGTCATATCAATTTCATAAACACCTGGCTTATTGATATTACCACATGCTGAAATTAATTTGGTACCTGTTGATTTTCCAACACCAATTTTTGCATATTCCTCACCACCCATATTTATGATTGGTACAACTGCTGCTAAAGTTTCAACGTTGTTAACTACCGTTGGGCGCATCCATAAACCTTGAATCGCTGGGAAAGGAGGTTTAATTCTTGGATTCCCTCTTTTGCCTTCCAAGGATTCAATCAATGCAGTTTCCTCTCCACATATATAAGCACCACCTCCACGTTGAACGTGTATGTTACAATCAAAACCCGTACCTAAAATATTTTTTCCCAACCAACCCGCTGCTTTGGCTTCATTAATAGCTTCTTCTAAAATATCAGTGATCCATGCATATTCACCTCTTATATATATGTAAGTATCATTTGAACCTAATGCATAACTTGAAACTATTAATCCTTCAATTAATAAGTGAGGGATAAATTCCATCAAGTATCGATCCTTAAAAGTACCTGGTTCAGATTCATCAGCATTACATACCAAGTGACGAGGTACGCCTTCTGGCTTAGCAATAAAGCTCCACTTCATCCCTGTTGGGAAACCTGCACCGCCACGACCTCTTAATCCACTTTTCTTTACCTCTTCTACGATGGCATCGGTGGTCATTTCCTTCAAAGCTTTTTCAACTGCACGATAACCTCCCTCACGACGATACACTTCATAGGTTCTTATGCCCGGTACATTTGCTTTGTCTAATAATAATTTTACGCCCATTTTAATATATTTAAGTCAGGTCTTATTAATTGTTGGCAGCTTGCGCTCTATATTCTGCAATAATGCTATCTACTTTTTCTTTTGTCAGATGCTCTTTATATATTTTTCCCACCTGCATCATCGGTGCATATCCACAAGCGCCTAAGCACTCTACTAATTTCAAAGTAAACAAACCATCTTTTGTGGTCTCTCCTGGCTTGATGTCCAAAGTTTTTTTGATGTAGTCAATAATATTATCAGAACCACTCACCATACAAGGACCTGTTTGACAAACTTCAAATACAAATTTGCCAACTGGTTTTAAATTATACATACTATAAAAAGTAGCTACTTCGTAAACTTCAATGGGTTCGATTTGCAACAAACTAGCAACATAATCTAAGGTCTCAGTGGACAACCAGCCACCAAAGCTTTCCTGCGCTAAATGCAAGGCAGGGAGCAAGGCACTTTTTTGTTTACCTTCTGGATAACGGGCAACCAAGCGTTTAAACTCCGTCATTTGTGTATCATTAAAAGTAGTAGCCATATATAAAACTTTCTTTTTTCAATTTTTTCATTAAGCGTTGCAAAGTATGCTTCGCCTTATTTATGCATCTAACTCTCCAGCGATCAAATTCAAACTACTCATTGTTACCACCGCATCACTTAACATGCCGCCTGTAATTAATTCAGGATAGGCTTGATAATAAATAAAGCAAGGACGACGGAAATGCAAACGGAATGGAGTTCTACCACCATCACTAATTAAATAAAAGCCCAATTCTCCATTGGCACCTTCTACTGGATTGTAGATTTGTCCTTTTGGCAAGTCAACCTCACCCATGATAATTTTGAAATGCCATATTAAGGCTTCCATATTATTGTATACATCTTCTTTCTTAGGAAGATAATATTCAGGAACATCCGCATGGAATACTTCCGCTTCAGCACCTTTGAAAGCTTGCACTTTTTCGTATGCTTGTTTGATAATTGAAATACTTTGCCACATCTCAGCATTACGCACTAAGAAGCGATCGTAATTGTCTCCAGTAGTACCTACTGGTATGGTAAAATCAAAATCTTGGTAGCTACTGTAAGGATTGGCAACACGAACATCATAGTCTACGCCAGCAGCTCTTAAGTTAGGGCCTGTAAATCCATAATTCATGGCTCTCGCTGCACTAATTCCACCTGTACCTTGCGTACGCTCCATGAAAATACGATTGCGTGTGAAAAGGCTTTCAAACTCTTTCAACACTTTTGGATATTCATTTAAAAATTTCTCCAATTTAGTAAATGCAGTATTGGTAAAATTTCTTTCAAATCCTCCAATACGACCAATATTAGTAGTAAGACGAGATCCACAAACCTCTTCGTAAATTTCGTAAATCAACTCTCTATATTGCATCACATATAAAAATCCAGTGTAGGCTCCTGTATCCACACCCACAATAGAATTGCAAATTAAGTGATCCGAGATACGAGCAAGTTCCATGATGATAATACGTAAGTAGTCTACACGCTTTGGCGTTTCTACTTTCAAGAATTTTTCACATGTTAAATGCCAGCCCATGTTATTAATTGGACTACTGCAATAATTTAAACGATCCGTGATAGGAGTGATTTGATATAAATTTCTTCTTTCTGATAATTTTTCAAATGCACGATGAATAAACCCAACTGATTGTACCGAAGAAACAACACGTTCTCCATCAATTTCCATGATATTCTGAAATACACCATGCGTTGCGGGGTGCGTTGGACCAAAGTTTAAGGTAGTGGTCTTTTTTTCGATAGAACCTTCAGGTAAGGTGATATTGTGTTGTGCTTCCATATAAAATGTGGCTCGTTTCTTTATTTAATTATTGAAATGTTGGTGTTGTTTTTTTATCCTCTTCCAAACATTTCGTCGTCTTTGTCAATTCTGGTTTGATCTTCCAATGGAAATTCTTTTCTCATTGGGAAGTAATCCATTTCTTCAACATTTAAAATTCTTTTCAAATTAGGGTGTCCAATAAAATTGATACCGAAGAAATCATAGGTTTCCCTTTCCATCCAGTTAGCTGCTTCAAATAATTTTGATGCCGTAAATACATCCGGTTGTGCAATTGGAACTGCAATCGAGTATCGTACACGAATATTTTCAACAAAATTGTGTAAATGATAAACTACAACTAACTCTTCCCCTGCTCTTTCAGGATAGTTTACTCCACACAAATCGGTTAAGAATGAAAAACCCAATTCGTCAAACAAAAATTGCATCACTTTTAAATTCAATGCAGCTGGCGATTCAAAAGAAAGTATTCCTGAATCTGTAGAAAAAGTATGCACTTGATCTGCAAATTTTGCTTCCAGTTGTGATTGTATTGTTTCGTTTGTTAAGGACATATAATTGAAATAAAATAATTTGAAATGGGATTATTGGATGCCGTAGCTGTTCAATAATTCTTTGTATTGATCACTATTTCTACGACGAATACTTTCTTGACCAACTAAGTCCTGAATTTTCATGAAGCCATCAATAATTGCTTCTGGTCTTGGAGGACAACCTGGCACATATACATCTACTGGAATTACTTGATCTATCCCTTGTAACACACTGTAGGTATCAAAAATACCTCCACTACATGCACAAGCCCCCACTGAAATTACCCAGCGCGGCTCCGCCATT
>JACCDH010280105.1_pt1 | contig 16566 bp, 14 predicted proteins | sample 7442481 | NCBI WGS metagenome assembly JACCDH01 (sample SAMN15323433, study PRJNA562643) | freshwater metagenome | isolation source: river surface water | place: USA:Blue River Watershed | collected 2017-08-15
AATGTCGCTGGATTCCAAGTTTACCCCATGCCGAAATTTTACAATTGATGAAAGCGTCTGATGTTTTGGTGTTCCCTTCTCTTTTCGAAGGCTTTGGTTTGGTCATTACCGAAGCAATGTCTCAAGGTACACCAGTTATTACCACTGATAGAACGGCGGGTCCAGACATCATTCAAGATGGCATTAATGGATGGATTGCAGAGGCGGGTTCTTCAGAAGCGCTACAAGCCTGCCTTCAGGCAATCATCGACCAACCTGATCTGCTCAATCAAGTGGGTAGCAATGCCTACACAACTGCCGCTCAACGTCCTTGGAATTCTTACAGTGTCGAACTTAATCAGGCTGTGAATTTAAGTCTTGATAAAACAACCATACATGTCAGATAATTCGTCCTACATAGCGCAACAAGAACCTATTATCAGTCCGGTTAAACTGACCTGGTCAGATCCGGTATGGGTGTTGAAACGCGCTATATGGGTTTACTTTTATTTGCTCATTTTTGAAGGTGCTCTAAGGAAATGGTTCTTGCCGGGTTTGGCAACACCGCTCTTAATCATACGCGATCCTATAGCGCTATATGCCATTTATGTGGCCTATAAACACCGTATGTTTCCTAATGTCTTCTACATTAAAGTGGTGAATTATATTGCACTCATCAGTGTGCTTGCCACACTGGCTGTGGGACATGGTAACCTTTTTGTTGCTTTGTATGGAGCTCGTCCAATGTGGTTGCATTTCCCTTTAATGTATATCATGGGGGCTATCTTTGTCAAAGAAGATGTGGAAGCAATGGGTAGAGCCATTCTTTGGATTGCCCTGCCTATGGTAGTACTCATTGGTCTTCAATTCTATAGTCCTCAAAGTGCCTGGGTCAACCGTGGTGTGGGTGGTAATATGGAAGGTGCTGGTTTCTCAGGCTCCGGCGAATTCTACCGTCCACCGGGTACGTTCTCCTTCACTTCTGGATTAGTACAGTTTTACACCATAGTGGCTGTTTTTGTTTTTTACTTCTTTATTAAAAATGATAAAATTAGTAAATTCTTACTGTATTCGTCTGCAGTTGCGCTCCTTATTGCAATTCCTTTCTCCATAAGTCGATCTCTCATTTTTAATGTGGTGATAGAAATTTTATTGCTGGTGATGGCTGTTGCCAATAAACCCAGTTATTTTAAAAAGATTCTCATGATTGCCGCTTTGGCTTTGCCGGCACTGCTTATATTAAATGAAACCAGTTTCTTTCAAACTGCAACAGGGGCTATGACCGATCGGTACGAGTCGGCCAATGAAGGAGAAGGTGGTCTAGAGAATGTTTTTGTAGAACGTTTCCTCGGAGGTATGTTAAAAGCGCTTCGCGAATCTACCAATTACCCTTTCTTTGGTCAGGGTATTGGTCTGGGAACCAATGTAGGCGCTCAAATGCTCTATGGTAGCATATCCGGATTTACAATAGCAGAGGAGGAGTGGGGCCGTCTCATCGGAGAAATGGGGCCGCTTCTTGGAATCATACTCATTCTTATTCGTACAAGCTTTGCTTTTAGCATGGCTTTCAATGCGTTTAAGTTTATGCGAAAAGAGAATTTCTTGCCTTGGATGCTCATTGGTGTGGGTTTTTTAACCTTTCTCCAAGGTCAATGGGCACCGCCAACTTCGGTTGGATTCAGTACCATAATGGGCGGAATGATGTTGGCTGGTTTTAAAGAAAAGGAGGATAAACCTGTCTAATCAAAAATTACATATCGTCCTAATTGGTAACTACCCTAAAGACCATCAGCGCAGCATGATTCTGTTCCTGCAAATGCTTAAAGATGGCTATACCGCCAATGGTCATACCGTGGATGTTTGGTTGCCAACTACTTTATTTGGGTCTATGGCTTCAAATACACTCTCTGGTATTGGTAAATGGCTGGCCTATATCGATAAATATTTGATTTTCCCTCTGGTTCTAAGAATACGTTGTTTATTGCCTAAAAACGCAAAAACGCTTTTTCATGTGTGCGACCACTCTAATGCGGTGTATGTGCCACATCTGCCATATAATAGAACATTGGTAACTTGCCACGATGTGCTCGCCATTAAAGGGGCCTTCGGCGATAAGTCTGTCTTCTGCGATGCCTCCCGTGCCGGTAAAGTGTTGCAGAACTGGATCCTCAAAAGCTTGCTTAAAGCCGGTAAAATAGCAACGGTGTCTCAAACAACACTTAATCACCTGAACGAACTGGCCCAAACGAATAAAAACCCTAAAGCCCAGTGGCAAGTGGTGCTCAATGCCTTTAACGAACCATTCAACGAATTGCCTTTAGATACAGCTAAAGAAATTTTAGAAAAAGCAGGCCTTGATCTCGAAGTCGGTTTTATGCTACATGTCGGCTCAGGTCTTCCTCGTAAAAACCGTAAAATGCTCGTAAAAATGCTCAACCTGCTCAAAGATGAGTGGTATGGTTTGATTGTATTTGCCGGACAGGGAATTGATCCTGAATTACAATCACTTATTCGATACCACCAATTAGAGAATAGAGTAATCAGTGTGGTGAATCCGGATTTTAAATTGTTGCAAGCCTTATACAGTACCTGCGATGCATTTGTGTTTCCATCATATTCTGAAGGTTTTGGCTGGCCGCTAATTGAAGCGCAAGCTTGTGGGGCTTGTGTTTTGGCCTCAGATTTTCCGGCGATTCGCGAAGTTGGCGGTGAGGCTTCTCTGTATGCGCAAGCGGATGATGCCCAAAAATTTGCAGAAAACTTTCAAGAAGTTCTCAAACCTGAAGTACAACAACAACTTAGAAGCAAGGCTCAACAAAATATCCTGCGCTTTGATAAACAAAACATGATTGAAAACTACATCAAATTGATACAAGAATGAAAAAACTACTAAAAGCACTGATAGTAATAATGCCATGGCCACTCAAAAGGTGGATGCTATGCAAGTTTTTTGGTTATAAAATTCATCCTTCTGCTCGTATCGGTTTGGCATGGGTCTATCCCGGACACCTCGAAATGGATGAGAAAAGTAAAATCCATCATTTTACAGTGGTGATACATTTGGATTTAGTTAAAATTGGGTACGACTCCAGTATTGGTCGCTCAAACTGGGTGACCGGAATGTCTACCAAAACAGATTCAGAATATTTTAAAGGACAGGATACCCGCAAAGCTGAACTAATCATGGGTAAGTTCTCGCATTTTACCAAAGGTCATCATATCGATTGTACCAACTCAATAGTGCTGGGTGATTTTGTTACCATAGCCGGTTACCAGTCGCAGTTCCTTACCCACTCAATCAATATTTACAAAAACATTCAAGACTCAGCGCCTATACATATCGGTGATTATACCTTTGTGGGAACCAATGTAGTAGTGCTTGGTGGTTCAAGTTTGCCAGCCTACTCGGTATTGGGCGCTAAATCGCTGCTCAATAAAGCATATACTGAAGAATGGAAACTATATGCCGGTGTGCCGGCAAAACCAGTCTCTGATATTAATAAGGAGGCTAAATATTTTTATAGAAAGGATGGATTCGTTTATTAAAATACTAAAATTATGTGTGGAATAGCAGGAATAATAGGATTACAAAATGCGCATCAACAAATTGATGCCATGTGCGCGGCCATGAAACACAGGGGGCCGGATGCTACCGGAACTTTTGTAGAAGATGCTGTGGCATTGGGGCATGTTAGGCTCTCTATCATTGATTTGACAGAAGGAGCCAATCAACCTTTTCATGATAATAGCGGTCGCTATGTTATTGTCTTCAACGGTGAGATTTATAATTTCCAGGAAGTAAGAGCTAAATTAAAATACGATTGGAAAACCCAATCAGATACCGAAGTTATCTTGGCGGCTTACATCACCTGGGGTAAAGAATGCCTGAATAAACTGAATGGAATGTTCGCTTTTGCTATATACGACCGGGAAGAAAAATCGGTGTTTATGGCTCGCGATAGAGTAGGTATTAAGCCATTTTATTACCATATCAGCAATGGTAATTTAGTGTTTGGATCTGAGATTCGCAGTGTGCTTGCAACCAATTTGCTTCAGCGCAAAATAAATCGCAATGCATTGCATCAGTTCCTTAACAGAATAGCTGTTCGTACGCCTGACACCATTATTGAAGGTTTGATGCAACTATTACCGGGTCATTACGCCGAATATAAAGATGGTGTTTGGCGCTCTGAAGCATTCTGGCAATTACTCAAACCTATTGAAAAAGTAAATGTGCCCGAAAGTATGGTGGCTGCCAAAATTCAAACCAAGAATATGTTCGAACAATCCATTCGCCGACGTATGGTAGCCGATGTCAAAGTGGGTGCTTTCCTCTCTGGTGGAATAGATTCTTCGGCAGTGGTGGCGGCAATGGCCATCAATAGTGCTCAAGACATCGAAACCTTTTCGATCATCTTTGATGAAAAAGAATTTGATGAGTCTGAATATGCCCGAATGATTGCCGAGATTTACCATACCAATCATACCGAAATAAAACTCAAGCCTGACATGCTCATCGACGAATTGCCTGGCTTTTTTAAAGCTATGGACAGTCCTACCGTCGATGGTATCAATACTTATCTGGTGTCTAAACTGGTGAAACAAACTGGCATCAAGGTGGTTCTTACCGGGCTTGGGGGCGACGAATTGTTTGCCGGTTATAAGAACTTTGTCAGATGGAAACAATTTAAATCCAGACAATGGCTCTATACCAACTGGTTCTCTAAGACCGCTGTTACTATCCTGCGCATGTTCAAAGACAGCAGAGCCTTGGCTAAAATCCACGATCTGCAAAAACGCGGTAAAATTACATTCGCAGATTTCTACGATAATAGCCGCAGTATCTTCCTGAAAGAAGAACTCGATCAACTCATGGACGCACCATCTGGTGCCGATAAACGCAAATGGATCAATCTCCGCGATGGTGTTATCGATACCTTGCCCGACCTCAGTCAGTACTCTGTTGGCGAAATGTCTAATTATACATTGGATGTCCTCATCAAAGATACAGATCAAATGAGCATGGCCTGGGCACTCGAGGTAAGAGAGCCTTTCTTCGATTACCATTTGGTTGATTATATGTTGGGTGTGCCAGATAAATTTAAATTTGATCCTGAAACACCTAAAGGTTTATTGGTGCACGCCTTAGGGGATTGGTTACCTCACGATATTGTTTACCGTCCTAAAAAAGGGTTCTCTTTTCCGTGGGACTATTGGTTGCGAAACGAATTAAAATCTTATTGTGAAACAGCTATTCATAGTCTCAATCAGAGAAATCTGTTTAAAAAGGACAGTGTCCTGACCTATTGGAATAAATTTTTAGCTAAAGAAACTACTATTACCTGGTCGCATATCTGGTCGTTTGTGGTGCTCGAAAACTATATCAAAGAAAACCATATCGAAATTTAATATGAGAGTTTTGCGCGTCATCAACAGTATGAATCCCGCTAGTGGTGGTCCCTGTCAGGGGATTAGAAATACTGTGCCCCAAATGACCAGTTTGGGCGCGCATACAGAAGTGCTATGCCTGGATGATCCAAATAGTGAATGGATTGGTAATGATGTGTTCAAGGTGCATGCCGTGGGTAAAGCCGAAGGTCCCTGGGCCTATCATGCCAAGCTCTTGCCATGGCTCAAAAAACACATGGGTAGCTTCGATGCTGTTATTGTGCACGGTTTATGGCAATACCACAGTTATGCCGTCATAAAAGTTCAACAGTGGCTGAAAAAACAGCGACTGAAATGTCCGTCTGTTTATGTGATGCCACATGGAATGCTGGATCCTTATTTTCAAAAGGCCGAAGGCAGAAAACTTAAAGCCATTCGCAATTCTCTTTATTGGCATTTAATTGAAGCTAAGGTCGTGCGAAGTGCCGATGGTTTGTTATTTACTTGTCAGGAAGAATTAGAACTCGCTGCAAAAACATTCAATCGCTATTGTCCTAAATTTGTTTATAATGTCGGTTATGGGGTGTTGCCTCCACCTGAGCCGAATCAAAGTCACACTAAGGCTTTTACACAGTTGTGCCCAGAAACAGTGGGTAAACCTTATATCCTGTTTTTAAGTCGTGTTCATGAGAAGAAAGGCGTCGATATATTATTGTCTGCTTTCGAGAAGGTGTATGCCAATGAAAAGGCAGCTCCAATGCTCATTGTTGCCGGTCCGGGAATGGAAACAGATTATGGCAAAATACTCAAGAAAATGGTCGAAAATTCGACTTTCCTAAACTCAAATGTTCGTTTTGTGGGCATGTTGCAGGGTGATATAAAATGGGGGGCATTTTACAATGCTGAAACGTTTATTTTGCCGAGTCATCAGGAAAACTTTGGAATCGCTGTGGCAGAGGCGCTTGCCTGCAAATTGCCGGTGCTGATTAGCAATAAAGTGAATATCTGGCGAGAAATTGAATCCTTTAATGGTGGATTCGTTGCCAATGACGATGAAGATGGTGCTATTGGGCTTCTTAACCAATGGAAAAATTGTGAAGCCAAAGATAGACAAGACATGAGGCAGAATGCCTATGCCGCCTATGATCAGTTTTTTACTGTTCAACAAGCCGCTAATAACGTGATGAAAGTACTTAAAACTAAAGAGAATGCATAATAAAAACACACATACGGGACCATCGTTTTCATTGCAGAATAGGATAGCCAGAGTGGTCTGGGGTATTGCCAATTCCTTGTTTTTTAGATATACGCCACGGCCGTTGCATGCATGGCGTTCGTTTGTCTTGAGATGCTTTGGTGCAAAAGTTGGAAAAGGTGTTCATGTGTATCCCAAAGTCAATATCTGGGCCCCATGGAATCTGGTCTTAATGGATGGATGTGGTATCGCAAACGGTGCTACTTTATATTCTCAGGATATCATTACTGTTGGTAAACTAGCCGTTATCTCTCAAGGTGCTCATATTTGTGCCGGAACCCACGATTACAATACTGAAGGATTTATTCTTGTAACTAAGCCCATCAGTATTGGCGACAGAGCCTGGGTGGCCACAGAGGCATTTGTACACCCTGGTGTTAAAATAGGTGAGGGCTGTGTCATTGGTGCTCGCTCTGTTGTAAGCAAACACATGCCCGAATGGATGGTGTGCTCCGGCAATCCATGTTCACCTCTAAAACCTAGAAATAAATTTATCTGATGCTAGATCTCACCATTGTTATACCAGCGCTTAATGAAGAAAAGAACCTTCCCGGTTGCCTTAAAGCAATAGGGAAGCATCTGGCCACTAAAATTGTGGTGGTGGATTCTGGTAGCACCGACGCAACTAAGGCTATCTGTGCATCTGAAGGTGTAGATTTTATTGAGTTTAAATGGGATGGTAAATTTCCTAAAAAGCGCAACTGGTACCTTCGTAATCATACACCAACTACTGAATGGGTGCTATTTCTGGATGCCGACGAGTACCTCACCGACGAGTTTAAAGCAGAATTGACTGATAAACTGACTAATCCAGATGGTGCTGTGGCTTTCTGGTTGAGCTATACCATTTACTTCATGGGGAAAAAACTGAAAGGTGGTTATCCGCTCAATAAACTGGCGCTGTTTAAAGTTGGAGCTGGAGAATACGAGCGTATTGACGAAGAACAATGGAGTAAACTGGATATGGAAATTCATGAACACCCCATCATTGAGGGGAAAATTGGCGCCATCAAAAGTAAAATTGATCATCAGGATTTCAGAGGCGCTACCCATTACGTCAATAAACATACCGAATATGCTTCCTGGGAGGCTAACCGATACCTGAAAGCTGTTAATGATAAAGCCATAGCAGGGCAGTGGACATGGAAACAAAAAGTTAAATACAAACTGATGAAGTCCGTTTGGATTGGTCCCGTTTTCTTCTTCGGGAGCTTCATTCTATTGGGTGGATTCAGAGATGGACGACGAGGCTTTGCGTTTGCCATAATGAAAATGAGTTACTATAATCTCATCTATTGTAAAATTCAAGAATCAATTAAAAACTAACACAACAACTATGAAACAACAACCACTAAACATTTTGGTCTATGCATCTGTCTTTTATCCTGGTATCGGTGGCATAGAGAACCATACCTTGTTTTTGGTTCGTGAGTTTGTAAAACTCGGACATAAAGTTAAAGTTGTTACCGAACAAAGTCAGGAGGGTGCAGAGCCGCTCGATCAGATAGAGATTATTCACGCATCCAATAAACTGGCTCAGCTCAGAGCTTTCTTTTGGTCTGATATTGTATACATGCCAAATATTACCCTCAAAGGTGTCTGGTTGTTTTTATTTAATCCGTTTAAAAAATGGGTGATTTCTCACAACGATTTTCACCTGATGTACAGCAACGACTGGAAAACAAAGTTTAAAAATTTCTTAATAAAACGCGCATCGGCTAATATATCGGTAAGCTATAGCGTAGCAAAGTTTCTGAAAGAACCGTCTCATGTTATTTATAATTGCTATGATAACGATGTTTTTAAACGCTATCCTGATGTGCAGAGAGCATACGACTTTGTATTTGTAGGTAGATTGGTTTCTCAGAAGGGGTGCGACTTACTGATCTCGGCCTGTAGTGAGCTGGACCAGACATTTACCTTAAACATAGTGGGCGATGGATACGAATATGAAACACTTAAAGCCAAAGTAGCTGATTTGAAGCTGGATCATCAAATCAAATTCCTCGGATTTAAACAAGGAGAAGAACTAGCCAGATGCCTTAATCAACACAAAACCATGATTGTACCTTCGTTGGATGTCGAAGGTTTTGGAATTGTCGCATTAGAGGGATTGGCTTGTGGTTGCCACATGATAGTATCAGATGCGGGAGGCTTATCCGAAGCAATAGGAAGCTATGGAAAGGTATTTCCAATGAAAGATAAAGAAACACTAAAAAACTATTTAAACGAATCTATGACCACACATAACACTAAAACAGAATCAAGTGAACTCGACAATTATTTAAATGAACACACAAAATTTTCAGTAGCCCAAAAGTATCTATCTGTTTTCTCACAACTTATTTTAAATTAATTTCTATTTATGTTTTCCATTAAAGATTTAAAAGATTTCAATCTGCCCGATAAAACACTTTGTTTAACCTATGATGATGGGCCGGGTCCTTATACCCTTGAAATCGCGCGATTTCTTAATCGATATGGTATCAGAGCCTGCTTCTTTGTAGTAGGCAAATTTGCTATAGAACACCCCGAAATACTGGATGAACTGGATCAGCTTGGTCATATTATCGGTAACCATACTTTCGAACACCCAGATTTGCCATATTATGTCTCGATCAATGGCGATGTGCAAGACCAGGTGATTCGCACCAATGCCCTGATTCAAAAATACAATCAAGGAAAGATTACTTATTTCAGAGCGCCATACGGAAAATGGTCGCCAGAAGTGGCACACGAGCTCAATGCCAACATCCGCTCATCCTACCAGTTTGCTGGTCCTGTTTATTGGGATATTGAAGGGATCGATTGCTATTACTGGAAATTAGGTAAGTCGGTAGAAGATGCCGTCAATATTTATCTGGAGAAGATACACTTATACAACAAGGGTGTCGTAGTGATGCATGATCAGATTGCCGATATGGATACCGTAAAAGCGGTTAACAGAACATTGGAACTCACTAAGCAGCTCATACCAGAACTGCTCAAACAAGGATATAGTTTTGTGGGCTTGGATGAGATCAACGACCCTCAACTCAAATCCGCCGCTTCTGATACCTTTGCTTTACAAGCGCCCAATGGCAATTTCTTACAATATGATGATGCTTTAGGTGGTATTTTAAAGTGGACAGATAAAGGAATCTCTGCTCCCAATATCGCCTTTACGATGCAAGATCAATCTTACGGAAAGATTTCATTAAGAACAGCCTCTGGACACTACCTGATGGTGAATGCAGATGTTGATGCCACCGTCAAAGTGGTCAATTCTTTGTCTGAGTTGGCATTGTTTGATGAAATACCTGTAGGAGACAGCAGCCTGCAATTCAGAACTTACAATGGCAATTATTGGGGCGCAAATGCCAAGTCGGGTACATCGTTAAAAGCCGATGCGCCTTTTATGCATCAAGCATTAACTTTAAAGTTTTTTCCTCTGACCATGGCCTATAACAAGCCTGTGACATTAAAGGATCAAATTGAGAAATTTAAAAAGCGCTTTAAGTTTATTAAGTCAAAAGTATTACAATCCTAAAATAAAAAAAGCCCCGAAACCGGGGCTTTTCTATGTAGTGTTGTTGATTTTAAACGGCGTTCTTGTCCCCAATAAACATATTGCGGATGGTAAAGTAGATGATTTTTAACTCCAATAAGAATGACCAGTTTTCTATGTACCAGATATCGTATTCGATACGTTTAGCCATTTTTTCTACATTTTTGGTTTCACCTCTCAAGCCATTGGTTTGAGCCCAGCCAGTAATACCCGGTCTGGCAAAGTGACGCACAAGATAGTTGTCTATCAGTTCAGAATACTCGTTGGTGTGTTTTACCATGTGAGGTCGTGGACCTACCACTGACATATTACCAATCAGTACATTGAAAAACTGAGGCATTTCGTCGAGATTGGTTTTTCTTAATATACGACCGATGGGTGTAACACGGTTGTCGTTCGCAGAGGCTTGCTTAGAGTCAGATTCACTGTTCATACGCATGGTTCTGAATTTCCAGCAATAAAATTCCTTGTTGCCTTCGCCAGTACGCTTCTGTTTGAAGAAAATCGGTCCTTTGGAGCTAAGTTTTACTAACACCATTAGGATTGGGAATAGCCATGGGAAAATGAATAAAATAACCAACAAAGAGAAGAAGATGTCAAAGAAACGTTTCTTCAATCTGTTAAGTGGAATCTCAAGAGGCTCCTCTCTCAATGAAACTACAGGCACATTGCCATAAAAGTCAATTGAAACACTGTTGGTTTCTTTGAAAAGTTTGTAATCTGGAATGAATTTGATGCGGATCAAATTGCGCTCGCAGAAGGTAATTAGTTGACGAATTTCTACAGATGAAAAATCGCGCAAAGCGACATACACCTCGTGCACATTGTTGGTGATGCTGTATTCAAATACGTTTTTAATCGGACCCAGATAATTGGTTTTGATGTCGGTATTGCTTTTGTTGTCATCAAAATACCCAAGAATCTTGTAACCTTGAGATAAATCTGCAGTTAAAGCGTTGTAGATTTCTATTCCAATGTCTTCAGAACCGACAATCACAGCATTTCTGAAATTGTTACCAGATTTTCTGAGCTTGCGCAAAAACTGAATGGTCACAATTCGGTAGATTAATGTCAGGATAATGAAATTAAGGAAGAAAGTAACAAACCCCATTCTGTTGAGGTTGTGGAAATAGAATAATTCTGAAAAAGTTACCAGCGACAAGAATAGATAAAGAATCAAACGCAGCGTTTTGCTCAGCGATTTTTCAATTGAATCTGTGCGGTTGAATGTGAATTCGTTAAAATGGTAGACCAGGTACAGCCAGAAAATGTTTGTGATGAAAATAAAAATCTGGGAATCTCTGGTAAAGAAGACATCATAATGATCATAGCGGATCATAAATGACACCAGGTAGGAGAGGTTCAGGAATAGGAGATCTCCTAGGATCAGGATCAGTTTAATGTACCTGATGTAATTGTTAAAGTTAATGCTTCGAAATTGTTCTTTCATCTTTTGTGTAAATAGGTTGTGTTTGTTGTTTTGTTTTTAGTGTGTTTTTCTCTGCTTTCTATTGGTTTTCTGTCATCTAATTTTCATTCTTTGTGTTAGTTAGTTCCTCCATTACCAATGTGTTTGGTCTGGTAAAAAAGTACCCGAGTAACTTGTTGTTAACCTTTCATCTTGCCCGACAATACAGTTGTTCAATCTCTCAGTTCAGTTTAATGCTGTAGATGGCTGCTGCGACAATGGACACTGTCGGCTATCTTGCTGAAAGAAGATAAATTGTTAAAGTTGTCATGAGAGGAAAGTTTTGGCTTCGAATAAGCCCCATTGATAGTTGATTGATTAGCAGAATATACAAACAAATACGCGCTTCCGACTCTTTTAGCGTAAGTCAGACCAGCAGGTATTGCAGTAAAGGCAGTAGATTGTGTTTTCAAAGCTACCTTATTAGTTGCACCGTTTAGCTTGTTGTGTGTCATCTTATTTGCTACAGCTTAGCGATTGTTTTGTTTTTAGTTCTGAAAATATAAGTATTTTTACTTAATAGTATTTAATACCTACTTTTTCAAAGGCAATATTACTTGCAATTTTTATCATTTACAAAAGTTTTTACGTTAAAAAAAAGTGAAATATTTATATCTTTACTTTAACTACTTGTATTTTAGAAAATTGCATATGATTTTACGTATTTAACTTAATATCCACAGGTTTTTAGAAAAATAAATATTTACCACAGAATAATGACTATTTTCCTTGAATTTATCAAATTTATCCTCGAATATATTTTGCTTTAATATAAATGTTAATTCATTGTTTATTAGTGTATTATATTGTGGAATGATCTACTTTTTGTGACCCAAAAACCTATGACGAGTCGTTAAATTTTAATTTTTACTGAAATGTAAAATAATAGTCTTGTTGGCGACTTAAATTGCCAATTTGTTACTGATTGATTCCCCAAATCAAGTTTTCTTATCGAAACCTCGGTACAATTTTCGTTTTTTTGCTCATAGCTTGTTTTTTTTGAGAATATTTTTAGCACTCTGGACAACCCTGTTTTCTTTTGCCAACCACTCTTAAGGATGGGGGCGGAGTTTGTGGATTGTACGTTGTGTGGACTGTTTCTTATATCATTCAGTAGACTATCCATTGCTTTTCCTGCATCTTGCAATTAAGTGGATTCTGTTTCCTATTGCGCTTTAATGGTGCTACCCAAATGCGTTTATTTGATTTTTGAGAGTATTTACCGGGTCGTTAGAATTTATTGATTTATGGGGCTGTTTAGGCAATCATAAATCCTACTTTACCATGTGTTTCTGATTGGATTATTTTGGTGGTCCCCAAAGATTCGGTATTTTCGCCTATGCCTTATAAAAATTTAGGTTACAAGTTTACCTTAGTATTCACAGAACAATCTCACTTCATTTCTAATAAGTCAACAAGAATTTGTCCGTTATAATTCGAATCAATTATGTTCAATAATTCATCTTTGTTATTTCGGATAAGTATGATTTCCTTTTTGATTGTAGGTGTTTTTATTTTTGCCAATGAGTCATTTCGAAATCGATTTGAATTGTTCATCAATATGATTGAATCATTCTTTTGTAGCCATTTACCTTCAATGATATTTCCACATGTTGTCATGTTAAAAGAAGAGTCACAATTTAATTTTAACGTTGTTCCAGTAGCATAGATATATCTACTTGATTTTTTGTTCATGGTTCTTTTCGAATTATATTCACCACACAAATTCATATTTTGAGAACAAGCAGAGATCATTATGACAAATGAAATAAAAAGTGATTTTTGTAATTTCATTTTTTATGAATTTTTATCAATCATTGAAATTTTATAAGACAAATTTAAGGAAATAGTTTTATGAAAACTCCATGATAATTAATTAGAGTTTCTCCTTTCGAATTTGCTTGTTCTTTCTGTGCTAAAGAAGTGTGTGTAACCGAATTAAACTAGATAATCAAATTGTACTCCGATTGGTGTTCTTTTATGATACTGTTTTAACTATGGATATTGCAAGTGGTTAGTCTTCGTGAACAGGGTTTCCCGCTGGGATTACTTCGTGGTCACATGCGCTTCGAGGGTTCTGCACAAAGTAAACATTTGAACGAAGTTCAAATGTTTTTTTATGCCTCTTTACTCGCACATTCAAGCAAGCTTGATGTGCTCGTTTAGAGGCATAAAAAAAACCTTCCATTCGGAAGGTTTTTACTTTGTGATCCCGCTGGGACTCGAACCCAGGACCACTACATTAAAAGTGTAATGCTCTACCAGCTGAGCTACGGAATCGTTCCTTTTTTTTAAAGGTGGTGCAAAAGTAATGGTTTGTTACTAATTTTCAAACACCTAATTAAAAAAAAATGAATTTTTTATACATTAAATCTGAAATGCATGCAATCACCGTCTTTTACTACATACTCTTTGCCCTCAACACCCATCTTTCCGGCCTCTTTAATTGCTGCTTCAGTTCTGTATTTTAAATAATCGTCATACTTAATCACCTCGGCTCTGATGAATCCTTTCTCAAAATCAGAATGGATCACGCCAGCCGCTTGAGGGGCTTTCATGCCGTTGGTAATTGTCCATGCTCTTACTTCTTTTTCTCCTACTGTAAAATAAGTGATATAGTTAAGCATCTTATATGCTGCTTTAATTAATTTGGCAACACCACTTTCTTCTAATCCAAGATCACTCAAAAACATAGAACGCTCTTCCGGATCTTCTAACTCTGCAATCTCAGCTTCTGCTGCAGCACTAATTACTAAGACATCAGAATTTTCTGCAGCTGCCATTTCTCTAATCTGTGCTACCCAGGCATTGTTCTTTCCATCAGGTAAACTCTTTTCGTCAACATTGCAAACATATAAAACAGGCTTGTTGGTTAGTAAATTCAAATCTTCAGTCAACTCTCTCTGTTCTTCTGTGACGTCCTCAATCGTTCTGATGTTTAGTCCTTTTAATAAATGTGCTTTATACTTCTCACAAGCATCTGCAACCTTAGAAGCTTCTTTGTCACCCGCTTTCGCCTGTTTCTGTACTTTATTCAAACGGGCTTCTACTGATTCCAAATCTTTTAATTGTAGCTCTGTGTCTATAATTTCTTTGTCTCTAATCGGATTAACTGATCCATCAACGTGAATGATGTTGTCGTTTTCAAAACAACGCAATACATGTAATATAGCATTGGTGCTGCGAATATTCCCCAAAAACTGATTCCCCAATCCTTCACCTTTACTGGCGCCTTTTACTAAACCTGCAATGTCTACAATTTCAACTGTGGCTGGCACTATACTCTGAGGCTTTGCAATCTCGGTTAACTTGATCATGCGCTCATCTGGCACAGTAATCACACCGATGTTTGGCTCTATCGTGCAAAAAGGGAAATTGGCAGCCTGCGCTTTTGCATTGCTCAGACAATTAAATAAAGTAGATTTACCAACATTCGGTAATCCAACTATTCCGCATTGTAATGACATATTCTTTTAAAATTTTATCCGTTAGCAATCTCACCGATATCTTTAATGATTTTCATCGTTAAATTTCTCGCTGTAGTTTCTGATTTACTCTCGGCATATATTCTGATGATTGGCTCTGTATTTGACTTTCTGAGATGTATCCACTCTTCGTCAAAATCAATACGCACTCCATCAACAGTATTAATCGGGAACTTCTTATATTTTTCTTTTATCTTCTCTAACACACTATCCGCATCAATGTCTTTCGTTAAATCAACTTTGTTCTTAGATATGATGTAATTTGGGAAGGTCATTCTTAAGGCTGTGCAGGTCTTGCCAGATTTAGCTAATGAACTCAAAAATAAAGCAATACCAACAAGCGCATCGCGACCGTAATGAAGGTCTGGGTAGATAATACCGCCATTTCCTTCTCCTCCAATTACTGCTTTGGTTTCTTTCATCTTCTCAACCACATTGACTTCTCCAACAGCACTCGCTGCATATTTGCCACCAGCTTTCTCTGTTACATCTTTCAATGCTCTTGTTGATGATAAATTTGATACGGTATTGCCTTTCTTGGTGTGTTTTAAAATGTAGTCTGCAACAGCAACCAATGTATACTCCTCTCCAAACATAGCACCATCTTCTCCAACCAATGCTAAGCGGTCTACATCTGGATCTACACAAATACCTAAATGTGCCTTCTTTGATTTTACTAATGAAGATAATTCAGTTAAATGCTCTGGTAATGGCTCTGGATTGTGAGCGAAATGTCCTGTTGGCTCGCAGTTTAATTCAATGATTTCGGCAACACCTAATGCCTTTAAAATCATCGGAACTGCAATGCCTCCGCTAGAATTTACTGCATCTACAACAATCTTGAACTTCTTCTCAGTTATAGCTGCTACATCAACTAATGGTAATTTTAAAATCTCGTCAATGTGCTTTTGTATATAACCATTGTCCTCTGAATACGTTCCTAATGAATTAACATCAGCGTATTCAAACTGGTTGTCCTCAGCAATTCTTAATACTTTCTCAGCCTCTGCCGCAGAAATAAACTCACCCTGATCGTTAAGTAGTTTTAGTGCATTCCACTGCTTTGGATTGTGACTGGCTGTAAGGATTATTCCTCCCGCTGCATGTTCCATTTTTACCGCCATCTCCACGGTCGGAGTTGTAGATAATCCAAGGTTCATAACATCAAGTCCCATACTCAATAAAGTCGAACTTACTAAATCCGTCAAGATCTTCCCCGATAAACGGGCATCGCGACCAATAATGATAAGTTTGCCTTTGTTGGTGGATTTAATCCACTCTCCGTATGCAGATGAAAACTTAACTATATCAACCGGTGTTAAATTCTCGTTGGGAATCCCTCCGATAGTGCCTCTGAAGCCCGATATTGATTTAATTAATGTCATTGTTTTAATGGGGGGCAAAATTAGGCAAAATGCCTCAATTTAAAATAATAGATTACCAA
>JACCDH011154054.1_pt1 | contig 16554 bp, 16 predicted proteins | sample 7442481 | NCBI WGS metagenome assembly JACCDH01 (sample SAMN15323433, study PRJNA562643) | freshwater metagenome | isolation source: river surface water | place: USA:Blue River Watershed | collected 2017-08-15
CCCGGGCGGGCAGGGCCAGTTTGGCCAGGGTATGGGCGGCGCTTCTGGCTCTTGGCCGGGCGGCCCGTATGGCGGCCATGATCCGGGTCAGCACGGCCCGCAAGGGCAGGGCCACACCCCCGGCATGTCCGACCCGGCGGGATGGGGCCAACCGGCCGGATCAGGGCAGGCCGCGCGCCACCACGACCCGCATTACCATTCCTGGCGCGAGCGCCAGAACCGCCAGTTCGACGAGGATTGGGACGCCTTCAACCGCGAACGCCAGACCTCTTTCGATGACGAGTTCGAAAACTGGCGCAAGTCGCGCAGCTCGGCCAAATCGGAGGGCGACACGGCCTCGGCCCCGCCCGGCCCGGCCTCCTCGGCCTCCAGCGGCAAGGACAAGTAAGCGCAACATGGCGGGGCCGGGGGGAAACCTTCGGCCCTTTGCCCAATGCGGAGTTTTTGCCGCACCTGTCATTTTTGCGACGATGCCTCGGACCCGTCAGCCGCCTGCGCCGTTGTGGCGGCACCCCAACCTTTCCCTATCCCTCAGCCTTTCCCTACCGAGGACACGTCGATGGAAGTGCAATACTATCCGCCGTACATCCCGCCCGACCCGGCCATGGCGCTTGAGGACAACCTGCGCCGCGCCTATCCCGCCCCCCCCGACCTGCCGCCTGATCGGCTGGCCGACCTGCTGCGCCGCCTGATGGAGCGGGCCGCGGCACAGGACAGCCGCCCAAGCTGAGCGTGACAGACCCCAAGGGTCGCGGTCAGCGGGACAGGAACCGTTCCAGCGCGGTGCTGACAAGCGAAAGGGTGACAGGCTCCGGTCGGCGCGGTGGGGATTGCCCGCGGTCCCGTGCGGCATCCAGCCCGAAGGCGGCGGCAGAGGACAGGTGCCGCAGGTCGTCCCAGTCCAGCGGCACCGCCACGGGGGCACCGGGCCGCGCGCGGACGGTCCAGGGTGCGACGGCGGTCGCGGCGCGCTGATTGCGCTGCCAGTCGATCAGGATGCGCCCATGCCGTTTCGCCTTGGACAGGGCGGCGACAAAGCGCTCCGGCTGGTGTTCGACCATCATCACCGCCACGCGCCGGGCAAAGGCCGCGACATTGTCGGTGGGGCTGCGGCGAGTCAGGCGTGCCACTACATGCAGCCCCTTGCCCCCGGTCGTCATCACCCCGGTCGGCATGCCGAACTCGGCCAGCAGATCGCGCAGCGCCGTCGCGGCGGCGATGACCTCGGCGAAGGGAACCGTGGTGTCGGGATCGAGGTCAAAGACCAGACGGTCGGGCCGGTCGGGGCGGTCACGGTGCACGCTCTCGATGTGGAACTCCACCACGCCCATCTGCACCGCCGCGACCAGACCTGCGGCCTCGGTCAGATAGAGGGCGCGGTCCCCGTCCTGCGCGGCAAAGCTGCGGATCTGCGCGGGCCAGCCCTTGGCGGCATGGCGCTGGAAGAACCCCTCTCCCGTGACGCCTTCGGGGTGGCGAAGGAAGGCGATTGGGCGATCGGCCAGTTCGGCCAGAATAGGCTCTGCCATGGCCTCATGATAGCGCGCGAGGTCCAGCTTGCGGATGCCGCAGTCGGGAAAGATCAGCCGGTCGGGATGCGAGATTGTCACTCCCGCGACCGCCGCCGTCCCGTCCGGGACCGGGTCTGAAGGGGGGGTCACCGAAGGACGGGGCATGGCGGGGTGTTCCTGTCCGGTCCGGGCCGCAAACGGCCAAAAGGCACGACGCGCCCCCGGACAGGGGGCGCGTCGGATGGTCACGCGGTCAGCACGGACCGACAAAGGTGGTGCCATTGGCGCGGCGATAGATGCACTGCCCCTGGCTGTTGCGCCCGATCAGCGATCCGGCGGCGGCCCCGGTAATGCCGCCGATGACCGCCCCTTCCAGCCGGTTGTCATCGCCCGCGACGACCGACCCCAGCGCCGCCCCGGCGGCGGCACCGGCCAGCGTGTTCTGCTGCGGCGTGGTCTGGCAGCCCGCGATCAATGCGGTCAGCGGCAGGATCAGCAGGAATGTCCTCATCGTCATCTCTCCCGTGGGGGACCCGTCAGGGTCTGTTCCGTGGCCCGACCCAATCCGCGAGGGCGGGGTGCGGTTCCCTTGCGGTGCAACCGCAGCCAGCAAAAGCCGACGGCCACCGCAGGGGAGGCGATGGCCGTCAACGGTCGGGCAACGGGCGGGTGCAGGTGCAGGGCCGATGCGACCCGTTACAGCGGCGGCCGTCCGCGCACCGCCCGCGCGATCATCGCGACGATGAACAGCACGACGAACACCACGAACAGGAACTGCGCGATGCCGGCCGAAGCACCGGCGATCCCGCCAAAACCAAGGACGCCCGCGATCAGCGCGATGATGAGAAAGGCCAAAGCCCAGCCAAGCATGTCGATCTCCTTCAGGTCGGTTGACTTGCCTGCCAACGCCTCCGGGGAGCCGGGGTTCCGTTCACCGCAGGGGCAGAGGTCCGGCGCGGCAGGCGCAGCCGTCATCCGCCGATACACGCACAGGATGCGGAACAAGCCCGGAACGCCCGCGTTGGCCCGGCATATCCCGCAGGCACAAGGACACATCGGCATGTACAGCCTTTTCTACATCATCGGTGTCGTCGTCGTGGCGCTGCTGGTCATCAATCTGATCGCATGAGGAGGAACCAAGATGTCCCATGAAAACCAGACCACCACGACCGAAGACCTGAGCCAGAGCGTCCGCAGCGCGGCCGAAGGGCTGAAGGAAACCGGCGCCCAGGCGGTGGCGGGGGCGAAATCCGTCATGGGCTCGGCGCTGACCGACCTGAAGGCCGGGGCCAGCGCCAAGGCCGACGAGATGCGCGGCTCCATCGCCGAGGAAGGCCAGCGCATGGCCTCGACCCTGCGCGACGCGGCCGAGCAGGGCACTGGCGGCGTTCAGGCGCGGGTGCTGGAAACCATGGCCAGCGGTGTCGAGGCGGTGTCCGACCAGATCGCCACGCGGGATGTGTCGGGCCTGATGCATGACGTGACCGCCTTTGCGCGGCGCAATCCGGCGGTGTTCGTGGCCGGGGCGGCGGTGGCCGGTCTGGTGCTGGCGCGTCTGGCCGCACAGGCGGGACGGGCCGAGGACGGCCGCAGCAGCACCGCAACCCATGACCGGCGCGCCACGCAGGCGGGCGACATGGGTGCAGGCTTTGGCCCCCGTGACAGGGCGGATGATCTGGGCAGCGAATTCGGCAAGGGCGCGGGCGCGTCCGGCGGCGCTGGACCCACGATGAGGGGCGCGCTGTGAGATGATCGACCCTTTCCCCCCGCAGGAGCCCGCATCCGACACACGCAGCACGGGTGCGTTGATCCACTCCGCCTTCCAGCATGTGAATGGCCTGATCCGGGGCGAAATCGCGCTCGCCCGGGCCGAGGTCGAGCAGAGCCTGCGCACGGCGGCGGCGGGAGTGGGGATGCTGGCCATCGCCTTGGCGCTGGTGCTGGTGGCGCTGAACGTGCTGGCGGCTGCCATCGTCGCCGGTCTGGCCGAGGCCGGTCTGCATCCGGGATGGGCGGCGATGATCGTCGGCGCCTTCTTCCTGATCGCGGCGGGGGTGCTGGTCCTGATCGGCAAGAAGTCCCTCGACCCCGGCACCCTCGCCCCCACACGCACGGCGCGCAATCTCAGGCGCGATGTTGAAACGGTAAAGGAAGCGACCAATGACACTCGTGGATAGTCATGACCGTCCCGACCAGATCGAGGCCGATCTGGAAAAGAACCGCAACGGCCTGGCCTCGGCGCTGGATGAACTGACCAACCGCGCCTCGGTCGATTACGTCGCGCGTGAGGCGCTTGGCCTGATCAAGGTCAACACCGCCGAGGCGACGCGCTCGCTGGACCGCATGATGCGGGCCAATCCGATGGCCTTCGCGCTGGTGGGCGCGGGCGTCGCCTGGATGGTGCTGGGCGGCAAGGACAAGAACAAGACCGCCGCCGACCCGAACCCGGAGTGGCATGGCCATCTGGCCAGCCTGCGCGATCAGGCCCGCGATACGCTGCTCCGGCTGGAGGAGGAGGCGCGGTCTGGCATGGACAGCCTGAAATCCGGGATTCAGGATCAGATGGGGCAGGTCCGCGACTATGCCGCCGAACGGGCGCAGGTGATCGAAACCTTCGCCACCGACCTGAAGGATGCCATCGCCGCCGGTCTGGACGACTTGGCCGAAGGCACGCGGGAGCGCGTGATGCAGGCCCGGCAAGAGAGTTATGCCGCGCTGCTGCGGGCCGAACACATGGTCAAGGACGGGGCGCGGGACGCGGTGGCGATGGTGGATGACCATCCGATCGCCACGGGCGCGGTCGCCTTGGCCATCGGCGCGGTGGCGGGCATGGCCTTCCTGCGCGCGGGCGAGGCGGATCACCGCAACCAGCCCGGCTGGTGGGCCGAAAAGGCGGAGGGCCCGCAGCGCCGGACGGGCGGTGTCTCGACCGGCGGGGCGGTGGGCCATGCGGGGCGCGCCCCGATGGTGTGACACGTCGTCCCTGCGGGATCGAAAAAGGGCTGGAGGGGATTTCCCCCTCCAGCCCGGTCTTTCTCGGACGCTTGGTCGGGTGTCACATCCCCTGCGACCAGTCGTCCACCTCACGCTCGGCCTCTTCGCGGGCCAGACCGTAGCGGCGCTGGATCGCCCCCACCATCTCGTCGCGGCGACCGGCGATCTGGGTCCACTCGTCATCGGTGATCTCGCCCCATTTGGTGCGGGCGGTTCCCATCATCTGTTTCCAGCTTCCGGCAATCTGATCCCAGTTCATTCCTGTCTCCTTTTGCGGTTGATGCCAGTCAACGCCGCAGGGCAGGGGCCGTTCCAAAGGCCGCAGGACGGCGGCGGAATGTGGCACAGCGCGGCGGCGCGGAATGGAGAGGGTGCGGCGCGGAACTGGTGGCCGGTGGCGCTGGTTTCCTGCCGTTGCCCACCCGCCATCCGTCCCGTCCCCCCGTCTGTCCTGTCCTCCGCGAAAGGCCGCCATGTCCGCCGAACCGACGCCCGCCGCGCCCCGCATCCCGCCTCCTGCCCCGCCGGACTCCCCGCTGCGCCCCTATATGCCGCTGGCGGTCGTGTTCCTTGCCCTTGTGGCGCTGATGGTCGTGATGGAGCAGGCCGAAAGCATCCTGTCGCCCATCGTCTTGGGCATGGTCACTGGCATCGTGCTGTCGCCCCTGTCCGAGCTTTGGGAGCGTTGGGGATTTCCCCCGGCCGCCGGGGCCTTGGCCAGTCTGGTGCTGACGCTGGTGGCTGCGGCGCTGCTGATCCTTCTGGTGCAGCCGGTGGCGGCGCGTCTGGTGGCGCAGGCACCCAAGGTGCTGGCCGACATGCAGGACACGGTGGACAGCGTCTCGACCCGCCTGCGCAGCCTGCGGACCGCCTCCGAAGTGGTGGCCGAGGCGCTGGGGGGCGAACCGACGCCCTCGCCCGCCCCGGCCAACGAGGGACTGCCCAGTGTCACCGATGCCATCCTGCTGGCCCCTGCCGTCGTGGCGCAGGCCACCGTCTTTGCCGGGGTGCTGTTCTTTTTCCTGATGTCCCGCCACGAGCTTTACGCCGGGATCGGCCAGCTTTTGCCGGGGACCGAGACGGTGCAGATCGTGGCCCGCCTGCGCCGGGCCGAACGCCATGTCGCGCGCTATTTCCTGACGGTATCGCTGGTCAACATCGGGCTTGGCCTTGGCACGGCGGCGGCGCTGCGGCTGATGGGCCTGCCCGATGCGGAGCTCTGGGGCGTGGTGGCGATGCTGTTCAATTTCATCGTCTATCTCGGCCCGGTGATCGTGGCGCTGTGCCTGACCGTGGCCGGTGTGGCGGCCTTTGACGGTGCGCTGTCGCTGGCCCCCGCAGCCGCCTTCCTTGCGCTGAACTTCATCGAGGGCCAGTTCATCACCCCGACCTTTGTCGGGCGGCAGATGCAATTGAACCCGCTGGTGGTCTTTGTCGCGCTGGTGGTGGGCATGTGGCTTTGGGGCGCGGTGGGGGGGATCGTGGCCCTTCCCATCGCCGTCTGGGCCCGCGTCATGCGCGACGACCGGGAATTGTCCCTGGCCCGTCTGCCCGACAATGCCATCGCCGCCGTGATCCACGAAGAGGCCGGTTCGAAGTCTGGCCCAACCTCTGGCCCGACCTCCGGTCCGCCCGCCTGACCGCGCCCTGACCAAGGGATGGGTGCGCCCCATCCGGCCCAAGGCGGCTTTCCCAACCTCCCGTCCGGCTGCGACCCGCCTTTGGCGGTTCGGCCAGATTGGCCGCGCGACGCGTGCTTGTTACACCCATGGGGCGAAACGCGGCAAAGGTCCGCAACCAACCCTCACAAGCATCGGCGTGGAGGATGACCCCGGTTTTCCGGGTCTGGCCCCGCCTTGCCCGAATCCGGGACGCGACCATGACCATCACGTATAATGACCAGATTTCCCTTTATACCAGTGGGCAGACCGCCCCGGCCTCCAACGCCTGGTTGGTGTCGGATTGGGCAGCGGGCCAGACCTCCAACATGAACTGGGAGGCCGACAATGTCCGCCGCACTGCGACCGGCGCGGTCGAACTGGTGCTGGACAGATCCGCGCCCGGGGCCTCGCGCCCCTATGCGGGTGGGGAAATACAGTCCGATGCAAGTGCGACGACCGGCACCTTCGCCTGGCATGCCAAGGCCCCGGTGATGCGACCGGGCGCGGTCTTCGGCCTGTTCACCTATCGCGCCGATTGGCAGAACCAGCCTTGGGTCGAGTTCGATTTCGAATTCGTCGGCGCGGACACCACCAAGGTGCAACTGAACATCCACATGGAGAACGCGGCTGGCCAGCATGTCTCGTTGGCGGAAAAGAAGGGTGAGCCGATCATCGTCGATCTTGGCTTCGATGCGGCGCAGGGGGTGCATGACTACAAGGTGGTGATTGCCGCGCAGGGGGCCACCTTCCTTGTCGATGGCAAGGTGGTGGGGGTCTATGGCCCGGCCGACATGCCGCAGGGCGTTTGGCAGCTTGGCCCGATGAAAAGCTATGTCGATCTGTGGTGCGCGCAGGGTCTGGACAGTTGGGCGGGCACCTGGGCAGGTGGCCCCACGCCGCTGGTGGCCCGGCTGGACGGGGTGGAGGTGCGGGCGGGCGACCTGACCGCCGCCGCCCCGGCCGTGGCACCAGTCCCCGCCGGGGCGGATGATTTCGCCAACCTGCTGATCGGCACGGCGGGCGCGGACCTGATCGACGGCAAGGGCGGCCATGACACGCTGCAAGGCGGCGCGGGCCATGACAGCCTGCGCGGCGGGGCCGGGGATGACCACATCGGCCTCGACAGCGGCAATGACCTGATCGACGGCGGCACCGGCAGCGACTGGCTGGACATCGGGGCGATGGCGGCGACGGTCGATCTGGCGCTGACCGGCGGGCAGGGGACGGGCTATGGCAGCGACACGATCACCGGGATCGAGAATGTCGCGGGCGGCGCAGGCGCGGACCGCATCCTTGGCGACGACGGCGCGAACCGGCTGATCGGCAATGACGGGGCCGACACGCTGACCGGGCGCGGCGGCGCGGATGTGATCGACGGCGGTCTGGGCGATGACGTCCTGACCGGCGGTCTGGGCAACGATGTCTTGACCGGCGGGGCCGGAGCGGACCTGCTGCGGCTGGATGGCGGCGACGATGTGGTGGAGGGCGGCGACGGGGTGGACACGCTGTTCTACACCGGCACGGCATCCCTTGTGGTGAACCTGTCGCTGACCGGCGCGCAGGCCACCGGCACGGGCACCGACATCCTGCGCGGGATCGAGAATGTGACCGGCGATGCGGGGGCGGATCGGCTGACCGGCTCGGCGCTGGCCAATGTCCTGAGCGGCGGGGGCGGGGCGGATACGCTTAACGGTGGGGCAGGGGCCGACAGCCTGCTGGGCGGGACGGGACGGGATGTGATGTCGGGCGGTGCCGACAGGGACCGGGATGTCTTTGTGTTCAACAGCATCGCCGACAGCGTGGTCGGGTCGCAGCGGGATGTGGTGCAATCCTTCCTCTCGGGCATCGACGACATCGACCTGCGCGGGATCGACGCCAATGGCGGCATGGCGGGGGACCAGTCCTTTGCCTTTGCCGGATCGACTGCCGCGGCCCATGCGGTCTGGGTCACGGCGGCGGGTGCCGACCTGATCCTGAGCGGCGATGTGACGGGCGACGCGCGGGCGGATTTCCAGATCGGGCTGACCGGCGTGGCGGCCCTGATCGCGGCGGATCTGCTGCTGTGATTCCGCGCGCCCTCAGCGCAGGGCGGCGACGCGGCGAGCGCCCCGGCGCAGTGGGTCTGTCGCCGTCGGGGCGGCAGGGCGGTGCACCGCCCAGACCACCATCATCCCGGCCAGCGCCAGACGCACCGGCCCGCGCGCCGCGATGTAGCGCCGTTCCCAGCGTGGGGCGAAGGCCTGCTTGAACTGCACCAGACCCTCGCTCCGGCGCAGCGCGTGCCGCACCAGCGGGGCCAAGAGCGGCGGCAGGCCCAAATCGCGCAGCGGCACGGCGGCCAGTGACAGGCGGTCCACGCCCTCGCGCCGCGCTGCGCCGAGAGCGGCCACGATCAGCGCATAAAGCGTGCCGTCGGGCATAGGCTCCGTGGCGCGGATCAGGTCCAGCACCCATTCGCGGCGGCTGGCATGAAAGCTGACGAAGGCCACAAGACGCCCCGCGCCATCCCGTGCGGTCAAGACGCGCTGGCCCGCCACGTAATCGCTGTCCCAACGGCCCATGGACCAGCCGCGTTCCTGCCCCTGCCGCGCGGCCCAAAGCCTTGCCACCTCGGCCATTTCCGGCAGCGGCAGGCGGTCGGGTTCGGTCACCGCCACCCCTGCCTGTGCCGCATGTCGCAACTTGCGGCGCAGACCGGCGCGGGCGGGTCCGGTCAGGGTGAAGGTCTGGGGGTTCAGCACGGCCTCGCGCGCGATGGGGCGCACGGTCAGGCCCCGGCGACGCAGTGCGGCGGCGGTGGCGGGACCGGTCTTGTAGAACAGCGGCCCCCGCCCCTCGCCCCGGCAGAGATCCAGCGCGGCCCCGGTCAGGCCATGGCGGCACCCCGCCCCCACCGGATCACCGACAAAGGCGCGCGCGCCCGGCAGCGCGGCGGACAACCACAGCGCCCCACCCGGATCGGACAGAAGGGTCAGGGTGCCTTGGCGGGCCAATTGCACCTCAGCCCGGTCGACGCTGGCCAGCCGATTGGGGCAGGGGGCGACGGGGGCCAGCACGGGCAGGCGCGGTGCGGGCAAGAGGCGCCGCCCGATCAGCGCCCAGACCGCGCCGACCGCCGCGGGCAGGGCATAGGCCACCAGCCGAAAGGCGAGGATGCCCGCCACCAGACCGGATTGATCCACATCGGGCAAAGAGGACAGCACCGCCGCCTCGAACGGGCCGGTGCCTGCCGGGCTGCCCGAGGCCAGCCCCACCCCCAGCGCCATGACAAAGACCGGCATCGCATGCAGGAAGGCCGGAGTCGCTTCGGCGGGCAGCAGCATCCAGAAGGCCAGTCCGAGGCAGAGGATGTCCATTCCCACCCAGACCACCAGCCGCAGCACGGTGAAGACCGGCGGTTTCGCCACGCCCATGACACTGCGCCATGGCAGCAGCGCCAGCGCCACGCCAAGGACAGTACAGAGGACCAGCCCCACCCGCGCCTCTTCGCGCAAGGGATGGATGGGGTGAAGGGCGATCAGCGCCAGCAGCAACATCCCCAACCCGGCAAAGAAGGACAGCGTGATGGCGGCGGAGATGGCAAAGGATTGCGCCGTGGTCAGATCGGGCAGCAACCGCCGCCGCACGATGGCCCCGACCACCGGCCCGAATCCCAGCGTCTGCGACACTGCCGCCGCCGCCATCGCCGCACCCCGGCCATGCGCGGGGTCGATCCGGTAGCCCAGATGCTGCACGATGGCGCGTTCCTGTCCCGCCACGCACAGGAAGGCCGCCCCCGTCGCCAGCAGCGCCACCAGCCATTGCGTCGGAGCCAGGGCGGTGAGGCTGTCCCACAGATCGGCAGGTTTCAGCCCGGTCAGATGACCGCGGCTGAGCCACAGGCAAAGGACCAGAACGCCCAGCGTGAGCATGGGACGCAGGACCCTGCGCCAAAGCGGCAGCGTCCCGGCTGCGGGCAGATCGTGGGGAAGCGCGTGCGACAGGGTCACTCTCCGCTTTGGTGTGCCCTGCGAGACGACCCCAAAAGTCCCAAGATTAGATGAACGATGCCAATGGCACGCCGGGACCGACCTTTGGTGAGAGGGCCGGGCGTCACCCCCGGCGGCGGAACCGGGCGCGCATTTCCCGCATCCGCATGAAAACGCTGAGAAAGGCGAAGATCACGGCCACGAACAGCAGCCCGTCCATCGGCAGGCCGCTGCCGGGATGGAAGGGATTGGCCCCGGTGATCTGCCAGGCCAGCACGCCTCCGAACAGAAACGCCAGCAGGAACCGGCGGATCATCCGGCAGGTCAGGCAGGTGGCGGCATAGAGCTTCACGGCGATTCTCCTTCGTCGAATTCGATTTCAATTTCGATCCGCCGGTTCCTGGCCCGGCCTTCCTCGGTGTCGTTTGAGGCGATCGGCTCGGTGTCGCCCTTGCTGGTCGCCACCAGTTCCGCCGAGGGCAGAACCCCGCTGGCCGTGATCTCACGCACCACGCTGGCGGCACGGGCCGCTCCGAGTTCCCAGTTGTCGCGGTATTGCCCCCCCGACAGGGGCACATTGTCGGTGTGACCTGTGACCACCACCCGCTTGGCCTTCTTCGACACCTGCTCCAGCTTTTGCATGATCCCCTGCGCCTCGGCGGTCATGTCGGCAGAGCCAGAGATGAAGGCCCCGCCCGCACCGACGGTCACCACCACCGCGCCGTCGCGCTGCTCGACCGAGACCTGCCCATCGGCCATTTCCTCTTGCAGGATCATGCCCATTTTCAGGGCGGCCATCTTGGCGCGGACGATACCTGTGCCCGTGGCCCCGCCGCCCGCATCGCCAGCCGTGGCCGTGCCTTCGGCGGCCTGTCCAGCGGCGGTCTGTTTTGTGGCGGCTTGGTCTGAAGCTGCTTGTGGTGCGGCGGCTGTCTCTGTTCCGGCAGTTTGGCCACCTTGGGCGGCCCCTTCGGCCTTCGCCTGTTCGGCCTTGGCCTTGCCTGCCGCGTCGGCGGCGGCTCCGATGGCGGCGGCGATCTTTTCAGCCTCGGCCTTTCCGGTGCCCTTGGGCAGGCGCACGACGACCTTGCCCGCTTCGCTTTCCACTCTCAGCTCACCAGCGGCGACGGCATCGGCCATGGCCTTCGCCAATGCCTTGGCGGCCTGGTCCACCCCGTCCTGCGCGCTGGCGGCGGCACCGTCTTGAGAGGTGGCCGATTGCCCATCCGGCGTCGCCCCGCCCGAAGCCCCGCCGCCCGGATCGTCCACGCCTTCGGCCTTGCCGCTGTCGGGAATGTCCGGGTCGCCCGATTGGGGCGTTGTGGCGGGTGCGTCGTTGGTCTGTTCGCCCGATTGCGGGCCGAAATGCAGATCGAGGATCGAGGTCCCGCCCTTGTCGGCATCATTGGGGTCAAGCGGCACCTGCCCGAAGGTCTGGCGCATCACGCTGGCAAAGGCGTTGAACTTCGGCACATCGGTTTCCGCCGCCATCAGCATGATGACAAAGAACGCCATCAAGAGCACGGACATGTCGGCGAAGGTGATGATCCACGGCGGGGGGCAATGCCCGCCGCCGTGATCGTCGTGCCCGCCGCCGCCATGCCCACCGCCATGGCCATGATCGTGGTCGTGGTGATCGCCCTTGCCAGCCTTGGCCGGTGCCTTGCTCATTCACGTATCCTCGCGGAGGGCCTTAGGCCGCCGCTTGCATCTTCTCGCGCTCGGCCGCCGGAACTCGGGCAAGCAGTTTGTCCAGAATGTTGCGCGGGGCTTCGGTGCGGGCGATGCCGCGCAAGCCTTCGATCGCGGCCTCGCAATAGGCCACCTCGCGCGCGGTGTTGTTCTTCAGCTTGGTCGCCATCGGGCCGAACATCACGTTGGCGGCGATGGCGCCATACATCGTGCCCACCAGCGCCGTCGCCATGCCCTTGCCCACCGATGAGGGGTCTTCCATGTTGCCCATCATCTCGACCAGACCGATCAGCGTGCCGATCATCCCGTAGGCGGGGCCGAGTTCGACCCAGGCCTTGACCACATCCTGCTTTGCCTGATGGCGGGCCTTCATCGCGGCGATTTCGTCCTGCAATTGCGAGGCAAGTTTGTATTCATCCGCGCCGTCGATCAGCATCTGCAAGCCGCGTTGGACGAATTTCTGCGGCATCTCGCGGCCTTCCAGCGCCATCAGCCCATCCTTGCGCGCGGTGGCGGCAAGGCCGGACATCAACTCTGCCAGCGGGGCGATGTCGTAGTCGTGTTTCTTGAACGCCGTGCCCATCGCCTTGAAGGAGGCCAGAAACACCGGCATCGGCGCGGTATACATCACCGCGAAAAAGCCGCCGACGAACACGATGGTAAAGCCATGCATCGACACGAAGGGCATGATGTGGCCCCCGGTCAGCATGGTGCCGACCACGGCGGCGATGCCGCCGAAAAAGCCGATTGTCGTTGCCAGATCCATCACGCGCGCTCCTATGCCCGGGGGACGCAGCGCAAGCGCCGTGCCAAAGCATGAAACGGGTGAGATTTTCGGCGTGTTAGCCCGGGCCGAATTGGCCCTCCTGTCGTCCGCGCGAAGATTTATCTTTCAAACCGCAGGCCGGGTGATAGCTGTCAGCGGCCCGGCCCCCCCGAAAGCCCCAAGATGACCGCGAAATCCCGTTTGCCGCCGTTGAACGCCCTGCGCGTGTTTCATGCCGTCGTCCGTCACCGGTCGCTGCGCGAGGCGGCGGAAGAGCTTTATGTCACCCCGCAGGCGGTGGGCCAGCAGATCAAGCTGCTGGAGGATGCGCTCGGCATCGTGCTGATGGAACGCGAGGGGCGCGGCATCCGCCTGACGGAAAAGGCGATCACCTTGTCGCATTACGTAGCGGCAGGCTTTGCCGAGTTCGAGGAAGGTCTGCGCCGCGTCACCGGCCCGCGCGACCGGGACCGCATCAACCTCAACGTCAGCCCCTATTTCGGCACGCGTTTCCTGATGCCGCGTCTGGCCGATTTCCGCCAAGCCGTGCCAGAGGCAGAGATCGGCCTGACCACGATGATTGATCTTGTGGACCTTGAGCGGGACCAGATCGACCTTGCCGTGCAATGGGGCTATGGTGACCGGCGCGATGTGGAAAGCGCCTTGCTCTTGCGTGATCCGAAGGTGATCTGTTGCCGCCCGGATATGGCCGCGCGGATCACCGGCCCGCAGGATTTGCTGGAGTTCCCCTTGCTGCAACCCGCCCGGTCGCGGCGGTTGTGGCCGGATATCCTGTCCTATCTGGGCCTTCCGGTGACAGAGTTGGACCGCAGCCTGACCTTTGACGATTCCGCCACCATGCGCCGCGCCGCGCAACAGGGTTTGGGCGTCGGGTTGGTGTCGATGCTGGACGCGCAAGAGGACATCGCCGCTGGCAGTTTGGTCGCGCCCTTGGGGGTGGAGGCGTTGTCGGGGATGCCAGAGGGGTTGGTTCCGGGCTTCTATCTGATCACCACCAAATCACGGTTGCGGGCAAAACATGTCGCCGCCCTGCACCGCTGGTTGCTGGATCAACGCTGGTAGCGTCAGAAAAGAAAATCTTTCCAAACGCGTGGCGATCTTTGTTTTCTGCCATCGCTTGGGGGATCACTATGCAAGCAACACGCCCCGCCTTTTGCAGCAGGGGCCAAAGACGGGGATGGGTGCATGCTCAGGAATGGCGGTCAGGTCTTGGTCGAAAGCCTTGTGGCGCTTGGCGCAGCCAAGGCCTTCGGGGTGCCGGGGGAAAGCTATCTGGCGGTGCTGGACGCGCTGCATGATACCGAAGGCAGGCTTGATTTCATCAACTGCCGGAACGAAGGGGGTGCCGCCTTCATGGCCGCCGCCTGGGGCAAGCTGACGGGCAATCCTGGCATCTGTCTTGTGACGCGCGGGCCGGGGGTGACGAATGCCGCGATTGGCATCCACACCGCGATGCAGGATTCCGCGCCGATGATCGTCTTTGTCGGCCAAGTCGGCACCGACATGATCGGGCGCGAGGCGTTTCAGGAAATCGACTACCGCGCCGTCTTTGGCACGATGGCGAAATGGGCAGTGCAGATCGACGCGCTGGACCGGATGCCGGAAATCCTTGGCCGCGCATGGGTGACGGCCACCACCGGGCGGCCCGGTCCGGTGGTCGTGGCCCTGCCCGAGGATATGCTGACCAGCCTGACCGAAGCCGCGCCCTTGCAAGGCCCCACTCGCATCGCGGAACCCGCACCGGATGCCGCGACTGTGGCTGAGGTGGCGGCGTTGCTGTCATCCGCCGAGCGTCCGCTGATCCTGATGGGCGGCTGCAACTGGACCGACGCCGGGAAAACCGCGCTGCAAACCTTTGCCGAAGGAAGCGACATCCCCGTGGTCGCGGCCTTCCGCTATCAGGATCAGTTCGACAACTTCTCCCCCGTCTATGCCGGAGAGGCCGGGGTGGGCATGCCCGCCAACGTCAAACGCCTGATCGCGCAGGCGGATGTTATCCTTGCGGTCAACGTGCGCTTTGGTGAGATGACGACCGATGGTTACACGCTGCTGGCCGTCCCCGTCGCGCGGCAAAAGCTGATCCATGTGCACGGCTCTGACCGCGAGATTGGCAAGATCTACCAGCCCACCCTTGGCATCCATGCCGGGCCGAACGCCTTTGCCGCCGCCCTCTCGCCCATCAAGGGCGGGTGGTCTGCATGGCGCGCTCAGGCGCGGGCGGAGTGGGAGGCGGGCTTCGATTTGCCGCCCCAACCCTCGCCCGTTGATATGGGCGTCGTCACCGCCCATCTGCGCGATGTCCTGCCCGAGGATGCCATCCTGACCAATGGTGCGGGGAATTTCACGGTCTGGCCGAACAAGTTCTACAAATTCGGGGCCAAGGCGCGGCTTCTGGCCCCGCAATCGGGGGCCATGGGCTATGGCCTGCCCGCCGCGATTGCCGCCAAGGTCGCCCATCCCGACCGGCGGGTGGTCTGCTTTGCCGGGGATGGCGATTTCCAGATGAACTGTCAGGAACTGGCCACCGCGCTGCAATACGGTGCGCAACCTATCGTGCTGATCCTGAACAACGGCATTTACGGCACCATCCGCGCCCATCAGGAACGCGAATACCCCGCCCGCGTGTCGGGCACCGCGATGGTCAACCCCGACTTCGCGGCCCTTGCCCGCGCCTACGGCTTCCATGCCGAGCGCGTCGAACGGACCGAGGATTTCGCCGCCGCCTTTGACCGTGCCTTGGCGTCAGGGACGGGTGCCGTCCTTGACCTGAATATCTCGCCCGAGGCGCTGACCCCGCGCATGACCCTGAGCCAAATCCGCGCTGCAGCCTTGGCCAAGCAGGTGAAGCCATGACCATCCGACTGGGGGCAGACATCGGCGGCACCTTCACCGACATCGTGCTGGACTGTCGGGGCAAGATGACCTCCACCAAGGTGCTGACGAATTACGCCGCCCCCGAACAGGCCATTCTGGACGGGATGGATCAGGTGCTGGCCGAGGCCGGGATTGGCTATGGTGATTTGGAGATCGTGATCCACGGCACCACGCTTGCCACCAACGCGCTGATTGAACGGCGCGGGGCAAAGGTGGCCTTTGTCACCACCGAAGGCTTCCGCGACGTGATCGAGATGCGGACCGAAAGCCGCTTTGACCAATACGACCTGAACCTGACGCTGCCCACACCGTTGGTCCCGCGAGAGGACCGCTTTCCCGTCAAGGGCCGCATCGGCGCGCAGGGCCAGGAACTCGCCCCGCTGGATGAGGCGGGTTTGCAGGCGCTGGCGGAGCGGATTGCCACGGGCGGCTATGGTGCGGTGGCGATCGGGTTCATCCATTCCTACCTGAACCCCGCCCATGAACGCCGCGCGCGTGAGATCATCGCGGCGGTCTGCGATCTGCCGGTGTCGATTTCCTCCGATGTCTCGCCCCAGATGCGCGAGTTTGAACGCTTCAACACCGTCTGCGCCAATGCTTACGTCCGCCCGCAGATGGCCAGCTATCTGGACCGTTTGCAGGTGCGCCTGACGGAGCGCGGCGCGGGCTGCCCGGTGTTCATGATCCATTCGGGTGGCGGTCTGGTCTCGGTCCAGACGGCGGCAGAATTCCCGGTGCGGCTGGTGGAATCCGGCCCCGCCGGGGGGGCCATCTTCGCCGCCGATGTGGCGCAGCGTTTTGGGCTGGGGCGGGTCGTCAGCTATGACATGGGCGGCACTACGGCCAAGATCTGCCTGATCGAGGATTTCTCCCCCAAAACCGCCCGCAGTTTTGAGGTGGCACGCACGACGCGCTTTGCCAAAGGCTCCGGCATGCCGATCTCGATCCCGGTGATCGAGATGATCGAGATTGGCGCAGGCGGCGGCTCTCTCGCCCATGTCGATGCGATGGGGCGGATTCAGACCGGGCCGGAAAGTGCCGGGTCCGAACCCGGACCGGCCTGTTAC
>JACCDH010551972.1_pt1 | contig 16549 bp, 14 predicted proteins | sample 7442481 | NCBI WGS metagenome assembly JACCDH01 (sample SAMN15323433, study PRJNA562643) | freshwater metagenome | isolation source: river surface water | place: USA:Blue River Watershed | collected 2017-08-15
CCACGCCCGCACAAAAAAGGCCGGCAGCCCCGGCACCCACAATCACCACATCACATGTTTGCATGCAGTGGGAGTGTAGGGGCAGTTTGCTGATTTTGATCTGCTTGGAAAATTTGAGCGCAAGCTTGGACCACGTCGCCCACCACCAAGATGCTGGGGCTTTTGAGGCCTGTTTTTTGGAGAGTAAGGGCTAGGCTGCCTAGCTGCGTCAGGGCTTGGCGCTGGTGTGGCAAAGAAGCGTTTTCGATGATGGCCACAGGTGTGCCTTCAGGCAATCCCGTCAGTAACTCGTTTTGAATATGTTCAGCGCCACTCACGCCCATGTAAATGACCAGTGTCAGTTTGGCATCACGCGCCGTGGCGGCCAATTGACGCCAGTCGGTGCCGTTGTCACCAGGCTTGGCATGGCCCGTGACAAACACAACACCATGCGCGTGTTCACGATGAGTGAGAGGCGCGCCTAGGCTGGTGATGGCCGCCAGTCCAGATGTGATGCCGTTGATGATGTTGACTTCGATGCCAACTTTGCGCAGGTGCTCAACTTCTTCGCCACCTCGGCCAAAAATGAAGGGATCGCCGCCTTTTAAACGCACCACGGTTTCACCTTCGTGAACCGCATTGATCATGAGTTTTTCAATGAAGGCTTGCGGTGTACTTTTGCAACCGCCGCGTTTGCCTACATTGACAATCCGCGCAGAGGCGGACGCATGCGTTAAAACTTCTTCGTTGACCAAATCGTCAACGAACAAGACGGTAGCAGCTTGAATGGCCTTTACGGCTTTGACTGTGAGTAGTTCAGGGTCGCCTGGGCCTGCGCCAACCAAAGTGCAAGTACCTAGACTTTTGCAAGATGCGTTGGTGAATGAAGAATCGTTGTGGCTCATAGTGATTTCAAGGCTTGCAAAATGTGCTGCACTTGAAGTGCAATGGGTGCGGGAACTGCGCGCTGTTGGTTCAAAACTTCCTGAATGAATGTGGCGGTGGCTTCTGCACTGGCTGCAGGCAAGTCGGGTATGATTTGCAATGCACCAGCTTGTGCAATTTGAACAGTCTGCGCAGAGCCATTGTTGAAAAAATCCATTTGAGGCGCACGGCGCGGATCTGCCACAGGTTCGCCCTCTGTGCCTCGCAGCAAGAATGCGTTGGTCTGTGTCAGCTGAAAGGTTTGCGCCATCGAAAGAGCGTATTCGGGATGCGTGTAACTGCTGACGATCAAAGCGGGGCCTTGGCAAGGGTTCATGAGTTTGACCAAGCTGTGGGCTGGGTTACGCAAATTCACCACGCGTCGCACATCGAGAAGATTTTTAAGGGCCGGGCTTAAAACTTCGGTGGCAATCAAATTTAAGCCGTCATGCGCATCCGCTGCGTGGGCCATGGACTTGTGACCCATGGCTTCAAATACTTCGAAGGATGTGGTGCGACTGCTTTCAGTGGGCGTGCCGTGCACGCAAACGCGAACACCTTGTTGCACGAGTAGCAAAGCGAGCAAAGGGGCCAAAGCCGGTAACTTTCGTGCACCGTTGTAGCAAGGGATCACCACGGTTGCTTTCGATTGGAGGTTGGGCAGGGTGTTCAACCGGGCATGGGCTGCATCCAAAAAGCCGGCCATTTCTTCGGACGTTTCACCTTTGATGCGCATCGCCAAACAGAAGGCGCCGATTTCAAGATCAGTCACCTTTTGGTCTAAAACTTGGCCTAGTAAATCTGCCGCTTGTTCGCGAGTAAGCGAACGCGCGCCATCTTTACCGCGGCCTATTTCTTTGATGTAGTGTCCAATGCCCATGTGCGTATTGTCGCAAAGCTTAGATAACTGTTGGCTATAAGGTCAATGAAGGCAGGGCTGGATTTTTCAGCCCAACTTCCTTGCTAGCCATTATTCGCCTCAATTGCGGGACGCAAGAGCCGCATTGGGTGCCGCACTTTAGGTTAGTTTTGAGACCTTCTAGCTGCAAATCTGCGCTACCTGGGTTTGCTTGCAGCCATGCTTCAATGGCCACATCTTTCACACCTAAACACGTGCAGATGGTTTGTCCAACTGCCTTTATTGCCACAGGCGGTTTTTGACCCGTCATGAGCAAGCGGCGGCCATAGCTTTCAGTGCTTTGTTGGGTTTGAAGCAGTGTTTTCAGCCAAGCTTCGGCCGATGTGTCGCCCGCCATCACGAAAGCTTCCATCTGGGGAAACGCCTTACTTCTGTCCAGTTTGATGCTTCGGAGATGACTGCGCTTGGGGTCGACGTAGCGAAGTCCTGATTGGGTGTCCAGTCGTAACAAAGATTCGATGGCGTTGACAAGGCGCATGTCCGGGGCTTCAGAACTGGCCGCCCTGAAAAGGATGCCTTGGCGTGCTGCTTTCGCACTATCTTCTGCAAAAGGAACACAACTTGCAAACTCAAACTTGACCATCAGTTCTCTGAGAGATTGCAAAATGGTCAGTGATTGATCACAAGGCAGCCAAGCCATGGCCAGCAACTTCCACTGCAACTCGGCCTTGAGAATTTTGACAGCTGCATGCTTGAGTTCAGGTTGCTTTGAAGTAGGGCAATACGCTGATGTCGTGATGGCGTTGACGCCGGCCAACGCCTTATTTTGATGGTCTCGCCCACTGATGAAATTGGGTCCCCAATGCATGGCCATAAAGGCTTGCTTGATACCCAATTCATCTGAAGATTGTGCTGGCGCCACAATCGATCCACGTTTGCTAGTAAGGTGAACCAAATCGCCATTTTCCAGACCCAATGACAGCATGTCTTGCGGATGAAGTTGAACCTTGGGTTCGGGGACGTGGCCAAACAATTTGGCAATGGTCCCTGTGCGGGTCATGCCATGCCATTGATCTCTAAGTCGGCCCGTGTTGAAAGAAAATGGAAAACGTGATTCGCAGGGTTCAGCCAATGGCACGTAATCTAGGGCGACAAATTTGGCTTTGCCATTGGCTGTTGGAAATTGACCGTTTTCGTACAAGCGTTGCCGTCCCGATTTGGCGCCTTCAGGCATAGGCCATTGTTCAGGCTGAATGTCCAATTGTGCGTAACTCAAACCAGTGATGTCCAGGTCTCTGCCGCGCGTGCTTTCGCGGTGTTCATTCCAAATGGCTTCAGGATTGGGATAAACAAAGTTCATCACTTGTGCGCGCTGCTTGAAAATGTCTTGTTGATTCAGATAAGCAGCCAAGTCCAACGCAATTTGCCAATCGTGGCGAGCCAGACCCGAGGGCGGTACAGCCGCTCTGACGCGGGTAATGCGACGCTCGCTGTTGGTGACAGTCCCTTCTTTTTCGCCCCAAGTGGTGGCGGGTAACAAAATGTCGGCAAAGGCACAAGTTTCTGCTGATGCGAAGGCCTCCTGCACAACCACCAATTCTGCGCGCTCCAAGGCTTTTCGCACCGTTCGTTGGTCGGGCATCGATTGCGCTGGGTTGGTGCATGCAATCCACAAAACTTTGATCTCACCGTCGGCAGCGGCTTGAAACATTTCGACAGCAGTCTTGCCAGGTTTTGAAGGAACGTCTTGAAGTCCCCAAAGGCTTGCTACTTCGGCGCGATGCACAGGATTCGAAAGGTCACGGTGTGCACTCAGTAAATTGGCCAGACCACCCACTTCGCGGCCGCCCATGGCATTGGGTTGGCCCGTCAAGGAAAATGGACCTGCGCCAGGTTTGCCAATGTGGCCCGTGGCCAAATGCAAATGCACCAGCGATGCATTTTTGGCGGTACCACTGCTGGACTGGTTCAAGCCTTGGCAATACATGCTCAATGTGGCTCGGGAGTTGGAAAACCATTCGGCGGCTTGATGTAACTGTTCTGGGGCTATGCCGCAGATGTCTTGCACCTTGTCTGGGGTGCACAGCATGACCTTTGTGACCAAGGCTTCAAAGTCATCGGTGTGGCGTTCGATGTAATTCGGATCGGTCCAGCCGTTCAATATCATGACTCTGAGCATGCCGTGAAACAGCATGACATCAGTGCCTGGTTTCAATGATAAATGCAAGTCAGCCGCGCTGGCAGTATCGGTTTTTCGAGGATCGGCAACGATGATTTTGAGTTCAGGATTTTTGGCACGTGCATCTTCAATGCGTCTGAACAAGATGGGATGTGCAAAGGCGGCATTGCTACCGGCAATGAAGAGGCAGTCGGTTGACGCAATGTCGTCATAACAAGCGGGTGGGGCATCTGCACCCAAAGTGATTTTGTACCCAGCCACCGCACTGCTCATGCACAGGCGTGAGTTGGTGTCAATGTTGTTGGTGCCAATCAGTCCTTTGACCAGCTTGTTGAAAACGTAATAATCCTCAGTGAGCAACTGACCCGACACATAAAACCCCACAGCATCAGGACCATGCTGAGCCACAACTTGCGTTATTTTTTGTGCTGCTTTTTCAATGGCAGTAGACCAATTGGTTTCTGAAAAAGATTCATGTCGTGCAGATCTCAACTGGGGTGTGACCAAGCGCGTTTGCTGTGCCACCCCCACTTCTGCCGACAAGTGCAATGTGGCGCCTTTGCTGCACAGTCTGCCAAAGTTTGCGGGATGCAACGGATCGCCCCGCACGCCTGTGATCTGACTTCCTTGTGACTCAATGATCACACCGCAACCTACGCCGCAGTAAGGGCAAGTCGATTGGGTTTCTCTCATCACTCGAACTTTTTAGGAGAAAGTTAAATTTGGACGCTTAGGCATCAATGCCTAGCGTATTGACTTCTTCAAAATCTAGGGCAACGTCACCATTCTCAACCTTGACAGAGAACTTGGTGGCACAACCCACATCCGGTGCTTGGGCCATGCCATCGACCAATTTGATTTGCCAGTTGTGCAGGGGGCAAGCCACACTTTCACCATAGACGATACCCTGACTTAAAGGGCCGCCCTTGTGTGGACATTTGTCTAACAAGGCAAACACCTTGTCACCCTGAGTCCTAAAAATTGCAATTTCAGGGCCTTGTTTTCTAGCAACGCGTCTTGCGCCCATGGCAGGGATGTCTTCTACCCTGCAAATGACTTTCCAGTTAGCCATGTTTGTTCCTACACGCTCAAGGCGTTAAATTGGCGTGTGTCCACACCGGCTTTGTCAAATTCAAACCAAGGATCGGGTTCGCCTTCTAGAGCGAATTGCAATTTGGCCCAAAGTGCTTTACGACCGGCCTCGTCTTCCAAGATTTTTTTCTTGACATAGTCCATGCCGACTCTTTTCACGTAGTGAACCGTGCGTTCCAAGTACCAGCCTTCTTCGCGGTAGAGTTGCATGAAAGCGCCGGTGTACTCCATCACTTCTTCAGATGTTTTGACCTTCGTAAAGAACTCGGCCACCTCTGTTTTGATACCGCCGTTACCAGCGATGTACATTTCCCAGCCACTGTCGACGCCAATGATGCCAACGTCTTTGATGCCGGCTTCTGCACAGTTGCGTGGACAACCCGATACTGCGAATTTCACTTTATGGGGTGCATACATGCGCCACATGGCGCGTTCTAAGTCTTTGCCCATCTGGGTACTGTCTTGGGTGCCCATACGGCACCATTCGCTGCCCACACAAGTTTTAACGGTGCGCAATGCTTTGGCATAGGCATGGCCTGAGGGCATGCCTATGTCTTTCCAAACATTCACCAGGTCTTCCTTTTTGACACCCAGCAAATCGATGCGTTGACCACCTGTGACCTTGACGGTGGGTATCTTGTATTTGTCAACCACGTCTGCAATGCGGCGCAATTCATCTGCGGTTGTTTCACCACCCCACATGCGAGGGATGACGCTGTAAGTGCCATCTTTTTGGATATTGGCGTGACTCCGCTCATTGATGTAACGGCTTTGCGTGTCGTCTTGCGCTTCTTTGGGCCAGCTGCTCAGGCGGTAATAATTGATAGCCGGTCTGCAAGTGGGGCAGCCATCTGCTGTGCGCCAATTCAAAAATTTAAAAACGGCTGATTGAGTGAGCAGTTTCTCGTCGCGAATAGCATCGCGCACCTCTTGGTGGCTGTGATCGGTACAGCCACACACCGCTTTTTTCTTTGGGGTAGCAGAGTAGTCGCCACCGGCTGTGAACATCAATATTTGTTCCACCAAACCTGTACAAGAGCCGCAGGATGCACTGGCTTTGGTTTGCTTGCGCACTTCGTCCAGTGTGAACAAACCTTTTTCTTGGATCGCTTTGCAGATGGCGCCTTTGGTCACACCATTGCAACCACATACCTCGGCATCGTTTGGCATGCTGGCAGCTTTGCTGTGACCTTCGTGACCCACATCACCAATATTAGATTCGCCAAACATGAGCTTGTCTCGAATATCGGCCACATTGCGGCCTTCGCGCAGCAATTTGAAATACCAACTGCCGTCGACCGTGTCGCCAAACAAGCATGCGCCCACCAATTGATCGTTGCGAATGACCAGTTTTTTGTAAACACCGTCATGTGGATCGCTCAGAATGATTTCTTCGGTGTCGTCTGCTAAACCTGGTGCAGCTGTGCCGTTGTTGCCCATGAAGTCACCTGCAGAGAACAAGTCGATGCCCGTTACCTTGAGTTTGGTGGAAGTGAGTGAGCCTGTATAACGACCAATGCCAATTTGTGCCAAATGCGTAGCCAATACTTTGCCTTGTTCAAACAAGGGCGCCACCAAACCGTAAGCAATACCGCGGTGGCTGGCGCATTCGCCAACAGCATAGATGCGGGGATCGGTGACGGTTTGTAAGGTATCACTGACCACAATGCCGCGATCACAATGCAGACGCATGCTTTCGGCCAGTGTGGTGTTAGGCCGGATGCCAACAGCCATGACCACCAGTTGCGCATTCACATGAGAGCCATCTTTGAAACAAACTGCGCTGACACGGCCGTCTGCATCCGCTTTGAGTTCTTGCGTTTGGGCGCGCATTAAAAATTTCATGCCACGTGCTTCAAGCGACTCTTGCAGCAATCCGCCTGCCACTTTGTCGAGTTGACGCTCCATTAGCCATTCGGCGCCATGCACCACCGTCACTTGCATGCCACGCTTCATGAGGCCATTGGCCGCCTCCAAGCCCAGTAATCCACCACCAATGACGACAGCCTCTTTGTATTGCTTGGCTGCATCAATCATGGCTTGAGTATCTGCAATGTCGCGATAAGCCAATACGCCTTTCAAGTCTTTACCTGGAATGGGCAACATGAAAGGGTTGGAGCCTGTGGCCAAAAGCAGGCGGTCGTAAGGTTTTACCACCTGGGTGCCATCTAAGTTTTGCGCATGAACTTCGCGTTTAACGCGGTCAACTTGCGTCACCGTCGTGCCCGTGTGCAATTCGATGCCATTTTCCTGATACCAGGTTAGCGGGTTCAGAATAATTTCATCCAAAGTTTGTTCTCCCGCCAAAACGGGGGACAGCAAAATCCGGTTGTAATTGGGATGGATTTCACTGCCAAATACAGTGATGTCAAACAAGTCGGGGGCAAGTTTGAGCAGCTCTTCTAAAGTGCGGACACCCGCCATGCCATTGCCCACCATGACCAATTTCATTTTGTTCATGCTTTCTCCACGTGTGCTTGTCTTGTATAGAGGAAGTCGATCACTGCTTTGCGATAACCCAAATAGCGAGGGTCATCAGCCAACATGACCCTTGAACGAGGCCGCGGCAAATCCACTAGCAACACTTCGCCAATGGTGGCTGCAGGACCGTTGGTCATCATGACAATTTTGTCGGACAACAACACGGCTTCGTCCACATCGTGGGTCACCATGACCACAGTACTTTGCGTATTGGCCACGATGGCCAGCAACTCATCTTGCAGTTTGGCGCGGGTTAATGCGTCCAAGGCGCCAAAGGGTTCATCCATTAGCAATACCTGCGGTTCCATGGCCAGTGCGCGTGCAATGCCTACGCGTTGCTTCATGCCGCCAGAGATTTCACCTGGACGTTTTTGTGCCGCATGGGTTAAGCCCACCATGTCCAAAGCGGCATCCGTTCTGGCTTTCAACTGGGCTGCATTCTCTTTGGTCTTGCCGTCTACTCGGCTGGTGTTCCCAAAAACGCGCTCTACGCCCAATAAAACATTTTCAAAGCAGGTGAGCCAAGGCAGCAGGGAGTGGTTTTGAAATACAACCGCACGTTCTGGTCCTGGTCCAGAAATTTCACGGTTAGCGCAAATTAGATTGCCCTTGGTGGGTGTTGTTAAGCCTGCAATTAAGTTCAGCAGGGTAGATTTTCCGCAACCTGAGTGACCAATCAATGCCACAAATTCGCCCTTGGCAACCGTCAGGTCAATGTCTCGCAAAGCAGGGAAATCACCCTTGGCTGTTTTGAAGGTTTGCGCAACACCTTGAATTTCTAGGTATTTGGAGGTGAGGTTGAGGTTCATGTGCGGACCTCTTCAAAGGTAAATGCAGTGGCCAATTTGATCAGCGCGTATTCAAGAATAAGTCCAACCAAACCAATGACAAAAATGGCGATGATGATGTTCTTGACGTTCAAGTTGTTCCATTCATCCCAGACCCAAAATCCAATGCCCACGCCACCCGTCAGCATCTCGGCTGCCACAATCACAAGCCAAGCTGTACCAACGGCCAAACGTACACCTGTGAGCATGTAGGGCAACACCGCAGGGAATAAAATTTTGGTCACAATCTTCCATTCAGACAGGTTCAGAACCCGCGCCACATTCATGTAGTCCTGAGGTACGCGCTGCACGCCCACTGCGGTGTTAATCACCATGGGCCAAATAGAGCAAATGAAGATGGTCCAAATGGCGGCAGGATTGGCGCCTTTGAAAACCAACAAACCAATGGGCAGCCATGCCAGTGGTGACACAGGCCGGAGCAGACTGATCAGAGGATTGAACATGTTCGACAGAAATTCAAAACGACCAATCATGAAGCCAAATGGAATGCCCACAATGGCGGCCAAACCAAAACCCATGGCCACACGCTTTAGAGAACTCAAGATGTTCCACCCTACACCCTGATCGTTGGGGCCATTGCTGTAGAAAGGGTCACTGAATACTTGAATGGCCTGAATCAAGGTTTCTTTGGGAGAAGGAAAGTTGTTGGTGCTACTGAACGAGACCAAGCCCCAAATGCCGACGAGAAATGCGAGACCTAAAATGGGCGGCAAGACGCGAAGCACGATGGTTTTGATGTTGAAGGAGGCCATTCAAAGTCCTTAAGCTTTAACTTTGAAACTGTCTGCGTATTTTTTGGGATCCTTGCCGTCCCACACTACACCGTCCATGAATTTGCTGCTACGCATTGCGTCTTTCGGTACGGGTGTTTTGCTGGCGGTGGCTGCTTGTTTGTAAATGTCGATGTGGTTAATTTGTTTAGCCACATTCAAGTAGTCAGGATGATCTTTCAGCAAGCCCCAGCGTTTGTGCTGTGTCAAGAACCACATGCCATCTGACAAATAGGGGAAGGTGGCGTTACCGTCGGCATAAAACTTCATGTGGTTTTTGTCGTCCCATGTTTTACCCAAGCCGTTTTGATAGCGACCCAAAATGCGTTGGTTGATGACATCTACGCTGGTGTTCACGTAAGCTTTGTCTGCAATGGTTTCAGCCATCTTCATTTTGTTTTGCAGACCGGCATCAATCCATTTGCCGGCTTCCAAAATAGCGGCGGTCACGGCGCGCGCTGTGTTGGGATATTTTTTTGCAAATTCTGCTGTTGTACCCAATACCTTCTCAGGGTGATCAGCCCAAATGTCTTGCGTGGTGGTGGCGGTGATGCCAATGCCATCTGCAATAGCGCGGTGGCCCCAGGGTTCGCCCACGCAATAGCCGTCCATGTTGCCAACACGCATGTTGGCCACCATTTGTGGTGGCGGTACGGTGATGACTTTGGCATCTTTCAAAGGGTTGACGCCTACACTGGCCAACCAGTAATAAAGCCACATGGCGTGAGTGCCTGTAGGAAAGGTTTGTGCAAAGGTGTACTCGCGTTTGTCGCTGGCCATCAGTTTTGCCAAGCTTGCGGCGTCCACTACGCCTTTGTCTGCCAATTTCTTGGACAAGGTGATCGCCTGACCGTTTTGATTCAATGTCATCAAAATGGCCATGTCTTTTTTCGGGCCTGAGGTACCTAAATGGACACCATAAATCAAGCCATACAACACGTGCGCAAAATCCAGTTCGCCATTGACCAACTTGTCGCGGACGCCGGCCCAACTGGCTTCCTTGGTGGGAATAATTTTGACGCCGTACTTTTTGTCGATGCCCAGTACCGAAGCCATCACCACGCTTGCGCAATCGGTCAAAGGAATGAACCCAATTTTGACTTCTTCTTTTTCGGGTTTGTCGGACCCTTGTGCATAAACAGCTGCGCGCAAAGCAGGGGCAATGGTGAGTGCACCGGCTGTCGCGGCTTGCAAGACGTTGCGACGGCTCATAGGGGTCTCCAAAATGTCAGTCATGGCAAAGCTCCTCAAACAAGTTAATGAATCGTTGAAATGACAAAGGCGTCCTCACCGCGTCCAATGTGATTGAACGGGTGGGGACGCCTTTGTCCTGAACTTTTAGGTTCTTGGTGACACCATCTGCAATTGCTGTGCCATGTGGAAAGGCTCACTTAAATTCAAGGGATTGCCCCAAGCTAGGGAATTGAGTGCTTTGCCATCCTCAAAATGCACCAAAGAAATGCACGTCATGGTGCGTGCTTGGTGCTCAACATTCAAGTCAGCAGGTCGGCCATGTCCAACATTCTTTGGGCTACCTCACCCAATTTGAGGCCTTTGTCCATGGCCACCTTTCTCAATTTAGAGAAAGCTTCATCTTCAGTGAGCCCTTGCCTTTTCATCAGCAAGGCTTTGGCCCTGTCAAGGGTGGTTCGGTCTTGCAGGTCGCTTCTGGCTTGGTCACGCTCGGTTCTTAAGCGTTCCTCGTATTCAAAGCGGGCCATGGCCACATCCAAGATGGGTTTGATCCTTGAGCTGGCCAACCCGTCCACAATGTAGGCTGAAACGCCCACAGCCACGGCGTCTTTGACGTGGCTGGTGTCGTTGTCGTCAGTGAACATCACGATGGGCCGGCGAGCATCCCTGGTCGCAAATACGACGTGTTCTAGTGCATCGCGGGCCTCGGACTCGGCGTCCACAATGATCAAGTCTGGTTGGAGTTGATGAATGCGATCGGACAAAAAGACATCGCCTGGAAGAGTGGCAATCAAATTAAAGCCGTTTTCTAAAAGTCCAATTCTCAAGGCTCTTGATCTTGCGGCTTGTGATTTGGCATGTTCATCATCTGGATCGGAGATGACCAAGTCAGGCGCCACCACCACGATGCGGAGCGCTTCTGGGGCTTTGCTTTTTGTTGACTTTGGCGAGCGCATTCTGATAAAGCTCAATGTGAATGTATTTTTTCACTGCAATTTGCGGGCCACGTTAAATTGAGTGGATTCAAAAATCAAGGGCGGTTCGCATAAACTCTGACCCTATGATTTTTCTTGGAATTGAGTCTTCGTGCGATGAAACTGGCGTGGCTTTGGTACAAACCCAAGCGACAGGGGCGCCGCGTTTGCTCTCCCACGCGCTGTTCAGTCAAATTGACATGCACCAGGCTTATGGCGGCGTAGTGCCTGAGTTGGCCAGTCGTGATCACATCAAGCGGGTGATCCCTTTAACGCGTGAGGTCTTGAAAAATGCCCAAATTGATTTAAACCAAGTGGATGTGGTGGCCTATACGCGCGGCCCAGGCCTGGCCGGCGCTTTGCTGGTGGGGGCAGGTGTTGGCTGTGCCTTAGGGGCAGCTCTGAACAAACCCGTATTAGGCGTTCATCATTTGGAAGGCCACTTACTCTCGCCATTTTTAAGTGACGATCCTCCCAAGTTTCCGTTTGTGGCTTTGCTGGTTTCGGGTGGCCACACGCAACTGATGCGTGTAGAGGCTGTTGGCGCTTACGAAATTTTGGGTGAGACAGTCGACGATGCCGCTGGTGAGGCTTTTGACAAATCGGCCAAGCTGATGGGACTGGGTTACCCTGGTGGACCTGCTTTGTCCAAGTGTGCTGAAGCTGGAAATCCTTTGGCGTTCAAATTGCCGCGACCTTTGTTGCACAGCGGAGATTTGGATTTTTCGTTTGCCGGCTTGAAGACATCGGTACTGACGCAGGCCAACAAGTTGGGTGATAGCTTGCACGACACCACCACGACACACAAAGCAGACTTGGCGGCATCCACCGAAGCGGCCATTGTTGAGGTGCTGTTGAAGAAGTCAATGTCTGCGCTTAAATTGACGGGCATGCGTCGCTTGGTGGTAGCTGGTGGCGTAGGCGCAAATCGCTTGCTTAGAAAACAACTCAATCAAGCATGTGACAAAGAAGGCATTCGAGTCCATTACCCAGAGCTGCATCTGTGCACAGATAACGGCGCCATGATTGCCATGGCAGCAGCCATGCGCGTGCAAGCAGGGCAGCAAGCGCCGCAATTTGATTACGGATTTGACGTGAAGCCACGATGGCCACTGTCACACATTCTGGTTGCCAGCCATTAAATTTTCTTGAGGAAGTTATTTTGATTCAAACGATTCGATTCGTGATGCGAAGCTTTGTTTGCTTCGCGCTCTGTTCCTGTTTGTTGGCACAAGCCCAGAAGGGCCCCATTCAGTTGGCCATGATCGAAGGCATGAGTGGCCCTTTTGCCAATACAGGCGAAGCGGTCCTGCGCAATTTGGTGTGGGCTGTGGAGCGTGTCAATGCACGTGGCGGCGTGGCTACAGCGGATGGCAAGAGGCTTCTTGTTTTGAACCGCTACGACAGCAAAGGACAAAACGAAGAGGCATTGACATCACTGCGAGCTGCCATTGATGCTGGGGCGCAATATGTGTTTCAGGGCAACTCTTCGGCCAATGCAGCTGTGCTGATGGATGCCATTCAAAAGCACAACGAGCGTGAGCCCAACAAACGTGTGTTGTTTCTCAATTATTCAGCCGTTGACCCTGCACTGACGCAAGACAAATGCAACTTTTGGCATTTCAGATTTGATGCGCATGCCGACATGCGCATGACTGCCTTGATGCAAGTCTTGAAGCAAGACAACAAGTTGAAGTCGGTTTATTTGATTGGCCAAGACTACAGTTTTGGCCAAGCTGTCCTGCGCGAAGCTAAACAACAATTGGCCAGCTTACGACCCGACATTCAGATCTCGGGTGACGAACTGCATCCCATGGGTCGCGTTAAAGACTTCTTGCCGTATGCCTCCAAAATCAAGGCCTCGGGTGCACAAGCAGTGATCACAGGGAATTGGGGCAACGACCTGACGCTGTTGGTGAAAGCTGCCAAAGAGGTGGGGTTTGATGGCAAGTTTTACACTTTTTATGGCAACGCTTTGGGAGCGCCTGCTGCCATGGGCGATGCCGGTGTGGGCAAAGTGCTGGCAGTGGCTGAATGGATGCCCAATGTGGCGGGGGCAGAGAGTGTGAAGTTTTATCAAGCCTTCAAGCAACGCTTTGACAAACCTTCAGAAGATTATGTGCATCTCAGAATGCAATTGATGATGGAGGCATTGGTTCAAGCCATCGAAAGAGCGGGAAGTTCCGAGCCCTTGGCAGTTGCTTTACAACTTGAAAAAGCCGAGGTCAGTATGGGTGGGCAGCGCGGCAAAATGCGCGCGCAAGACCATCAGTTCCAACAACCCTTGGTGGTGGGCATCATGGCCAAGCAGGGCGGGGCAGAGGTGCCCTTTGATGTGGAAGGATCTGGCTATGGTTTTAAAACGGTAAAACAATTTAAAGCCAATGAAGTGGAGATGCCGAGCAGCTGCAAAATGGTTCGGCCTGCTTCGTAATTGGATGCCATCATCCATGAAAAAAGCCCAGAAAATCTGGGCTTTTTTGTAAGTGCTTTAAGCAGGTTTGGCCAAGCCTAGTTTGTCAATGATGGCTTTTTCTTTTTGGTAGTTGTCGCGCGCAAACTTGGTGTACTCCTCGGTGTTCATATAAATCACCGACTGGTCAAATTTTTCGAATGTGGCCAAAACTTGCGGATCCTCCAAAGTTTTCTTGAAAGTGTCGTGCAACTTTTTAGTCACTGCAGGGTCCATGCCCTTGGGGCCGCCAATGCCAAATGGTGAGTCTGATACGGTGTCGTAACCCAACTCTGTCAAGGTGGGTACATTGGGCCAACGCTTGGTGCGTTTGCTACCGTAGGTTGCCAACAAACGGCAGGTGCCAGCGTCCACATGCGGCGCCCAACCTGTGGCGTCGCTGTGCGACATCACGTGGCCACCTAAGACAGAGGCCATGCCATCTGCACTGCCTTTGAAGGGGACGTGCTGCAACTGGATGCCGGCTTTCATTGCAAATTCTTCCACGGCCAAATGCGGTGTGGTGCCATTACCTGTTGAACCAAATGTGAATTTGCCAGGGTTGGCTTTGGCATAGTCCACCAAATCTTTAATGGATTTAATGGGAGAGTCAGAGCGCACCACAATGCCGAAGGTATAGCCCGTGAGGCACGCAATGAATGTGAAGTCTTGCAGAGGGTTGAATTGCATCTTCTGCATGTGTGGCAAACGCAAAATGCCAATGGTCAATTGCGACAAGGTGTAGCCATCAGGTTTGGCACTGACCAATTCATTGGGACCTAACATGCCGCTGGCGCCGGCTTTGTTTTCAATCACTACGGGGCTGCCCAAAATGCGAGAGGCACTTTCTGCCAAAGCACGCATCACGCCATCGGTGGAGCCACCCGCTGGCCAAGGACAAATGAGCTTGATGGGTTTTGAAGGAAATGCGCCTTGTGCCATGGCTGGCATGGCAATGCTGACTGCGCCTGCCAGGCCAGCTTGCAGGACGTCGCGGCGGTTGAGATCAATCGTCATAAATAAATCCAATGCAGACAGGTTGAAAAAATTATTCGGCTTTAGCGCCAGATTCTTTGACCACTTTGGCCCATTTCACAATTTCGCTTGCTTGGTATTTGGACAGCTCTTCAGAGGAAGACAAAACAGCATCCAAACCCAATGTTTTCAAGCGCTCGGCCACTTCTGGCAATTTAAAAACGCGCAGGGCTTCGGCATTAAGTCTGTCGATGACCGCTTTTGGCGTGTTGGCTGGTGCAAACATTGCAAACCAAGTGGTGGCTTCAAAGCCAGGCAAAGATTCAGCCACTGTTGGGATATCGGGTGCGGCAGGTGAACGCTTGGCGGTCGTTTGGGCAATGGCTCTGATCTTGCCTTCTTTGGCCATGGGCAGTGCAGAGGGCATGTTGTCAAAGACCAATTGAATGCTGCCACCAATCAGGTCGGGAATGAAAAACTGTCTGCCTTTGTAGGGCACGTGCGTCATGCTGGTGCCAGTCATCGACTTGAACAACTCGCCAGACATGTGCACAGAGGTGCCAATGCCAGGTGAGCCAAATGACAACTTGTTGGGGTTGGCTTTCATGTAAGCAATGAGCTCAGGCACCGTTTTGACGGGCAAGTCATTGTTGACAACCAGCAAGTTGGGGGCGGATGCAATCAAGGAAATGGGGGTGAAGTTTTTCACCATGTCGTAGGGCATCTTTTCGTAAAGTGCGCCATTGATGGAGTGTGTGCCCACGGTGCCCATCACAATGGTGTAGCCATCGCCAGCCGATTTGGCCACGATGTCACTGCCAATGTTGCCGCCTGCACCAGGCTTGTTGTCAACCACGATGGGTTGGCCAAGCTGGGCTTTTTCGCTGAACAAGCGTGCCAAGATGTCGGGTGCACCGCCGGTTGGAAAGGTGACGACCAAACGGATGGGTTTGTTGGGATAAGCGGCCTGCGCCATAGCAGCGTTGCTGGCCATCAAGCCCATACCCAGGCTGCTCGCCAAGCCGAGGGCGCCAAGAATGCTTAAACCAAAGCGGCGCTTGGCATTGGCTGAGTGTTTCGTGAACTTCAAAATAGTCTCCTCTGTGTTGCGATCAAGGCAGACTTTAGAGGGGAGTACTGAGAAAGGGGAGGGTGAAAACCCCCGAATTGCTGATAAGCTGGCGCCTATGTGTCAGTGCTAGTCCAAAGAAGCGCTCCAGCGATCATTCCAGCCTACTTCTTTGACCTTTTCCAATTCCCGGCGATTTCGTTTGGTAGGTCGACCTTGCTCTATGCTGAGGGCGGGTTCTCTGGCCAGGCGCCTTTGGATGCTGGTTTTTTCTCGCAAGGCGAGGCTCTCATCAGTTTCTTCGTAGAGGGCTTGCGCTACAGGCGCTGGCCCGCGTTGGTCGCTCAGCGCCAAAATTTGGAGGGTGCGGGTAACGTCACCTTGCCGGGTGCTGACCATGTCGCCAACTTTGACTTCCCTTGAAGCCTTGGCTGTTTGGCCATTGATTTCGACCCGGCCTTTGCCAATTTCATCTGTGGCCAATGACCGAGTCTTGTAAAAACGGGCCGCCCAAAGCCATTTATCGATTCTGATTTTGTCCATATATCGACATTTTGAGGCGAAATTGAGGTGTTTGGCCTGTTTTTATGCGCAGTCATACCTGGGGTGTTGGTTTGACAAGGCGTCTGTGGTTATAATTCCAAGGCTTTGCCAAGCAACATCCCTATGGGTGCAGCTTGACCAAGATCGCACGCAGCAGTTGATTCCAAACCGCATGCGCAAGTTATAAAACCTCGACTTTTTACACCGTCA
>JACCDH011139769.1_pt1 | contig 16544 bp, 9 predicted proteins | sample 7442481 | NCBI WGS metagenome assembly JACCDH01 (sample SAMN15323433, study PRJNA562643) | freshwater metagenome | isolation source: river surface water | place: USA:Blue River Watershed | collected 2017-08-15
CTACAGAAACAATGGCTTTTGTTTGAGATGCGATACGAAAAATAGCATCCTCTTGCATTTTAACTTTTGTTTCTACATTAGCGAACCCGTATGCCTTATGGTGCAATATTTTGCCCTGTTTGGCAATAAAGGCAACTCCTCCAGCTAAATTGTTTTGGTTAATTTCTGCATTAATCGTACTATCAATACGATGAAAACCGATTGATTGGGCTACCGAGTAAGTTGTTGAAAATAAAAAGAGTAAACTAAAAATGAACTTATTCATGAAAGAACGTTTCACGAAAATAAGTAAACTTATTTACAAAATCTATTTTACGATAATTTCTAATAATTCATTTAAATGATGTAAAATGTAATCTGGCTTAGCTTCCAATAATTGTGTTTCAGTTTGAGCTCCAGTTGTGATACCAATATTCAACAAACAATTAGCATTCCTCCCTTCTTCAATATCTACACAAGAGTCTCCAATTTTAATGATATGCTTAGTATCTATAATGTTAAATTTTTCTTTTGCGAACAAGATCATATCTGGCATTGGACGATTGTGTAATACATCAGAAGCTGTAACCAGAAGATCAATCTGAGATCCAACTTTCCAGCCTAATTGATTTAATAAGCTTTCAGCCGTAGCTCTGTTGTATCCTGTATTTAAAACCACTTTGATGCCTGCTGCTTTGAGTGAAAAAAACACCTCTTCAGCACCTGGCATTGGCGTCACCTTGAAATTCGAATATGCTTTATCTAATGCTACTAAGAAGTAATTAAAAACCTCAAGCTGTACAAGTTCATCTAAGGTATAATGACTATTTGAAATAATGTCTTTAATTGCTTGAAACTTTTCCTTACCAGCTCCATATAATAATACATGATTTAAATCTACTGGTATATTGAAATGATTTAATGCTAATTGTAAGGTTTTGTATACCAAGTTATCTTCGTTGATAGTGGTGCCAGCCATATCAAATACTACAGATTGAATTTGCATATTTATTATTTTAAACTTTTTTCAATAGATGAAGCGAAAAATTCAATTGATGCTGTTTTCATCTCCGGGTCTTTGGCAAGATCATCCCATTTTCTTAAAGTAACGGCATCTTGAAAATAAGGATTTTGCTCAAATCTTGTTACTTCTATTTCATTCATCATTCCACCTTGAAAAGCTAAACTTATTTTAGAGGGTGCAGATAGCGTTGCATAATAATCTTGATCTACTGCACATAAATATCTTTTAGCTGCTACATGCAATTTAACAGGTTCTACAACTGATGGGGAAAAATGCATTTCTAAAAAATTAGCAGCTAGGGCTTCGTGCATGTCATCTATACCTTTATCACTAGCATCATCAGGTAAATCGTGTAAAAGATGCCCAATGTCGTGCAATAATGCCGCAGTAATTAAGGCATCCGATGCGAGATTTTCCTTTGCCCAAGTAGCAGCCTGTAATGCATGCTCTAATTGCGTTACCGCTTCACCCCCATACATGGAATGTCCATTTTTATTAAATAAATCTATAATTTCAGTTGTTATTGAGTGCATTATGTTAAATTTTTATTGATTATATACTTTGTATCATTTCTTCAGCAAAACCAAAACTCATCGTCATCCCATGTCCACCAATCCCATTTAAAATATACACCCCTGATTCAGGATTTAAAAATAAATCTGCTGCACCATTCGTCATAATTGGGTAGACTCCATTCCAAGATTGTATCATCTTCCACTCATCAATATGCATGAATTTTTTTAAATAGTCTAGTATCATTTCATTGATTTCGGTTTTATCAAAAGGTTCGAAATCAAGAGCGTACTCATGTGAATCTCCAACAGTCAATTCTCCATGATTATTTTGCGAAACCATTACATGAATTCCATATTTCAAATACTCAGGAATTTCTTCTTCTATTTTTAATCTTAATTTGGTCAATGCTGATGATGCAGTAAAACTTTTATAATGTAACAATGATAAACCACCACATACAGAAGCACCAATGTTAAAATTTGGATCTTTATGTTTAAAACGCATCATTTGCAACTTCGTCTTAGTAATTGGTTGTGCCTTAAATTGTTCAGGATATAAAGTTTCAAAATCCGCGCCAGAACAAACACAAATCAGATCAGCTTCGAATTTTTTATTACCAGCAAAAGCAGCATTTGTGGTCACTTTAGTAATAGCCGTTCCCCACAGAAATTCAATAGCATATTTTTCGCCCAAATAGATCGGCAAATTTTTGATACCCTCTCTTGGATCAATGATTGTTTCATCTTCACTTCTAAGCGCTCCTAATAGTCCATTTTCATTAATGCCATTGTATTTTGTTAGTACTTCATTTTTAGAAATTACAGAGACAGGTCTGTTTTTGGCTTTAAAAAATTGAGCTATATCCTCCACCACATTCATTTCTTCTTTAGAATAAGCCAAATGCAAACTGCCACAGGCATTGAACGGGATATTGCTAGCATTTAAAAAATCCAACCAAATCTCTTTAGTTCTTACGGCTCTATTGTAAAGTGTTCCATCAGGCTGTCCAACTGGCCAAATCATGCCAAAATTTCTGACACTAGCCCCAAGAGAAAATTGTGATTTTTCGATGACCTTCACTTTAAAACCTTTTTCTGCCAAAGCTCTAGCAGTTGCTAAACCTAAAATACCCGCTCCAACAACGATTGCTTGATTACACATAATGTATTGTTTTAAATTTTCTTGAAAAATAAACCATTGTTAATAAACTAAATATGACCCCGAGAATTGATAAACAAATTAATCCATTACTAAAAAAAACAGTCCAACTTAATTTTACATCCATTGTGCCTTTTAATATAATTACTGATGCACTTGCCAAATAGCCAAAAGCATCTACTAAATACATAAAATAACCCACATTGGCTTTGAGTTTAAAACTTGCGATCATTCGATCGAATAAAATAGAATTAAATGGAATGTATCCCATATATAAACCAAGTCCAACAAGCACAATCCAAACATATCCTGTGACTACTTGTTGCATAAATAAAAAAGTACTCACGCCACAAATAATGAAACCTATCAAAATAATGCCTTGTGCAAAATAAAAGGCCAATTTGTTACTTTTTATATAAATCATACTTGCGATTAAAATCAATACGATAATTGCAATTGGCACTTCGGTACTAGTAAAAATTGAAGCATTACTTCCGTATCCTAATTCATTCCATAACTCAACTGCAAAATTATCTCTAATATCCCTAAATAGAGATAATAACATATAGATGAAGATGAATGAAACCAAGCCAAAACTAAACTGTTCGAAGAAAAATTTTCTCTCTTTATTATTTAGTGGCACTCTAATCGATTTTCGTAATTTTTCTTCAGAACTTGGTGGAGGGATTTGTTCTAATAAATACACTAATAAAATAATTGGAATAATGAAGATGGCCCCTGTATAAAACGGTATCCAATTTTCGGCGATATGATATTGAACGAATAACCACATTCCAATAGATTTGACAAATCCAGAAGAAACAATAAAACTGACAGCCATCGTAGCGCCTATAAAATCAGTTGATTTTCTGCCTTCAACAAAAGAAAATATCAAACCCCATAAAACACCTAGAGGAAGTCCATTCAGAAATAAAAATATAGTATTCCAAGGACTATCAACAAAAGGGAAACACAACAAAGGCAACCAAGATGCCATTATTAAAATTAGAATCGCCCACCCTCTTCCAATTTGTTTGAGTTCGGAAATATATTTAATGCCACAAAATTTACTAACTGTATAGCCTAACACTTGTGCTATAACCAAGATATTTTTATAATCTACTCCAAAAATTGAAGGTTCGCTTTGATACAATCCAATTGTAAATGGCTTCCTAAAAGCATATACACAAGCATAAGTCAAAAAGCATATTGCAGCAATGTATATTGACAATAATATAGAATGATACTTTTTATCCATTATGCTCTAAAAAATAAATAAGGAAGAGCAGGCAAGCCCGCTCTTCCACTAAATAAAACCCAATTCAAAAAACAATTATTTTAAAATCCACATCTTAGCATTGATATCATCAACACCACCATACTGTGAAGCGATTGCAGCTTCCACATTCGCTTTATTCACAGCACGTTCAGAGCTTGGATATTGAAAACGTAAAGCAACTCTTTGACTATTACCACTTCCAGATCCTGTGTGGAATGTAGGTACTCCTGTTCTTCTCCAGTTATAGTACCCTTCAAATCCACTATTTTGATACATTGATAAATATTTTTGTAATAGAATTTGCTTTAATCCATCTGCATTATTACCCGCATACTTCACAGTCGGTTGAGCATAATAGGTAGTATAATTAAAATCAATACTATATGTTACTGATTCTGCTAAGGTTCCACCTGGCTTCTGAAAGGTTACAGTATTTGCACCTTCTTTGACACCATAGAAAGCATGAGAAGCTTTAATACCATTTTGGTACCATGTTTCTGCGTTTTGTGAAGTAATCCATCCTCTATTAGCAGCTTCAGCTATATTGAAACACATTTCTTGATAACCAACTTGTGTTGTTGTTTCAGCTGTATAAGTTTGATAATAACGCTTGCGGTTAATGAATGAGTATTTACCCAAGTTTGCATTTGCACTCATGGTTGCTAAATCTTCTCCAGAGCCTGCACCAACAAACGCATCATAAGAATTAGGCGCTTTTCCTGCAGCAACTAAAGCCGCGGCTGGTTCTGCAACAAAAAATGTTCTTGGATCTTTCAAAGAAGTTAAGTTTCCTAAGTAGGTAGAAGACATATTGTAACGTGTTGCATCAAATCCGAAATTATCTGGATTAGTAGAATACTTATTGTATTGATTATTGTATACAAAAGTTAAATTATCAGCGTCACTAGTAAATAATGGATATTTAGTAGGATTGTTAATTGTTTCTGCAAATTTTGTTACAACTGCCAAATCAGTATCAGCAGATTTATTGCTCAATTGAATCAATACTCTCAACTTGAATGCATTCACTGCTTTTTGCCATTTAGAAATATTATTTCCATAATAAAAATCATTTGACAATACATAATTAGTTGTTTTTAATGTACCCATCTCTGTATTCGCCTCTTCTAAATAAGTAAGAATCTGTTGGAATACTTGCTTTTGCGTATCATATTTAGGTGTAACATTCTCTAAACCTTTTAGGGCTTCAGAAACTGGAATATCACCTAAATTCATTGTTAAATCATACAAAAAATAGGCTTTTAAGTACTTTGCAAGTGCAGTATATGGATTAGGTGCATTCACCGACTTTTTAGCCTCCTCTTCCATTTTTTGTATATTCTTTAATACATTGTAATTATTGTATGAAAACCCAGTCCAGTTATACTCTTGGTTTCCATAATAAGCGTAATTACAAACATAATACTGATTCCATCTATGTGTGCTATTAAAAGCACCTTCGTTGTATTCTAGTAAAACATTATTTAAAATCAAGTTAGCGGGAACTGCAGTTGCCCTGTTAGGATCAGACGCAAGTGTATCAAATGACTTTTTACAAGCAGTCAGCGAACTCAAGGCCAATCCTAAACTTAGTATTTGAAATATCTTTTTCATATCTTATGTGTTTCTTTTAAATTAAAATGTGAAATTAATATTGATACCATACGATCTAGTAGTTGGGGTTTGTAATCCTATAGAAGACTCACCTGGATACTGATCAATATCAACATCATTAAATTTAGCATCTGGCATCCAGTATAATAAATTTCTACCTACTGCTGAAATAGTCGCTTTCTTGAAGAATGACTTTTGCACCAAGGTTGCCGGGATTTCGTATGTCAAAACAACTTCTCTTAATTTGAAGAATGTTTTACTCATCATATTTGGCTCTGGAATGCCATGCACACGGCTAATATAATCTTGGATATATGTTTTTGTTGCATTTGGAGCAAAAGTTAAAGCACTATAATTGGTGATTGCGCCTGTTAAAGCGTCATAAGCCAAAGTTCCAGAAGCAACTTGAACACCTTCACCTACATATGACTTCACACCTAAATAGTCTTGGTATCTAGCAGCACCCATTGCACCTTGTACAGTTTCGATATGACGACCACCTTGGAAAGTCTTTTTTCTTACATAATCTTCCATAACTCCACCTACACGACCATCTACTTGAAGATTTAAAGTGAAAGCTTTGTAATTGAATTTATTATTTAAACCCCAAACAAAATCAGGATTTGAATTTCCTGCAAACTGCGCTACAGGCAATACAATGGGTCTACCACCAGCATCATTGATGATTTGGCCATCTTGCGTTCTTGCAAACTTTCTGATGTATACCGCATCTGTTCTAGAACCTACAGTATAGAATGTATTCAAAGCACTCACACCATAAGGTAATTCTGTATATACGTTCTTAAATGACCCAATATTAAATGTCACGTCCCAATTTAAACCATTCATTTTTTTCAAAATCACTGCATTCAAGCTTACATCAAAACCAGTTCTCTTCGTCTTAGTGCCATTCACCACATAAGAACCAAATCCAGAAGCTTGAGAAATTGATTTTGAGAAAATTTGAGGTCCGTCTGTATAACTAAAATAACTTGCTTCTATCCCAAAACGATTATTAATGAATCTAGACTCCAAACCAAATTCTACACTAGATCTATCATCTGGCTGAACATCACTATCAACTAATGTATTTGTAAAAGCAGCTTGTGTTGTGTTATTGTATCCTATACCTGTTGAATACACATCGGCATAAGTATAAGTTGGCCCACCGTATGTTGAACTATATTGCTCACCATATCCAATTGGGAAACTGTTATTTGGCGTAGATCCAATATAGTCAGATACGAAACTACCGCCTCCTCTTACTTTCGCATAAGAACCTCTTAATTTTAAGAAATTGATTTGCTTAGGTAGTGTTACATAATCATTCAATACAGTACTCAAGTTGAATGAAGGATAGAAGAATGAATTATTGTCCTTATTCAACGCAGACAATTGGTCATTACGTCCTGTAATGGTCAAATTAGCAAACTTGCCTGTTTCAATATCTACTGAATACATCAAAGATTTTACGCGCATTTCTGATGCAAAATTATAAGCAATTACAGGGTTTCTACTATTAGAGAACGTGTATACATTAGGTACGTTCAAATAGTTTGTTGTTGTAAAGCTAGAATTGTAATTGAACTGTCTGTAATTGGCACCAGCAAAACCAGAAATATTAAAGAAATTGGCAATTTCTGGTGTTTTAAAGTTCGCACGGAATTCATTATTAGATTCAAATAAGGATCTTCTATCTTCTCTGTAATCACCTTTGCCCTCTTCTCTACCATATGGATGAGCAGAAAAAGGCATTTTTTCATTACGCATTAAATCATAAGTAGTCGCAGAAGTTCGAGCAAATAAATCTACATATTTATTTAACTTATAGTTTAAACTAGTATAAGCATAAATATCGTTCTTATAATGTCCTCTCGTCCACTCATACGCCATAAAGTAAGGGTTATGGTATCTTTGGTATTCAGCATAGATACTTTGTACACCTTCCTTACCTGGTTGCCAGTAATTTCTCATATCATCTACATTCCAATCTGCACCACCCCAAATGGTCATAGTATAAATGACAGAGTTTGGTCCATAGTTTACATCTGGAAAATTATCAGAATATTGCTTGTTGTAATTGATATTAGCATCTAAGGTTAATTTAGAGTTGAATCTTAATGTACCTGCTAAGTTTAAATTGGTTGTATTTAAACTTGTATTGGGCATGATACCTTTATTGTAAGTATTACCCAATGAAAATCTAACATCCGCTTTTTCAGTGGAAGAAGCGATTGCGATGCTTGAAGTATTTAAAACACCTGGCTCAATAAAACGCTTTAAATTATCCTTTCCACGTGCAACCCAAGGTGTTCCACTTCTAACGCCAGTAATAGGATCAACTGGACTATCGTATTGCGGAATTAATTGACCTTCGAATTTTGGACCCCAAACATCATAGTCCGCATCATTTGTTCCACCACCCAATCCATCAACAAATGCATATTTACCATGATCACCAGGACCATATTCGTCCTGTGTTTTAGGCAATGCTATGAATCCACTTTGAACAGATGTACTACTATTGAATTCCACAGAGTAGCCTCTTTTATCTTTGGTACCTTTTTTAGTATTAATGATGATAGCACCATTTTGACCTCTATAACCATACAAAGCAGACGCAACTGGTCCTTTTAATACGTTATACGATTCGATATCATCTGGACTGATGTTCCATGTATCAGAATTGATAGGCACACCATCCACCACAATCAAATTCACACGTCCACCTCTTAAAACCAAGTTCGGCGTTCTCAACATTTCTTGATTGATACCTACGGTTAATCCTGCAACTTTACCAACTAAGTTATTAATTGGGTTCAATTCTCTAGCTTTCACTAAATCTGCACCTTTAACTTCTTGTGTTGCATAACCTATTTTACGTTTTTCTTTTTTAATCCCTAATGCTGTTACTACCACTTCGTTTAATAGGTCATTAGATTTTTCTAACTCAACTACCAATACTTCATTTGTTGATGTAACAACTATCGTTTTTGATGTATAACCAATATAAGACACTACCAAAGCAGCATTTACATTTAAATTGGTTAAACCAAAATTTCCATTGGCATCTGTTCTAGTAGATTGAGCCTGCCCTTTAACAGACACAGTTGCAGATTCCAATACTTTTTTAGATTCTGCATCTACTACTTTTCCTTTTAATTGTAAGTTTTGGGCAATCGAGCTTAAACTCAATCCCAATAACACCAGTGGAGTAAGTATCCACTTTAAATTTACTTGTCTTGAAATCATAGATAATATTTTGAACCGCAAACCTATTGTGAATTTTTTAACAGAAATTAAAAGACATGTAATCAAAATGTGAACATATTGTTTCGGAATTGTTACCAAAAATCAAATTGTTCTAAATAAGTAACATTAAGATAATCTTTGAAAAATATTTATTAAATATTATTTAATGGTAGGTTTGCTATTCAAATCAATTAAATGAAAAAATATATTTTTTTACTTGGATTGCTATTTACAAATCAATTTGTGAATAGCCAATCACAAAAAGTCTTTTTAACCGTACCTGGATTCAGTGATGTGTCAAGGATAGACACCAATGGATTTTCAATTTTGCCAAGCGGCAGACTTGTACAACCAGCAGGAAAAACATTACGTATTACAAATGATCCGTTTGGTTTGAAAATCTCACCAGATGGTACTATTGCAATTGCACTCCACGAAAATTCATTATCAATTATTGATGTAAAAAATAATTTAGTAAAACGTGTACCTGAATATCATAAATCAGCTGAGAGCCCTTTAAAAGAAGGTGCGTTTCTAGGTATCGCTTTTCATCCAACCAAAAAAATTGTATACTTGAGTGGCGGCGACGAGGGTACTGTAGTAATGTATGATTTTGAACAATTCAAGAAAATTGGTTCGATAAAATTGGATAGCAAGTATAATGGTATACAATATGAAGGAAGCTTTACAAGTGATATTGCTTACTTGAATGAGACAAATGATTTACTAATATTAGATCGAGGCAATTTTAGACTTGTTAGATATAATTTACTTGAAAGAAAAATTATAGCATCAATCCCCACAGGAAGACAACCATTTGGCTTGGCTATTTCACCCGATCAGAAAACTGTATTAGTTGCAAATGTTGGCATGTATGCATATCCCTTAGTAGAAGGAACAAATAAAGAAAATATTCAATCGCAATATATCAATTGGCACCCATATGGTAATAATACAAATGCCTCAATCAATGGAACCATTATTGATGGGAAGAAAATCCCCGGACTAGGTGATCCGAATTCAAAAGAAGCCATGAGTGTATATTGTATTGACCTCATACAAAATAAAGTCAAGGCGAAGTTAAAGACAGGATTACAAATAGGCGAATTGGTAGAAGATGCTGAAGTCATTGGTGGAGCAAGTCCAAATGCTATTGCAGTAGGCCATAAATATGCTTATGTAACCAATGCAACCAATGATAATATTGCTGTCATTGATTATAAAAGGGGTAAAATCGTAAAGCATATCCCCATTAAAGTGGATCCTAAATTAGACCGCTATAGAGGTCTATTGCCATTTGGTATTGCGTTATCAAAAAACGAAGAAACACTTTATGTCGCTTTACTTGGGTTTAATGCTGTTGCCAAAATAGACATAAAATCAAGTAAGACGTCTGGATTAATTCCAACTGGCTGGGGCACAACAAGAGTGGCACTTTCAGACGACGAAAAACATATCTATATCACTTCTTGCAGAGGTTTAGGTGCTGGACCCAATGGCGGAAAAAATTTTAAAATACCTAAACAAGGAACTTATATTGGTGATATTCAATTAGGAAGCTTTCAAGACGTATTGAATCCAGATGAAGCAACACTATCTAAATATACAAAACAAACATTAGCCAATACCTATATTGAAAAATCACAAACTGATAGTTTGCCATTACCAATATTACCTGGAAGTAAAATCAGTCCGATCAAACATGTGGTATTTGTCACAAAGGAAAACAGAACATTTGATGAGGTATTTGGACAAATGAAAAATGTAAATGGAGATGCAACCATAGCGAGATTTGGTTTAGATGTAAATGTATACGGAAAAAATAAAATTGTTAAACATGTAAATATCACTCCTAATCATCACAAAATTGCAAAACAATTTTCCTTGAGTGATAATTTTTATTGTGATAGTGATGCATCAATACATGGTCATCATTGGATGATGGGTGTGATTCCAAATGAATGGGTTGAGACCAATTCAAGTACAAAAAAATCTGCCGATTTTTTTTCAACTGCTCCTGGCAGAAGATTCCCAGGATCGACTGGTAGTATGGACCCAGAAGACTATGCAGAAATTGGTGGATTATGGGAGGCTTTGGATAGAAAAAAAATTAGCTACTATAACTTTGGACAAGCCAATGAAACAGCACATGTGAGAGAAGAATGGATGGATACGGCAACTGGAGCTGGTCATATAGTTATGGTACCAATGCAAAAAGGATTGTGGGAAAATACATCCCATAATTTTGCAGGTTACAACACCAATATTCCAGACCAATTTAGAGTGAAGCAGTTCGAAGAAGAATTCACTAAAAAATGGCTAAATGGTAAAGACAAAATGCCTCAATTAATCACGATCATGTTACCTAACGATCATACTGCTGTAGAAAGACCAGAAGATGGATATCCATTTAAGCATTCTTATATGGCTGACAATGATTTGGCATTGGGAAGGGTTATGCAATTCTTGAGTCAAACACCTTACTGGAAAGATATGCTAGTCATTGTAACAGAGGATGATCCTCAAGGTGGTGTTGATCATATAGACGCCCATAGAAGTATATTAATGATGGCAGGACCATATGTAAAAAAGAATTATGTCTCTAATACACATGCGAATTTTGGTTCAATCTTAAAAGTAATCTACAATGTTCTCGGTATACCGTATGTCAATCAATACGATGTTACCGCCTCCTTATTAACGGACTTTTTTACCAATGAGCCAGATTTTAGTCCTTACTATTTCGAGTTTCCGAGTCAAGAGGTGTTTGATTGGGATAAAGCCATGAAAAAATACAATTATGATTTAGATTGGAAAAAAATTAAACAAGGCCCAAAAATGGACAATGAAAATGAACAAAAAACAGAACATTATAAAACCTCTGGAACTATAATTCAATAATATTCGACACTATCAATTAAGTTATCATTATCAATCACATTCAATTTATAAAAATGAAAATTAATCTTCTAGGACTGATCGTTTGTTTCCTTATTACCATTAGCAGTCAAGCGCAACTAAAACAAACCGTTTTACCTAATGGCTGGAAATTAAGTCCGATTGGCAAACAATTACCACTTGAGGATTTACCATTAAATATTGTAATCAGTCCAAACAAAAAGCTAGCTGCTATCACGAATAATGGACAAAGCACTCAGGGAATTCATTTAATTGATGTAGCCAATCAAAAAATACTTGATTATAGTACGACCCCTAAAAGCTGGTATGGATTAGCTTTTAGTGGAGATAATAAATTTTTATATGCTAGCGGCGGTAATGATAATTGGATTTTGAAATATACTATTACTTCCAATCAATTAAAATTAGTTGACTCCATAAAACTAGGTGTAAAATGGCCTGTAAGGATTTCACCCACAGGACTATGTATCAATGATGCGACCAACACGATGTATGTGGTATCAAAAGAAAATAACAGCTTATATGAAGTTAATTTAAAAACAAAAAACTTTGTTGTCTACCCTTTGGGTAGCGAAGCTTACACCTGTCTACTTAGTGCAGATAAAAAACAACTGTATATTTCTTTATGGGGGTCAGACCAATTATTAATTTGGAATACAGTGACAAAACAAACAACTAAAAAATTAGCTATCGGAGACAATCCAAATGAATTGTTGTTAACTAAAGACGGAAACTATTTATATGTGGCGAATGCGAACGACAATAGTGTAGCTGTAGTGGATACGAAATCATTCAATATTATAGAGGTTTTAAATTGTGCCTTATTTCCAAATGCGCCCAATGGTTCAACCACCAATGGATTAGCATTAAATACAACTGAATCAAGATTGTATGTCGCCAATGCGGATAATAATAATTTAGCAGTATTTGATGTAACAAAAAAAGGATTTAGTTCAAGTATTGGCTTTATCCCAACAGGTTGGTACCCAACTAATTTAAAAATTGTTGGCAATATGCTATTTGTAACCAATGGTAAAGGATTGAGTTCTTTACCAAACCCAAATGGACCAAACCCAATTAAGAAAAAACAAGCCGTGAATTACCAAGCTGGTGATTTAAAGATGAAAGCGAAAGAGGTAGAGTATATTGGTGGTTTGTTCAAAGGCACGCTTTCTATTTTTAATGAGCCAAGCGTTACAGAACTAGCAAATTTGACAAAGCAAGTATATTTAAATACGCCGTACAATAAAAATAAAGAACTATCAACCACAGGCATCGAAGGTAACCCGATACCTAAAAATGTAGGAGATACCTCTCCCATTAAATATGTATTTTATGTGATCAAAGAAAATAGAACTTACGATCAAGTTTTGAGTGATTTACCGCAAGGTAATGGAGATAGCAGCTTACTATTATTTGGTAGACATATCACACCAAACCAACACGCTATTGCTGAGCAATTTGTATTGCTAGATAATTTCTATGTGGATGCCGAAGTAAGTGCAGACGGACATAGCTGGAGTATGGCTGCCTATGCGAATGACTATAATGAAAAAACATGGGTCACAAGTTATGGTGGACGTGGTGGCACCTATGATTATGAAGGACAAAAAAACATAGCCTCGCCTAAGGGTGGATTCTTGTGGGATCACGCTTTAAAGGCTAGAGTGAGTTTTAGAACCTATGGTGAATTTGCAGATGATTACGCAGCAAATTATCCAACTTTAGAAGGTAAATTTTGCCCCTATTTTACAAGTTGGGATGAAAGTGTAAGAGATACAACTAGATTTTCACAATGGAAACGTGAATTTGATTCACTGTATGCAATCAATAAAGTTCCATCCTTAAATACCTTAAGATTCATCAATGACCATACAGAAGGTACAAGAATAGGAAGGCCAACTCCCATTGCACATGTCGCAGACAATGATTATGCAGTAGGTCTTTTTGTTGAATATTTAAGCAATCATCCCATTTGGGAAAAAACAGCCATTTTTATATTAGAAGATGACGCGCAAAATGGTGCTGACCATATAGATGCACATCGTTCAACCGCTTATGTTGCTGGTGGATTTGTAAAAAGAGGCTATGTAGATCACACCATGTATTCAACATCAAGTATGTTAAGAACAATGGAACTGATATTGGGTATACCTCCAATGAGTCAATATGATGCAGCAGCAGAGCCAATGTGGCGATGTTTTGATACAAAAGTAAATAGCAATTCATTTGTTTCAATACAACCGAATATAGATCTTAATGAAAAAAATGTAAAGGAAGATGCATTATCTAATTTAAGTGAAAGTTTTGATTTTAGTAAAGAAGACAATGTGCCAGATTTATTATTCAATCAGTTACTATGGAAGGCAATTAAGGGAATGCACACTGAAATGCCTGCACCTAAAAGAAGTGCTTTTGTTAAAATAATTAATTAAAAATGATAGAGATAAGGCAGAATTTTACATGTAATAAAAAAAAGATATTTATAGGAATACTATTTTTTTTGATTTATCATAGTTTTAGTATTATCAATGTAAATGCAAGTCCTACTAATTACATCAATGATACAAGCTATCATCATTTAGATTCCATTACTGTAAAAAGTAGATTGGTTCAAAAAAATATGCTCGATCTACCTTATAGCATAGTTCAAAAAAATGTAAGTGCCATAAAACTTGGCAATTACAGAACAACCCCTGAGGCCCTGATGGGTTGCTCGGGGGTTTTTGTTCAAAAAACAAATCATGGAGGCGGATCTGCATTTATTAGGGGATTAACAGGTAATCAAACCTTATTAATGTTGGACGGCATACGAATTAATAATGCTACTTTCAGGTATGGGCCTAATCAATATTTAAACAATATTGATCTATACACCATCGAACAAATTGAAGTTAGTAAGGGAACAGGTTCAGTTGAATATGGCTCTGATGCCATTGGTGGTGTGATTCATTTACAATCATATATGCCTTCGTACAATCAAAAAAAGACATGGAGCACCAGCACATCGTTTAAGTATATTGGCCAGAATATGGAAAAATCGAATAGAACTACTATAAAGTATGCGCAAAATAACTTTGCAATACAATCAGGCATCACATTCAGAAATTTTGGAGATCTTGTTGGCGGAAAAAACGTAGGCGTACAAAGTCCAAGTGGCTATGATGAAACAGGAATGAATACTATTGCGAAATTACAATTGAACAAAGCAGGTGAAATAACAATTTCATCTCGCCTCTTTATACAAAAAGACGTCCCAATTTACCATAAAGTATTGCTAGAAAATTTCAAAGTGAATACTATTTCAAAGCAAGAAAGAAATATCCACTCTCTTCAATGGGAAAAGAAATTTCAGTTTAAATATTTATCAAAAATTAAATTCATTCAGTCTTTACAATATTCAAATGAAGAAAGAGAAAGTAATAAATTAAATAATCCTATTTACAAATACGAAAAAGACCAAGTGAAATCTTATGGAACAAGTATCGACCTTTATTCTAATCCAACAAAAAAATGGCAAATTAATTCAGGGATAGATTATAACGCAGATAAAGTTGAGAGCGCTCTCATTGATAAAAATTTAATGACTAAGGTTTCAGTCAATAAAAGAGGCCTTTACCCAAATAATAGTAGTTATACAAGTTTTTCGATTTTTAATTTACATAAAATTGATGTAGGAAAATGGCATATCGAAGGAGGTATCAGATATAATAGTTTTGGGATTCAATTAACAGATTCAAGCATAGGTGAAGTGAATATAAATCCATCTGCTTTAGTAGGGAATGCGGGAGTCTCCTATAAAATAAATACCTCTAATTTGGTGTATGCTTCCATCGCTTCTGGTTACCGAGCCCCCAATATAGATGATATGGGTACATTAGGTATAGTTGATTTTAGATATGAGTTACCAAGCAATAGTTTAGAACCAGAGAAATCCCTGAATTATGAATTAGGATATAAGTTCAATACAAAAATATTGCAATTTGATTTAAGTGGTTTTTATTTAAACTTAAAAGATATCATTACTAGACAAAAAGTGAATGGCAGTATTATAAATGGTTATCAAGTATACTCCAAGCAAAACTCAGACGCTTCTTGTATCAAAGGATTTGAAACAAATTTAGCCTTACAACTGAATGAACAATTTAAATGGTCTAGTAATATAACCTTTACTTATGGTCAAAATAGAACAAAAAATGAACCAATGAGACGTATTCCACCAATGTTTGGTCAACAAGAATTGGCATGGAAAAAAAACAACACTCAAATACTGATACAACACCTGTTTGCAGGAAAGCAAGATCGATTGGCCCAGGGAGATAAAGATGATAATCGTATTGGTAAAAATGGAACCCCTGATTGGAACACCTTTAACATTAGTTTAAATCAACAATTTAAACATCTATTTATCCAAGTTGGCGGCATTAATCTACTCAATGAAAAGTATAAAACTCATGGCTCAGGCATCTATGCAATGGGACGCACTTTTTCATTATTAGTTCAATTCAATTTATAAAAAATTGATTGGGACCAATTTTTTTACATGAATTAAGCTAATTGCATCGGAAGCTCCATCAACAATATTTCAGCATCGGGTGTCAACGCTTTTAATTCAAACTGATCAAATTCTGTAATTCCCAATGCATCTCTTTTAGCTAGTGTTTGCCCAGCGATTTCAAAAGAACCATTCAATACAAAAGCATATAACCCATTACCTGGCTTCTTAATGGTATAATTAGTTGTTACATCCTGATCAAATTTCCCTAAGTGAAACCATGCATCTTGATGTATCCACACACCTGC
>JACCDH010004310.1_pt1 | contig 16540 bp, 12 predicted proteins | sample 7442481 | NCBI WGS metagenome assembly JACCDH01 (sample SAMN15323433, study PRJNA562643) | freshwater metagenome | isolation source: river surface water | place: USA:Blue River Watershed | collected 2017-08-15
ATGCCTTCGATTATATCGCCAGCAACGCGGACATTCGACCGAGTTATGAGAAATTACTAACCCAAGAACCAGCCCCGAATAAACTATTAAACCAGCCCAAATCCAGCTCTGGTATCATCTTCTACTGGGGAATGGACCGCAGCTTCGACGAATTAGGGGTACACAATATCTTCTTTTCGGACGATTACCAAGGCGAATTCAAAGCGATCTTCGAAGACAAAACCATCAACGATGACCCTACCATATACCTGCACATCTCTTCGAAAGTAGAAAAAGCGGATGCCCCAGCAGGCGGCGAAAACTGGTTCATTTTAATGAACGTTCCTGCGAATGAGGGACAAGATTGGGATGCATTAGTGGCGAAGATGCGCAAGAATGTGATGGCAAAATTATCGCGCAACTTAGGCTTAGACATCGAGAAACACCTCGTTGCAGAGGATTATTTAGACCCAAGACGCATTGAAGAAAGAACCTCTTCCTCTGGTGGAGCTTTGTACGGAAACGCATCTAATAATCGTTTTGCAGCCTTTTTACGCCACCCGAATTACCGCAAGGCCATCAAAAACCTGTATTGGGTAGGTGGCAGTGTGCACCCGGGCGGAGGTATTCCACTTTGTTTATCTTCAGCAAAAATTGCGGCGAAGCTTTTTGAAGAAAATGCGTAATTTCGCCTATTCATTGATATAAAATTATGATTCAAAGACCACAAACCCTTTTCTTAGCCCTAGCGATCATTGGCAATGCCATCGCGACATCGGGCATTTCTATTTGGCAAAAAATAGGTACTTCAGGCCAAAAAGTGGAGCTATTTTCGAACCAATGGCAATTATTCCAAAACGGTAAAGAAGTAGCCGCGAACAGCAACATCGCGATTGCACTTTTAGTGACTTTATCGACGATCATCACGCTAATCACGATTTTCTCATTCAAAAACCGCATGCGTCAAATGATGTTAGGGCTAGTCAATTCCCTGGTTTTAGCGGGAGCGATGGGCTATGCTTTTTGGGTGATTTTCAAGGAGGCTATGCCTTCGTTTGAACCAGAAATTCAAGGTAAATATGGCTATGGATTCTACGCGCTAGTGGTTTCTCTTTTAGCGAATATGATTGCGAACCGCCTCATCCGCAAGGACGAGATGCTAGTGCAATCTTCGAACCGTATGCGTTAAGATTTAAACGATACCCTCTTTCAAAAGGTCGTGGAGATGTACAAATCCCACGGCCTTTTTATTTGCCATCACCACCAGTTGTGTGATATTTTTGCTTTGCATGATGGCCAAAGCCTCGGTGGCAAATGCCTCCGCATCAATTGTCTTAGGGGCCTTATTCATCATATCCGCTAACAAGATAGTAGCCCAATCTTTCGAATTCTCTAATGTTCGGCGAACGTCACCGTCCGTAATGATTCCCACTAAATCCCCTTTAGAATCCAACACCGCCGTTGCGCCTAAACGCTTCGATGAGATCTCATGAATGGCCTCTTGAATGGTGGCCGTTTCTAAAATGGCTGGGAAATCGTGAGAAGGGTAAATATCGCCCACTTTTAAATAGAGGCGTTTGCCTAGGGCGCCGCCTGGATGGTATTTGGCAAAATCCTGCGCCGTAAATCCTTTACATTCTAACAAACAAACCGCTAAGGCATCGCCTAATGCAAGCGCCACCGTCGTTGAGGTCGTAGGTGCGAGGTTCATCAAATCAGCCTCCTGCTCCGCCAAAGCATGTAATATATAATCCGATTGCTGGCCCAAATAAGAGTTCTTGTTCGATACCATACCAATTAACTTTATTTTCAAGCGCTTAATCAGAGGTACTAACACCTTGATTTCCGGCGTATCTCCTGACTTCGAAATACAAATCACCGCATCCCCCTCCTGAATCATTCCCAAATCCCCATGAATCGCATCCGCCGCGTGCATAAACAAGGCTGGCGTCCCCGTGGAATTCATGGTAGCCACAATTTTCTGGCCAATAATGGCTGATTTCCCGATTCCCGTGAACACAATGCGCCCCGAAATGCTCAACAAATGTTCCACACAGGCCTCAAAATCCGAATTAATTCCGGCGCTCACTTGCAGAATGGCCTCTGCTTCCTGTGTTAAAACTTTTTTTGCTGTGGATTGGATATTTTTGCTTAATTTCAATGTTAGAAGAATTTGTAGGGCAAAGATAAGTAGAAGCCCTCAGACTTTAACAATCGCCGAAACAACACTTTAATCAATATATGCCCCATCCAATGACCATCGATAGCTTGAAGGAACAGCTAAAAAAAACCTTTGGATTTAGCCAATTTCGGGGGGAACAAGAAGCCATCATTCTGAATACCATCCAAGGCAAAAACAGTTTTGTGTTAATGCCTACCGGAGCTGGCAAGTCGCTATGCTATCAATTACCAGCAATTGTAATGGAAGGAACGGCAATTGTCATCTCTCCTTTGATTGCTTTGATGAAGAATCAAGTGGATCAAATGGTGGCTTTTGGCATTAATGCCCAATTTTTAAATTCCTCTCTAACGCGCGCAGAAATCAATCGCGTAAAAGCGGAGGTCATCTCAGGAGCCGTAAAATTATTATACATCGCTCCTGAATCACTGAATAAACAAGAGAACCTGAACTTCTTAAAACAGGCTAAAATATCCTTTGTAGCGATCGACGAGGCCCACTGTATCTCCGAATGGGGGCACGATTTCAGGCCTGAATACCGTAAAATACGCACGATCATCGAGAGCATCGATGAGAAAATGCCCATCATTGCTTTAACAGCAACTGCAACACCTAAGGTACAAATCGACATCCAGAAGACACTAAATCTGGAAGATGCGACCGTTTTCAAATCATCATTCAACCGCAAGAATCTGTATTATGAGATTCGCTCGAAGAAAGATATTGATAAGCAACTCATTCGTTTCATTAAGTCACACAACGGCAAGGCGGGTATCATTTATTGCCTATCCAGAAAGCGCGTAGAGGAAATTGCCGAATTATTGCACGTGAATAGCGTGAAGGCGCTTCCTTACCATGCTGGCTTAGAGCCCCAGGTGAGAATGGCAAACCAGGAAGCTTTCTTGAATGAGGAAGTGGATGTGATGGTGGCGACTATTGCCTTTGGGATGGGAATCGATAAGCCGGATGTGCGTTTTGTGATCCACTACGATGCCCCTAAGTCCCTCGAAGGCTATTACCAAGAAACTGGGCGTGCAGGGCGCGATGGCTTGGATGGAACGTGTATTTTGTTCTACACCTATGATGATATACTGAAATTAGACAAGTTTAATAAAGATAAAGCCGTGACGGAGAAGGAGAATGCGAAGATTCTCCTGTCTGAAATGGTGTATTACACGAATATTGGTGTTTGTCGCCGCAAGCAATTACTCCATTATTTTGGGGAGCATATGGCGGAGAACTGTGGTTTCTGCGATAATTGCATGCACCCGACGCCTACATTTAAGGCAGAAGACGAGGTGAGTCTAGTGCTTAAAGCGGTGCAACAAACCGGCGAGCAATTCGATGCGGAGCATATTGCGGATTTCTTAGAGGGGAAATCAAATTCCTTTATTCAAAGCCATGAACAGGAGAAATTATCTTTGTTCGGTACAGGGAAAACGGTTTCTTGGATCTCTCCAGAAATAGATGAAGAGGACGATGACGACGAGGATGAGGATATAGATGAGGACGCACCTAAGAAGTCCAAGATGCGAAAAACAGCATCGAAACCAGTACCCATCGAAGATGAAAAATCGGCTTGGATTTCATTCATTAAGCAGATGGCCATATTTGGGCTACTCGATAAGGATATTGAGAATTACGGGGTATTGAAGATTTCTGAAGCGGGCGCGGCCTTCCTTCAGGCATCTTTCCCGGTGACTTTCTATAAAGACCACGATTACGAAAAAGAGGCGGAGCCAGCTGAAAATGAAGACGAAGGGGCTGCTTTAGGGACCAAAGCCTATGATGACGCCCTCTTTGATATTTTAAAAACCTTGCGTAAGAAGATCGCTAAGGAGAAAAATTTACCGCCGTACGTAATTTTCCAAGATCCTTCTTTGGAAGAAATGGCCACTACATATCCGACCACACAGGATGAAATGGCCCAAATCAACGGTGTGGGAATGGGTAAGGTCGTGAAATTCGGTAAGCCTTTCCTAGATGTGATTAATCGCTACGTGGAAGAAAACGAGATTGAGACAGCGAAAGAAGTAGTGGTAAAATCCACCGTTAACAAGTCTAAAATCAAGATTTACATCATCCAACAAGTCGATCGCAAAATCGATTTAGACCTGATCGCCGAACAGAAAGAGGTAAGCATGGCAGAATTAATCGAAGAGATTGAGACCATCTGCTTCTCGGGTACAAAATTAAACCTCGATTACTATATTAATCAAGTCATAGAGCTTGATAAACAAGAAGAAATCTACGAATACTTTATGTCAGCGGACACGGATGATATCGTCGAGGCTTTAGAAAATTGTGATATTGAAGACGTAACAGAGGAAGAACTTCGTTTAATGCGTATTAAATTTTTGAGTGAATTAGCCAATTAATCAACATATGAACGTTTTAATTTTAGGTGCTGGAGGCCGTGAACACGCATTTTCTTGGAAGATTAGCCAAAGCCCTATCCTAGGTAAGCTTTACATTGCACCTGGCAATCCAGGTACCGCACAATGCGGAACAAATTTAGCGATTAGCATAACAGATTTTGAAGGGATCGCCGCGGCGATTCGCTCACACGATATCAGATTAGTGGTCGTAGGGCCAGAGGAGCCCTTGGTGAAAGGGGTTCGTGATTTCATTGAATCACAGGAAGATTTGAAACACGTAGGAATCGTAGGTCCAGGTGCGGAAGGTGCCCAAATCGAAGGCAGCAAAGACTTCTCAAAGAACTTCATGCACAAATACGGCATTCCAACTGCCGCATCACAAACTTTCACGAAGGATACGATCGCGGAAGGCTTAGCCTATTTACAGACACAATCCTTACCGATTGTTTTAAAAGCAGACGGCTTAGCAGCAGGGAAAGGGGTAATAATTGCCTTGACTTTAGCAGAAGCAGAGACCGCCCTGAACGAAATGCTGTTAGATGCCAAGTTCGGTGACGCAAGTTCTAAAGTAGTCATTGAGCAATTCCTTCGTGGAATTGAATTATCCGTATTTGTGTTAACCGATGGCGAAAACTACGTGGTTTTACCTGAGGCGAAAGATTACAAACGCATTGGAGAAAACGATGAAGGTTTAAATACCGGTGGTATGGGAGCAGTTTCTCCCGTTCCTTTCGCAAACGCGAAGTTCATGGAAGTGGTTCGCGCGAAAGTGATCGAACCGACAGTGAAAGGTTTAAAATCAGAAAATATTGACTACAAGGGCTTCATCTTCATCGGTTTAATGAACCACGAGGGCGAGCCTTACGTCATCGAATACAACGCAAGAATGGGAGATCCGGAAACAGAAGTGGTTTTACCCAGAATCGAATCAGATTTCCTATCTTTGCTAATTGCGGCCTCGAATGGCACGCTGAGCGAACAAAAAATTTCCATTTTGGACCAATACGCCGTCACAACCATGTTAGTGGCGGGCGGATATCCAGAGGAATACCGCAAAGGCGATGTGTTATCGGGTCTAGACAAAGTGGAAGACGCAATTGTTTTCCACGCAGGAACCACCTCGAAAGAGGGTGAAATTTTAACCAGTGGCGGTCGAGTTATGGCCTTAACTGGAACTTCGAATACCTTGGAAAGAGCGATCCAAAAATCACAAAAGGCCGCCCAAACCATTCAATTCGAAGGCAAAAACTTTAGAAGAGACATCGGATTAGATGTATTAAGATATGGCATGTAAATCGTGTTCCAGTGGGTCATGTGGCTCTACCAGTACTAGTGGAGAGGTAAAAGGCTGTCAAAGTAATGGCGGTTGTGGCTCAGGTGGTTGCAATAAAATGAACGTTTTTGACTGGTTATCCGACCTAGACGTTCCTTCTTTTCAACGCTACCACATCGTGGAAGTGAAGTTCAAAGGAGGTAGAAAAGAGTATTTCCGCAATGTAGATCAATTAGAGCTACATACAGGAGACTCCGTCATGGTCGATTCGAGCAGCGGAACCCAGCTAGGCGTCGTTTCCCTTCAGGGAGAACTTGTTCGACTTCAATTGTTAAAGAAGAACATTAAAGACGATGATAAGGTCAAAAATATCTTCCGCATAGCCACAGATAAAGATATCGAAAAGCATGAGCAAGCCATGGCACGCGACCTGCCTACGATGTACCGTGGACGTCAAATCATTAGTGATTTAAAGCTAAATATGAAGCTTTCGGATGTCGAATTTCAATCCGATGGCACAAAAGCAATCTTCTATTATTCATCAGAAGATCGCGTCGATTTCCGTGAATTAATCAAGTTACTCGCGACCGAATTCAAGATTCGCGTCGAAATGAAACAGATTTCCCTTCGTCAAGAAGCGGGTCGATTAGGTGGAATCGGGGTTTGCGGGCGCGAATTATGTTGCTCGACCTGGTTAACTGACTTCAAAAATGTGACCACCTCAGCAGCTCGTTACCAAAACTTGTCACTGAATCCAGTCAAACTAAGTGGACAATGTGGTCGTTTGAAATGCTGCTTGAACTACGAGTTAGAGACTTATATGGATGCTCTAAAGAACATCCCTACGATCGAGGGCCGCCTAAAAACTAAACGTGGCGAGGCCGTCTTACAGAAGACCGATATCTTCAAAAGAATGATGTGGTTTGGGATTGTGGGCGAAGAGGCAATCTGGATTCCAGTGAGCTGTGATCGCGTAGCGGAAATTGTTGATTTAAATAAGAAAGGAATCATTCCGGAGTCGTTTGAGGATCTGAATCCGGATGCTCCAGCGGTGGAAAAACCTACCCTATCCGAATTGAACTCTGATTTAGAGCGGATGGACAAGAAATACGGTGGTGCTGCGAAATCAGGTAATCGTAATAACAGAAACAACCGCGGAAATCGTGACGGTGGAAATCGCGGACCTCGTCCTGAAGGACAAGATCGAAGGCCTCGTCCAGAACGCGGACCGCGCCCTCCAAGACCGGAAGGTGAAAACCGCGGACCTCGCCCAGAAGGGCAAAACCGTGGACCTCGTCCTGATCGTGGACCACGTCCTCCAAGACCAGAAGGTGAAAACCGCGGACCTCGCCCAGAAGGGCAAGACCGTGGACCTCGTCCAGAACGTGGACCGCGCCCTCCAAGACCAGAAGGGCAAAATCGTCCAGAAGGAGCAGCGCCCGTAACAGATGGTGGATCGGCAACACCTAAACCATTCAAGAAGAAAAAGAAGTTTAAACCAAGACCTCCGAGAGATGGTGCAGCGCCTACCCCTGAAGCTTAGTTTAGGATTCATTTTCCTGATGGAGCTGTTGTTTTTTGCCTGCAGTGATTCCGGTGTACTTATTGATGAGTCTCGTAACTTTTCTGCATCTGGGTGGATACAAAAACAGCCTCTGCAGTATAATGTGACTATTCCCGTAGATTCTGCAAGTTATGCCCTCTATGTGGTGGTGCGCCAAAATAACGCCTACCCTTTTTACAATTTATATTTCAGTCCAAGCATATTAGATGAAAGCGGCAAAACACTACAGAGAGGATTAGCCGAAGCCATTTTATATGACCCAAAAACGGGAAAACCGAAAGGCGCTGGCTTTGGCGATATCTATGAGAAAAAATTCTTAGTATATCCGTCCTTGAAATTTCCTAAAAAAGGGGCCTATAAAATCCAAATTGAACAATCGATGCGGGTAGATACACTAGCAGGAATGGTTTCGATTGGACTGCTTTTAGAAAAAAACTAGCATGGCAAAAATAGACGATATCGATAAAAAAATCCTCTCGTTTCTACACGAAGATGCGTTTCTTTCTAATAAAGAGATGGCGCAACGACTAGGAATGAGTGCCACCCCTATCCATGAACGTATTAAACGAATGGAAAAAGAAGGTGTCATCACGGGATATCGTGCAATGATCAATCCAGCTAAACTGGGGAAAACTTTAACCGTTTTTTGTGATATCTCCTTAAAAGAACATGCCGCAGCGTATTTGAATCAATTCGAAAAGGATGTAATGAACCTGGAAGAAGTTGCGGAATGCTATTGCGTCTCAGGCCAAAGCGATTTTCTTCTAAAAATTGTGGTTGCAGACATGGACGAATACCGCGAATTCATTTTGCACAAATTAGCGAGCATAAAAAATATTGGCAATGCACAGAGCCATTTCGTCATGAACGAAGTAGAAAATGAGCACTTTATGCCTTGGATTTCAAATTCTTTAACCAATTAAGCCTATAAGTTAGGGTAAACTTTTCCTCGGATTTGATTACCTTGGTATGAAAACCTATTACTATGAATAAAATTACAAAGACTATCTTGTCGGTATTGACCATTGCCTTGATCTTAGGTTTGGCGTTTTATCCGAAGATCAAAAAGACTTTTTTCACTGCTGAAACCAAAGAAAAAGGGAAAGAAAAAGGAAGCCCAGGTGGCAAAGGAGGCAAAACAGCCGTGATTGTGACCGTAGTAAAATCGACTCGTTTAGATGATATGATTAGCTCGACAGGGTCTATTTTGCCCAATGAAGAGGTTGAAATTCGTTCAGAAATCGCTGGGCGTATCATTTTACTTAACATCAAAGAAGGTGATATTGTAGCAAAAGGCACTGTTTTATTACGCATCAACGATGATGATTTGCAGGCGAGACTTCGAAAACTTGGTTTCAATAAGAAATTAGCAGAAGATAATGAGGCCCGCCAAAAAGTACTTCTTCAAAAGGAAGCCATCTCACAACGTGAGTATGATATTGCCGTGAACTCGGTCAATACCATTTCGGCGGACATCGAAGATTTAAAAGCGCAAATTTTAAAGTCAACAATCCGAGCTCCTTTTGCGGGAAGAATCGGATTCCGTTATGTGAGTATGGGAAGTTATATCTCACCTAGCACACAAATTGCGACGTTGACTAATACCAATCCCGCAAAAATCGAATTCTCCATCCCTGCGAAATATGCGACTCAGGTTAAAAATGGTGGAACCATCGAGTTTTTAACGGAGAACGAGGAGAAGACCTTTACTGGTCGCGTATATGCCATCGACCCGAAGATTGACCCACAGACAAGAACCTTGCAAATCCGTGCGCAAGCACCCAATCCTGGAAATCAATTAGTTCCGGGAGCCTTTGCAAAAGTGAATTTGATCTTAAAAACAAAAGGATCGGCCATTCTAATACCGACCGAATCCATCATTCCTGAGGCAAAAGGAAACAAAGTTTTTGTCGTTAAAAATGGTAAAGCTATTTCTACGAAAGTGACATTAGGGACGCGTGGAGACAAGACAGTGGAAATCTTAGATGGTTTAGCTATCGGAGATACCTTGATAACGAACGGTATCATTCAAGTAAAACCAGATGGGGATGTAGAAATTAAAGAAGTCGTAAAATAAACTAGCTATGGCATCTTTCTCAGAGATTAGTATAAAAAGACCGGTACTTTCGATTGTGATGTCGATCACAATCATTGTATTTGGTATCATCGGATATACCTATTTAGGCGTCCGCGAATATCCATCGGTGGATCCGCCGGTAGTGAACGTCCAAACCTCCTACACAGGAGCAAATGCAGACATCATTGAATCACAAATTACCGAACCTTTAGAGGAATCCATTAACGGTATCGCCGGTATTCGTACCCTTTCCAGCTCAAGTCGTGATGGCCGTTCTAGTATTACTGTGGAATTTGATCTTTCGGTCAATATCGAAGATGCCGCGAATGATGTTCGTGACCGGGTTTCGCGCGCGATGGGACAATTACCTAAAGACGTGGATCCTCCAATCGTAGCGAAAGCCGATGCGGACGCTAACCCTATTTATAACATTAACGTATTCTCATCTACGCGTAACTTGCTGTCATTAAATGAATTAGCTACGCGTAATATTAAGGAGAAGTTTCAAACGATTCCTGGCGTAAGCTCTGTCCAATTATGGGGAGAGCAGAAATATGCCATGCGTTTGCACATCGATCCAGAACGCTTAGCTTCGTTCCGTTTGACTGCGCCTGATATTGTGAATGCTTTGGCAAAACAAAACATCGAATTACCTTCAGGTAGTATCGAAGGGGCAAATACGGAGTTGACGGTGAGAACACAAGGTCGTTTGACCACAGAAGAGGATTTCAATAATTTGATTATCAAGGAGGAAGGCGATCGCTCGGTGAAATTCTCCGACGTAGGTAGGGCAGAATTATCACCTGAAAATAATAAAACCTTTTTTAAGCGGGATTTAAAGCCGATGATTTCTATCGCTGTTATTCCGCAGCCAGGTTCAAACCAAATTCAAATCGTTGATGCTATCCATAAAAAAGTAGAGCAAATTCGCTTGACTTTGCCGGCTGATGTGGAAATGAAGGAAGGTTTCGATAATACGAAATATGTTCGAAAATCCATTGAAGAGGTGGAGGAGACAATCTTGACGGCGATTTTATTGGTGACCATCATCATCTTCTTGTTCCTTCGTGACTGGAGATCAACCATCATCCCATTAACCGCTATTCCGGTCAGTTTGATTGGGGTGTTCTTCTTTATGTATTTAGCGGGATTCTCTATCAACGTTTTGACCTTATTAGGTATCGTACTTTCGATTGGACTCGTGGTGGATGATGCGATTGTGGTATTAGAGAATATTTATACCAAAATTGAAGAGGGTCTTAGCCCTTGGGAAGCCGCGGTCGAAGGTTCTAAAGAGATCTATTTCGCCGTCATTTCTACAACAGTAACCCTTGCTGCGGTATTCTTACCAGTGATTTTCTTGCAAGGAATCACGGGACGTTTATTCCGTGAATTCGGAATTGTGGTGGCGGGTTCTGTGATTATATCTGCCTTTGTTTCCTTGACCTTAACCCCGATGTTAAGCTCACGTTTATTAAAAGGTAACCATACGAAACCCTGGTTCTATAATGTCACCGAACCCTTCTTTGTTGCTTTAACTAAGGGATATGAAAGTTCATTAGCCGCCTTTATTAAGATTCGCTGGATGGCTTGGGTAATTATGTTCTCCTTGTTTGGCATTATATATGCCCTATTTAAATACGAAGCGATACCATCTGAATTAGCTCCACTAGAAGATCGAGGTGGCCTTCGTGTGAATGCAGTGGCTCCAGAAGGGGCAACCTTTGAGTACATGTTGAACTACACGGATGAGATGGCCAAATTCTTAATGACCGCCATCCCTGCTAAAGAACGCTATGCTGTTTATTCGATTACCTCCCCCCCGTTTGGAAGTGGTGGTTCGAATACAGGGACCATGCGTGTTATTTTAGCAGATCCAGAGGGCCGTAGAACTCAGCAACAAATTGCAGAAGAAATACAGCCGAAGATCAAGAAATTTACAGGAGCTCGAGCTACCTTAATCCAAGAACCTACCCTATCTACAGGTCAACGTGGTGGTGGCGGTCTGCCAGTGGCTTTTGTAATTCAAGCATCGACGTTCGAAAGTTTGAAAAAGAATATCCCCTTGTTTATGGCAAAAGTTCGCGAAAGTTCGAAGTTCGAAACGGCAGATGTGAACCTTCGTTTTACCAAGCCCGAATTACGACTAGAAATCAATCGAGATAAAGCACAAAACTTGGGAATTTCCATTCAGGATGTGGCGACAACCTTACAATTAGGTTTATCTGGTAGACGTTTTGGCTACTTCGTAATGGATGGTAAACAATACCAAATCATCGGTCAGATCGACCGTCCGATGCGGAATGATGTGACCGATTTGAAGTCACTCTATGTGAAAAATAACCGGGGGGATTTGATCCAATTGGATAATTTAGTGAAGATTACAGAACAAAGTACACCTCCACAACTCTTCCGTTACAACCGCTATGTGGCTGCTACAGTTACGGCACAAATGGCAAAAGGGGTGACCTTAGGTGAAGCCCTAAACGAGATGGATAAATTAGCGAAGGAGACGTTTGACGTATCTTTTTCTACGGCATATGATGGCCAAAGTAAGGAATTCAAAGAGTCTAGCTCATCCCTACTCTTCGCCTTTGCTCTTGCGATTCTTTTAATCTATTTGATCCTTTCAGCCCAATTCGAAAGCTTTATCGATCCATTCATCATCTTGTTCACCGTACCTTTAGCGGTAGCTGGAGCCTTGTTAACTTTGTGGGATTTCAGTCAAACGCTGAATATCTTCTCGCAAATCGGTATTATCGTCCTCATCGGTCTAGTTACCAAAAATGGTATCTTGATCGTGGAGTTCGCAAACCAGCGAAAGGAGACCGGTTCAGAAAAGACGAAAGCGGTTCAAGAAGCGGCAGTCGCTCGTTTCCGCCCGATTATCATGACCTCGCTTTGTACCATCTTAGGTATTTTACCGATTGCCTTAGCCTTAGGTTCAGGTTCTCAAAGTAGAGTTTCTATGGGTATAGCGGTAGTAGGAGGTATGTTATTCTCTACAACCTTAACTTTGTACATCATTCCAGCGATTTACAGTTATTTATCGAGTAACCGCAAACCAGTTAATGCTGAATAAAGAAATTTGGATGCAACGCGCCTTTGACCTAGCCCTATTAGGCTCAGGGCGTGTTGCACCTAATCCTTTAGTAGGTTGTGTGATTGTTAAAGACGAGCGCATCATAGGCGAAGGTTATCACCAATACTATGGTGGACCACACGCAGAAGTTAATGCGATTCATAACGCTAGCGAATCAGTTGAAGGCGCGACAGCCTTTGTGACCTTAGAACCCTGTTCGCATGTTGGCAAAACCCCTCCCTGTGCTGATCTACTCATCAAATCAGGCATCAAAGAAGTCTATGTCGCTAACTTAGATCCTAATCCGCTCGTAGCTGGAAAAGGTATCGCTAAGCTAGAGGCGGCTGGGATTACCTGTCACGTAGGATTGCTAGCAGAAAAAGGAGAATGGATTAATCGCCATTTTTTTACTTTTCACCGGTTGAAACGCCCCTACATTACCTTCAAATACGCTAGTTCAGCTGATGGATTTATCGCTGGACCTGCAGGTGCACCTGTTCAAATCTCTTCCGAACTATCCTCCATTCGCGTACATCAAATGCGGGCGGAACATCAGGGAATTTTAGTAGGAGTCCAAACCATTATCAACGATAATCCGTCGCTAAGCACTCGTTTGGTGACTGGGGCAAATCCCCTCCGAATCGTCTTAGATCCTTCTGGCAAAATACCTTCAACGGCAAAAGTCCTACAGGATGGCGGGAAAACGCGTGTTTTAAAGTCCACTTCGGAAATACCACAGCTAGGGATTCAATCTATCTTAGTAGAAGGCGGTGCGCAAACGATGGAAAGATTGTTTGCTGAGGGTATTGTGGATGAGATTTGGAAAATAAGAAGTCCTAAAGCATTAAATGAAGGAATTCCTGAGCCGAAACTACCCGTAAAATGGCGAGCGATCGATTATCTAGGGGATGATACCTGGTTTAAAGCAATCCTAAAACCTGCCCCAGCAAGTACATATTCAAGCCCAGAATAATCGCGGTTATCACCCAAACGATCCCCTGCAATAGCGGCGAGTTCGCGAACTTACCCATCTTCTGTTTATCGCCTGTAAACATGACTAGCGGAATCACCGCAAAGCTCAGCTGCATCGATAAGATGACTTGGGAGAATACTAACAATTCCCCTATCTTCGATTCACCGTAAATCCAGGTAATGAAAAAGGCTGGAATGATCGCAATCAAACGCGTAATCAAACGCCTTAACCAAGGGGCAATGCGCAGATCTAAGAAACCTTCCATGACGATTTGGCCGGCTAAGGTCCCGGTGAGGGTGGCGTTTTGGCCCGAAGCTAATAGGGCCACGGCAAATAAAATACTGGCTAATTGACTCCCTAAGACGGGATCTAATAATTGATAAGCATCCCGGATATCTGCGACGTGGGTCAAATTATTCCCATGGAAAGCGGCCGCTGCTAAAATCAAAATTCCTGCATTGATGAAAAAGGCTAATCCTAAGGAAATCGTCGAATCCCAGGTAGCATATTTTATGGCTTTCTCCTTATCCTCCTCTGTGTCCTTGATGGCACGCGTCTGCACAATACTGGAATGCAAGTACAAATTATGAGGCATCACTGTAGCTCCTAGAATTCCAATAGCTACATAGAGCTGGCTTGGATTCATCACCACTGAGGTTTGTGGAACGAGGCCACCCAGGATTCCAGCAATCGATGGTTGAGAGATGAATAACTCATAGGCAAAGCAGCAAACAATGACAATGAGCAAGGATAAAACGATGGATTCGATGACTTTGAAACCCTTGTTTTGGAAGTATAAAATCAGAAAAACATCTAAAATCGTGATGACAATACCAGCCAGAATCGGAATTCCGAAGAGCAATTGCAGCGCTAACGCAGACCCAATCACCTCGGCTAAATCACAGGCTGCAATGGCAATTTCGCAGACCACCCAGAGAAAAATGGCCACTGGTTTAGAAAAGGCATCACCGCAAGCCTGAGCCAAATCACGTCCTGAAGCGACCCCTAACTTTAGGGCTAAATGCTGTAATACAATCGCAAAAATGCTTGAAACAAGGATGACAGATAATAACGTATATCCGAAGGAGGCTCCTCCTGCTAAATCCGTCGCCCAATTACCCGGATCCATATATCCTACCGCGACTAAAAAACCCGGCCCCATGAATGCCCGTAAATTCTGCCAAAATCCATTCCCCGCAGGTACGGGAATCGTCCCAAACACTTCTGAGAGGGATTTCATTTTAGGACTAGAACGCCAAGGACTCGACATACATTAGAAATTTTGCACAATTTAAAAATAATTTTTAGATTAACCTAAAAATTTAATTTACTATCTTTGCTGCATGGCAATTTCATTCACAGAGGAAAACTACTTAAAAGTCATCCACAGGCTCTCAGAGGCAACTTCTGAGGACATTTCTACGAACGCAGTCGCAGAGTTGATGCAGACGAAAGCAGCATCGGTGACGGATATGTTGCGTAAGCTTGCCGATAAAGGCTGGGTGAATTACCAAAAATACCAAGGTGTTCGTCTAAGTGCTGAGGGCGAAAAAATTGCGTTGTCGATTGTACGTAAGCACCGACTTTGGGAACTATTCTTAGTCGACAAAATGGGCTTTAATTGGGATGAGGTACATGAAATTGCAGAACAACTCGAGCACATCGAATCAGATCAATTAGTAAATAAATTAGATGAATACCTCGGTTTCCCTAAGACGGATCCACACGGCGATCCTATCCCAAACAAGGACGGAATTCTACCTGAATTAGCCTATTCTCATCTCTCTGATATCAAGGCAACTAAAACCTGTAAATTGATGGGGGTAGCCCAGGATTCGGCCGTATTCCTACAATTGCTAACTAAATTAAATCTGAATTTAGGGGCAAAGTTAGACATAAAAGAGATCAACGAATTCGACCGTTCTATCTTCGTTTCGATTAACGACGCAGCGCCCATCTTCATTAGTCATGAAGTGGCGAAAAATATCCTCGTTAAAATTCTAGCTTAATAAATCGAGTACCTCGTCTTCGCTCAGAGCGCGTAGGATACTCTCATCAGATGTCACAAGCTCTGAGGCCAAATCCTTTTTGCGTTGCTGTAACGCCAGGATCTTCTCCTCCACCGTTTCCTTCGAGATGAACTTATAGGTGAATACCGTTTTCTTTTGGCCTATGCGGTGTGCACGGTCAATAGCCTGAGCCTCCGCCGCTGGATTCCACCACGGATCCAACAAGAACACGTAATCTGCCGCGGTCAGGTTTAGACCTACCCCACCTGCCTTCAAGGAAATTAAGAAAACGGATTGTCCATCGTCTTTTTGGAAGCTTTCCACCTGTCCTTTTCGGTCCAATGTACTACCATCTAGGTAAGCATAGTCAATGCCACGCTCTTCTAAGGCCGCTTTGATCAAGTTCAAGTGCTGCACAAATTGACTAAAGATTAACACCTTATGGTGCTGCTCTAAGACCGTCTCTAATTTTTCTAAAACAGCTTCCATTTTTCCTGAATCGCCGGTATACCCTTCCTCGCACAGCGATGGATGGTTCGCAAGTTGACGCAATTTTGTCAAACCCTGCAAGACAGAGAAGCGCGATTTTTGTAAACCTTCGTCCTTTATCTGCTTCAATAATACATCACGGTAGAACGATTTCGTCTTATCGTATAAGCGCTCCTGCTCCTCGTTCATCGAGCAATACGTCACCGATTCCATTTTCTCAGGTAAATCAGCAGCCACCTGACGCTTCTCCCGACGTAATAAATAAGGCTTAATTAGGAAATATAGACGCTTTTTCTTCTCCATATCAGCCTTCTTCTCGATAGGCAATTGGAAATGGTCTTTGAAATAACGTTGGGTTCCGAGTAAACCCGTATTCACGAAATTCATTTGCGACCAAAGGTCCATCGTTGAATTCTCTAACGGAGTACCCGTCATCACGAGGCGGAATTTCGCATTTAATTTCTGAACGGCTTTGGTAATATTTGCCAAAGGATTCTTAATTGCCTGCGACTCATCTAAAATCACATACGAGAAAGC
>JACCDH010412796.1_pt1 | contig 16535 bp, 15 predicted proteins | sample 7442481 | NCBI WGS metagenome assembly JACCDH01 (sample SAMN15323433, study PRJNA562643) | freshwater metagenome | isolation source: river surface water | place: USA:Blue River Watershed | collected 2017-08-15
GGGTTCAACTCGCGAAATGGCTGGCACTTGTCTATATCTGGCTTCTGAGTTGTCTGGATTTGTGACTGGCGCAACCATTGATGTGAACGGTGGAACGCATATTCATTGATCTAACAAGTTCCACATTTGCTTCCACGCCTCTGCAGATCACTTGTAACCTATTGATTTATAATGGGTTTTATTTCTTGAAGCTGCTCATAATCCTTTGGTCCCAGGTTCAAGTCCTGGTGGGCCCACCACTTTAAAAGCGACTCATTCGAGTCGCTTTTTTCTTTTCTTTTAGCTGCAAATGCCAGCATTTAAAAGTAGTTTTTTTGTGCTCTAAGGTGAATCAAGTCGCTTCAATTGGTCGACATTTGTACATGTTTGAAATCAGCATCGTGTGTACGATTTCATTCCGCTGGTTGTAGACGATCCGATCACAGGTAACGATGCCTTTCGTTCCACTGCTGGTAAGTTTTTTTTCTGTTGGCGTAATCACGGCATAAATTGTGTCGCCAGCTTTTACCGGTAGGTGCATGCGCCACTGGTCAAGTCCCATCATGGCAATAATCGTTCCATCATTGATGCCACTCAAGCACTGAAGTCCGCCCACCATAGCCAGAATAAGAGGACCATGTGCGATGGGCTCGCCATACGGTTGTGTCTTGCAAAACTCGTGATCAATGTGGGGCGCATTGTGATCGCCTGACAAGCATGCAAAATTTACAATATCGGTTTGCGTCACAGTTCGGCGTGATGTCACAATATTTTGACCAACTTCAAAGTCTTCGTAGTACATGCCGCGCGGGCGGTAGCCAAAATGATGGCTCATGAAGTTTCCTTGATTTCTGGTGTGGTTAGAGATTTCACAAGAGCACTGACATCCGTCATTTTTTCTATCGCCGTTACATCATCAATGGCTCTCTCGGTATGGTCTTTGCCAATTACGGGCTCTGCAAGCATTCGGAACTTGTCGATGACCTGTTCATCAGTCATCGGCTCATTAGGTGATCCACGCGGAGCCGACAAATTTTGTTCAAATGTGTTTCCATTGGACTCAGCAACCTGAACACCGCAGTGATGGTAATGGCTTAGTGAAGTGTCTTGGATGACAGTGATGCGTTGCATGGCCTCTCGAATATCTGGGCGCAGCATTTGCTGATCCAGTTTAATGCTGTGCTCGGGCAGGATCACATCTGAACCACAGGCCACCAAGGCAAGGCAATATTGGAGATGGAAGCGCGCATCGTTTGGGGAATTTGGCATTCGTTTCTTGCTCACCACATCGGCAACATAGGGCGATACACGGACAGAAATTTGGCTTTTTTGCAAGGCATCCATTGGAATTTTCTGTCGCAAGCGGCCCAGCGCATCCACCGGAGAATGGAGGTAACCACAACAGGCATGTAATTTTCGACGAGGTTGCTCAAGAGCCCAACGATCTTTCCAGGATTCTTCGTCAAAGTATCCATTCGTGGAAGTGGTTGTAAAGTAACCGATCTTGCTGTCCAGTAAATCAATAGGACCAGTCATGCCAGCGCGAGCATAGTAGGCTGCCGTCACACCTGTATCTGCAGGCTGTGCACCGAATAACATAGGCTTGACAGTACCCCCTTGCCCGAAGATGACCTCTGCCGGGCACCATCCTGCCAAACTCCCCGCAATGGCGAGTGCATTTAGAGTTTGTTGAGCATCTAGTTTCAACAAGTGGGCAGCAGCAGCAGCAGCACCAATGGTCGAAGGTATTCCCACAGGGACCAGGCCCATTTCTGTATAGCGACGCATTGAGGGGTAAATTGCCTCGTAGACGCGGCTGGTGACCTCAATCCCGCGAACCACCGCCTCCAGAAGTTCAAAGCCAGATGCGTTAACAGCCTCAGCCAAGCCAATTGCAGCTGTGACCGAACCTATGCTGGCGTGTCCGCCAATCAGATCGTTGAGTTCCAACACATCGCCCAGATAGGCATTGATTCTTATCGCCTCGCGCAGTCCTCGACGATGGTGGGTTCCAAAAACTTTGATTGCCTCCGATGGCTGTTCCGGCTCACACGCAAGAATCAGTCTGCACTCTTCGGTTTGTGTCCCTGCCAAGATACAGCCCAATGTATCAAGGATGCACAGCCGCGCCTGGTTCAGAACAGTTGGTGGAATGCGTTCCCCTGTCATGCCAATGGCTTGCTGGGCTAGTGTTTGAAGTGCACTCATGTTGATGTTGTTGATGCGCTCTGAGCAACCAATTGAAGAGATCCATTGGTTGGGCTTGTGTTGGGTCGTCTTCTATCTGGGTATCGCCGATAACTGAACTGCTCGGATCAAACGAGTTTCCTGCGCCGTGATGAGATGGCCAGACGCCTGTAGGTAAGTTGGGAAATCAGGGTGTGCGTCACGCGCTTGACTGCGGCGTTCGTAATCGGCCAGATCGTCGTAGCCCCAAAGATGTACGAACTGATTTTGAGGCCCCACCATGCTTGTCCAAAAACCCAACGGATTGCCCAAGGTTTCAAGAAGCACTGGCATCGCCAGTCGATTGAAGACTTCGAGAAACTCGGGCATCTTACGCAAGGCGATGGTGTAGATCCGGTGATCGACCAGTGGTTTGTGTGGCGTCAAATTCACAATGGCACTCATGCTGCTACTAATTCCTGAACTCTATCAACGGCCATGGCCTGATCTGCAATGAAATTGGCAGTTACGTAGCCAAACGTCATGTTCGGTCCATGCGTGATACCTGCTCCGGGGTAATTTCCACCCATCACGCTTGCGCGATCATTTCCTGCCGCAAACAAGCCCCTGATGGACGTGCCATCGTTACGGAGAACTTCCCCGACCACACTCGTTCTCAACCCATCAAATGTACCTAGATCACCCATGAGTACTTTCACGGCATAAAACGGGCCTTGTTCAATCGGTGCAACGCAGGGATTAGGACGGTTTTCAGGGTCAGCCAAGTAACGATTGAAGCTAGTACTGCCACGGCCAAAGGCTGGATCTTCGCCGCGCACGGCATGCTGGTTATAAGCCTGCACGGCCTGTTTTAAACCTGTAGAGTCAATGCCAGCATTTTGAGCCAGCTCTTCTAAAGTTCGACCCTGGATCAGGTAACCGTTACGTATGAATCGTCCAATGGGCATGGGCGCAGGCTTCACATAACCCAGTCCGTACTTGCCCAGCGCAAGCTTGTCACAAACCAACCACATGGCGGTTTCCGCCATGCCCGCGCAGGCACGGTGCAAAGCAGCACCAACATCGTGGTATGAATTAGATTCGTTGGTGAAGCGTTGACCATTCGCCAACACGCCGATGATGCCGGGCTTGTAGCGATCTAGCAGATGGGGAAAGACACCGAATTCACCTCCACCTAAGTCGACCTTGGTGACTGGCATCCACGCAGCAGGCTCTTGGAAACGGATGTCCAACACACCACCGAGCTTTTCTGCCATGTTGCAGCCGTCCCCTGTATTGCTCTTGGGTGTTGGTGAGAGGTGTTGGTGACCACGACGCAAATGCGGGTAGGCTTGAGCGATGCGCTTCAGATCGTGAGGAAATCCTCCGCAAGCCAGAACAACACCATGACGTGCAGTCAATTGTTGTTCACCGTCGGGTCCACTGATTTGTACGCCAATCACGCGATCTTCGTGCTGTAGCAGTTTGGTGACGGGCGTGCTTGTCAAAATTGGAATGTTCAGGTCTAAGGCTGATTTGGCCAATCTAGCAGCAAGTGCGTTACCACTGGTAACTTGCACTGCTCGGCGATAAAGCATCAGTTCTTTAAAATGACTAACCAAGCGCCTAGCAACATACAGGAAAGATGTCAGCGACTTGGTCGCACGAAAGAAATGTTTCAAATCCGCATTAGACGAATTGAACATCATGCCAATGAAAGTGATGGTCTTTAGCGGTGGCTTGAGTCGTGAAATGTCCTTTCCCAGCCCCCTAATGTCATAGGGCTCGGCCAAAATCGAGCGTCCAATGTCAACGCCTCCAGCTACATTGGGGTGATAGTCTGGGTAGAGCGTTGGCAGGAACTTCATGGAGGTTTCACGCTCAAAGAAGTCGACCATTTTTGGGCCATTTTCGATGAAACACTCAACCGAAGCTTCGTCGTAGAAAGCACCAGTCTCAGCCTGCATGAAGGTCTTCACCTTCTCGACCGTGTCCAATGTGTTTTGTTTTCGACCATGATGATTAAGCGGAATCCACAACACACCTCCCGAGAGTGCTGTGGTGCCTCCAAACACAGGCTCTTTTTCAAGCACTGCCACTTTAAGGCCACGCTTGCATGCTGTGATTGCTGCTGACAAACCTGCAGCGCCAGAACCAACTACGATGACGTCGTATTCCGATTGAGCTTCAGCCATGGTGGTCACTCGGCCTTGATATTAAATTTTGTGATCACATCTTTAAGCTGCGCAGACTCTTCCCTCATCATCTTGGCAAATTCAGCAGGTGTGGAAGTCTGGGGCAACGCGCCTGTCGGCTGAAGTTTGGTACGAACTTCATCCTCATCCATGATTTTTTTCATTGCCACTTGGATCTTGTTCACTACGTCATCCGGAGTTGCAGTGGGCGCCACTAGACCAAACCAAATGTTGGATGTAAATCCAGCTACTGAACTGGCAATGGTCGGCGCACCTGGAATCAAAGTAGTTGGCTTCGCTGTACTCACTCCGAGCAGTTTGATGTTGCCTTGCTGAACTTGTCCCAGCATCGTGGAAGATGGCGACGTAAGTAGCATCTGCACATCACCCGCCCTCAAAGCCATTGTTGTGTTGGCTTCCCCTTTGTAGGGAATGGCTTCCGCCTTAACACCAGCCATCTGAAGGAATCGCGCAGATTCAATGTGACCGAAAGAAGTTGTACCTGCCGAAGCGTATGAAATTCCACCAGGCTGCTTACGTGCGTATTGAATGAATTCCGAAATGTTGTTGGCCGGCACCGTTTTGCTTGCCACCAACACCATCGGTACAGATGTCGTTTGCGTCACTGGCTTGAAGTCTTTGAAAGGATCGTAACCGGCCTTGTCTGTGAGCAGTGGCGTAATCAGGAATCCCGTATTCGGATACATGAGAGTGTGTCCGTCGGGCTTAGAACGTGCGACGTACTGTGCGCCAATCGCTCCTGATGCACCGGGTTTGTTTTCCACAACTACGGGTTGGCCCAACAATTTGCCAAGCTTTTCTTGAAACATGCGAACCTGGCCGTCGCTGGTACCGCCTGCGGGGTAAGGGATGACGATGGTGATGGGACGATTGGGGAAATCTTGCGCTGCAACAGTTGCCACGGCGAAAAAGGCCAAAGCCGCGAGCGTTGCTTGAGCTTTACGTGTCATGGTTTGATGTCTCCTGGGGTGGTTAAAATTGAATGAGTCAATGGTTGATCCATTCATTGTATAGTAACCAAATGCGTTCGTTAAATAGTTTATTAACGGTGCGGCATGGGTAAAAACCCTAGCCCCGCACTCATTCTGCCCACATTGGCAGTACCAATTGCTACTGTGGCAGACATGGTCTTGGTTCAGCCTTTTAGCGCTGGCGTTCTAGCTCTGTGTTGTCTGATTTTCCTGGTCATTCAGCATCGATATATTGCCAAAGGCATAAGGCGCACATCATTCACATTGGCACTGGTGACTGGGTTGGCGCTTGTGATGATTGATGACCCGATGACTGCACTCGAGAAAGGTCTGCGCATAGGGGCATTGATAGCTTCCTTGCTCATTTCAGTGAGTTTGATGTCAAAGGCTTCTTTGCGGGTGCCTCACATGCGCAAGGTGATGTCAGACCTCTATGCTGTACCACGCGTACAAAGACCTCTGACCTTAGGCATTGCTGCTCAATTCCTGGGTGGTTTTCTGGGACTGGCAGGGCTAACCATGATGATGGACGGGGCAGCTCAACGCGAGCATCTATCTTTAAGGGAAAAGATTGCTGACTTCAGCGCCATCTCTCGGGGTTATGCAGCCTTGGCACTGTGGAGTCCCATGTACAGCAACATGAGCATTGTGTTGACCCTGTATGAGGGCATAGCTTGGGCTGATGTATTGCCTTACGCCTTGACGATCTCTGCAACTTTCATTGGTTTGGGCGCGTTGCTAGAAAGGTTTTCTCCAGGACATGCTACGTCAAAACCCATGAATTCAGCTTCCGTTAAGGTCGTGCTTTGGGATAGTTTGCCAATCATTGGCCTGATGCTTTGTTTCCTGGGTTTCATGGTCTCGTTGAGCAACTTACTCCATGCATCGATTTCAGCGATCATCATCGTCAGCATGCCCATCATTGCTTGGCTCCTGAATGTTTGGAAACCCTCCGATAGCACTCAACGGTGGCGCTCAGGCAGCCGGCAGTTGCGTCAGGATTTACTTTCACAAGGCGCCATAGCAGGCGAGGGTCTGCTCTTCCTTGTTTCGGGATGCGCGGGCACTGTGATTTCAAAAGCTATACCGATGAGTTTGATTGAACCACTTGCTCAATTGACAGCAAACTCACCCGTGGTGTCCTGTATGGTTGTGATGGTGGCGATCATCGTGTTGTCGGGTTCCTCTGTGCACCCGATGCTCTGTGCCGTTCTGGTGGGCTCCAGTCTTACGCCATCGCTACTCAACCTAACACCTCTAGCGCACCTGTGTGCTGTTTTGGTGGGTTGGGGGCTGGCCATTATCGTCACCCCGTTCTCGGTGCTCAGCATGATGGCTTCGAGGTTCAGCGGCATACCCGTTTTAAAGATCAGCCTACACGCTAATTTGATCTTTGTGATTATTTGTCTGGGCGGTGCATCGATGATTCTGGGATGGACCTTAGCGGGATAAACATGAACTCTGATCAACAATCTTTGAATAACGCCAGTCTCAAAAGGTCTGGCCCACTGCAGGGACTTCGGGTGATTGAGTTTGCCGGTATAGGGCCTGGCCCGTTTGCCTGCATGCTGCTGTCTGACATGGGGGCTGACGTGGTACGGATTGATCGGCCCGATGCACGTTTGGGCAATTCCTTGGACATTGTGGGCCGAGGTCGCAAGACCATTTTGCTCGATTTGAAATGTCCTAAGGCTGTACACCAGGTGCTTGATTTACTATCCCACGCAAATGCGCTGGTTGAAGGCTTTCGACCGGGGGTGATGGAGCGGCTTGGATTGGGGCCCTCTACTGTGTTTGCTCGTAATTCGGCTTTGGTTTATGGCCGCATGACTGGCTGGGGTCAGGAGGGGCCGCTTGCCAAGGCCGCGGGTCACGATATCAACTACATCGCGCTATCAGGTGCTTTAGCCGCGATTGGTAAAAAGGATGAACTGCCAACACCACCACTCAATTTGGTGGGCGATTATGGCGGTGGAAGTCTCTACCTGGTTATGGGCATGCTGGCCGCGCTGCTGGAAGCAAGAACCTCCGGTCAAGGACAAGTTGTGGATGCCGCCATCTGTGACGGGGTTCTGTCCCTCATGACTAACAATCACGCTCATACCTTGCGCGGTCTGTATCAAGAGCAAAGATCGAGCAACATGCTGGACGGTGGGGCACCCTATTATTGCGCCTATGCCACTGCCGATGGACTCTGCGTCTCTCTGGGGCCAATTGAACCCAAATTTTTTGGTTTGATGTGCCAAAAGCTGGAGTTGCCAGAGCAACTTTGGGATGCACAAAACGACCGCGCGCGCTGGCCTTCGCTTCGACGCGCAATTGCGTCAGCTGTTGCTCGACGCACTCGGGAGGAATGGTGTCAGTTCCTTGAGGGCACTGACGTTTGCTTCGCACCAGTTCTAACGCTGCAAGAGTCTGCTACACACCCACACATTCAAGCTAGAAGAGGGTTTGTAAACGTTGAAGGCGTCATGCAGACAGCACCTGCCCCACGCTTCAGTCGCACGCCATCGGCAATCAAGAGTGCTGCGCCGTCCGCAGCCAGCACAGTTGCGCAGGTGCTGGCTGACTGGAGCAAATAACTTATAGGCTTTAGAGTTGTTTGGTTCTATCATTGACACTGCAAAAATAAAGCAATCCACATGGCAAAAATCACCGTTACACCCGTTACACCCGTTTCAGAGGCTAATTCAGTCAGTCAGCTGAATTTTCAGCCAATCCGTTCTACTCGAGCATTTGAAGAGATTGCCGCACAAATTCGCATGGAACTGTCAGAGGGCCGTCTGCGCGTAGGCAATCGCCTGCCTTCTGAACGGGCGTTGTCTGAGCGCTTCGGTGTTTCACGCAATACCCTCCGGGAAGCGTTGCGCTCATTGGAGCATGCAGGTCTTGTGCGACTGCAGAAAGGCGCCACTGGCGGGGCTTTTATCACCGAGGTCAGTGGCGACACCATCACCACCAGCATGCTGGACATGTTCCATGTGGGTGCGATAACGCCAGAAAAGCTCACAGAGGCGCGAATTTGGCTGGAATCGATCGTGATACGGGAGGCATGTCCGCGCGCAACACCTGATGATTTAGCGCTTCTGCGCGCCAACATTCAGCAAGCCGAAAAAGCCAAAGAGTCTGGCGATTTCGAGAGGCGTGTAGACACACATCTAGAATTTCATCGAATCTTGGCTCGGATGACTGGAAACCCTATCATGGTCACCGTCATGGACGGTGTTCTTGCTGTCCTAAGGCACTATGTTTTTTCGATAGGCAACTACGACAATGCCTTTGTTTTGCCATCTCGCAAGCGCTTCCTGAAGTGCATGGAGGCACGCGACATCCAGGGAGCAGTATCGGAAATGGAGTCAAGCCTCAAGCGGCTGCAACAAAGCTATCTCTCTCACGCAACCAAATCCCACTGAGCCTATCTTTTGAGCCTATCGAACTGAGCAGGTGCAAGGCTTGCTTTGGAATCGAGTGTGGCGGCCTTCCAAAGGATTCCGAACAATTTGTGTTGATGGAGACATTGTCAACCGGAAATTTCTTTGTATAATGGTTCAACCATTGAAAGGAGACGCCCGTGTTCGATCAGAGCCGTATCAATGCCCTACCAGTGCACGAATCAGCGCCGGCAAGTGCGCCCGCGCCATTACAGGGATTGCGTGTAGCGGATTTCACGCACTTTATCGCTGGGCCACTGGCCACCATGAACCTAGCCGATTTCGGCGCTGAAGTCATCAAGATCGAGGCGCCAGAGAGGGGGGACGACTTTCGCCACTACCCCACGGTTGATCCTGAAATGCCGGCACAAGGCAGTGCTTTCCTCTGGGGTAATCGGAATAAAAAAAGCCTTGCGTTAGACATGAAGTCGGAAGCAGGTCTGGCGATCGCAAAGGAACTGATTTCGAAAGCGGACGTGTTGGTTGAAAATTTTTCGACCGGTGTCATGAAGCGCTTTGGTCTTGACTATGAGACCTGTGCGAAGTTGAATCCAAAGTTGATTTATTGCTCTGTCTCGGCCTACGGTCGAGACGGGCCATATGCGGATCGGTTAGGGTTTGATCCCATCGCACAAGCTGAGAGCGGTTTCATTTCCATGAATGGCTATTCTGATCGTCAGGGCGTACGCAGTGGGGCTGCGATCATGGATGTAGCGACGGCAATGACAGCGACCAATGCGATTTTGCTGGCCTTGATTGCTCGACAGCGTGATGGCAAGGGCCAGCGAATCGAAGTAGCACTGTTCGACACAGCAATCGTGATGACAGGTTTTGGCGCAATGCAGCATTTGACAACTGGCTATGAACCGCAGCGCAATGGAAACACCAGCCCTGATACATGTCCGTCAGGCGTATTCATGAGCCAGGATAAGCCGCTTTATATCAACTGTGGCAACGACAAAATCTACCAGCGTTTGTTTGAGCAGGTGTTGGATCGACCAGACCTGGCCAACGATCCAGTTCTTTCTCAACGGGAGAATCGGTTGAAAAATCGAGACTTTCTATTTGAGGTCATGAATGAGGCTTTCTCTAAGCAGCCTTGGAGTCATTGGGCGCCATTATTGAGGGCAGCGAATGTTCCCAGCGGACACGTCAAAACCTTGGGTGAAGCTTTGGCCTCTGATGAGGCGCGCTCTCGTGGTCTTGTGACGCGTATTCCACACCCAGTGAAAGGCTGGATTCCCAACATTTCAAATCCCATCCGTCTTTCTCGAACCCCGGCCGTACCGCCTGTCGCACCCCCTGCTGTAGGCGCAGACAACGAATCCATTTTGCTCAACGACTTGCACGTCAGCAAACACCGCCTCAAGGAACTGCGCGAAGCGGGTGCGTTTGGCGTTGACAGTTCGACGACACTCGAGACGCCAGCCGGTAAGGTAACAGCATGAGCCGACGTGTCGCATTAATTGGCACCAGTGCTATTCCAGTTGGCCGGCACCAGACCGCAGACGACGCGTCGTTGCAGGTACTGGAGCATGAAATCATGACTCGCCTCGTCACTGAGGCGGTGCGTGATGCCGGCGTCAGTAAAGAGGATGTGCAGAGCCTGATCTTTACGCTGCCAAGGCCATACACAAGGCAGAAATACTTTCACACGTTCTTGATGGGGCAACTGCGATTGGCTTGCCGTGGTACCGTCATGGAGGTCATGGGCAATGGCATGACTGCTGCGCTGGCTTTTGACAAAGCCTGCGATGAAATCATGTTGGGTCGAGCAGAGGTTGCTTTGGCTCTGGGCATCAACATGGAAAGCGCGGTCTCGGCTGCCGAGCATATGATGAGCAGCATGCGGACGACGGGCGATGTGGATTTCCATACTTCCGCTGGATTCACGCCCATTGCATGGTATGCCATGGATGCAATGCGCCACATGCACGAGCACGGTGCAACACGTGAACAACTAGGGGCTGTGGCAGTGAAAAATCGCTACCATGCTTCACTCAATCCCCTGGCTCAGTACCGCAAGCCCATCACCCTGGAAGAAGTCGTTTCGCAAAGGCCCATCGTCGAACCTTTGGGACTGTTCGACGTTCCGCCTAGAGGGGATGGTGCAGCTTGCCTTGTGCTGGCCAGCGAAGAAGTTGCTCGCTCGCTAGGTCGTCCGTATGCCTTGGTACGTGGAAGAGGTTTTTGCCATGATGGTACACATCAGATCAGCGATGTGCCCAACGACATGATCGCTTTTGCATCCGCCAAGCAGGCTGCTCTGGACGCATACAAGCAGGCAGGTATCACTGCCGCTGATTTAGATGTTGTTGAACCGTATGCACCCTGCACCATCGTGGAAGTACTGGTCAGTGAGGCCATTGGATTGTTTGAAAAAGGGCAAGGCGCGCGAGCGGCTTCTGATGGTGAAACCCGCTTAGGTGGTCGAATCCCAATTTCTACTTCAGGTGGCCTGACTTCTCGTGGCCACCCAGCCTATGTGACATCGCTTTACAACTACGTTGAGATGGCGGACCAACTAAGAGGTCGTGCTGGAGATCGTCAGGTCAAGAATGCGCAGCTTGGTTTGGTCTCGGGAGAGCTGGGTAACTACAACGCAGCACTGATTCACATTTTGGAGGCCATGGCATGAACCACAACCCACTTCCAATTGTTTCAGTAGCAGACAAACTTTCATACCCCCCACGGCTTTCGGACTTTACACAGACTTTCTGGAATGGTCTTCGCCTGGGACAGTGGCAAACGACTTGCTGTGAAGACTGTAAAAAGGTGACTTTTCCGCCAAAGCCGGTATGCCCTCATTGCTGGTCTTCTAAGGTTGGCTGGAAAACCTTAGGTGCAAAAGGCACCTTGTACTCATGGACGCGAATTCACGCAGCGCCAGCAGTATTCGCAAGCGAATCTCCTTATGCCGTGGGCATTGTCGATCTGACGGAGGGGGTTCGGCTTGCGTGTCGTTTGGTCGCTGACGAGGACATTGCGCTGACGCCTGGAATGCCAGTGGAAATGGTTGTTCTTCAGTACGAAGACGGCCCGTTGTTCGCTGCACGTCCAGTTCTCGATCCACAAGCAAACTGATTATTCAAAACATTACATCTAGGAGATGAACATGACCCAATCCCTGATAAATACAACTGGCCTGACAGAAGATCAAATCATGATGCGTGAAGGTGTGCTGGACTTGCTCAGCCGCCACTTGCCATGGGACAAAATTCGTCAACTCGACGAGACACGTGGGTTTCCGCATGAGGCCTATAACGCGCTGGCTGAAGCTGGCTACATTGGCTTGTTTTATCCAGAAGAACTCGGTGGCATGGGCGGTTCCTACAAAGATATCGCTGTCTTTTTGGAAACACTGGGCTACTACTACACTGGCATCGCACAAGCTATCACCACTTCAGGCGTCTACGCAGGCATGCACATTGCCAAGTTTGGCTCACCTGAACTCCAGCAGGAAATTGTTCCCCAAATCGTCCAAGGGAAAATCAAGCTAGCGCTTGGGATGTCCGAACCAGGAACTGGATCTGATGTCGCTGGAATCAAAACTTCTGCCAAACGCGACGGCAATGATTACGTCATCAATGGCAGCAAGGTGTGGATCACATGTGCTCACGTGGCAGACTACATTGTGGCGATCGTTAAGACAGACACTCAGGCACGCCATAGTGGTATCAGCACCATCCTGGTTCCGACTAAAGCACCTGGTGTCACCATTCGCCCGTTGTCTATGTTGGGCCGGCGTACATCGCATGCAAATGAAGTGTTTTTCGACAACGTCAGAGTCCCTGCACGCAATCTTTTCGGCGGTGAGGGGCAGGCTTGGAAAAACATCATGAATTGCCTGGGTTTGGAGCGACTAGCCTTGGCTGCTATTTCTGTTGGTCACTGTTACAAAATTACCGAGTACGCGCGTGATTACGCTCGTCAACGAATCCAGTTTGGGCAACCGATATCTCAGTTTCAGGTGATTCAACACAAATTGGCCGATATGCTGATCATGAGTGAAACGGCCCGTCACATAACATACCGTGTTGCAGATCTGCTGGATGCGAGAGCGCCTGTCGTGACCGAAGCCTCAATTGCAAAAGTGGTGGCGACTGAGAACAACTTCAAATGTGCGGACATGGGCATGCAAATCATGGGTGGCGCAGGCTACTCGAATGAATACGACATGCAAATGTTCTTCCGTGACTCACGTGTCGGGCCTATTGGTGGCGGAACCAGTGAAATTCAGAGAAACATCATTGCGAAAAAAATGGAGCTTTGACTCTGACCATTTTTTCGTGATTTGGAGTTTGCTAAAAATCATGCATTTTGAAGATACTGAATCGCCCTACATTTAGTGCTCTCCAATTGACAGACCTCAGCTTAGTGGTAGTGCATAAACGTTGCTTCCACATTTGCTTCCACACCCCTGTATAGCGCCTGTAACCTATTGATTTGTATAGGTAATTTTTTATTGAAGCTGCTCATAATCCTTTGGTCCCAGGTTCAAGTCCTGGTGGGCCCACCACTTAAAAAGCGACTTATTCGAGTCGCTTTTTTCTTGTTGCTGCACAACTTTCACACACTTGGTTCAACTCCTATAAGTTGTTGACTGTGACGCAAAGTTTTATTTGTAGTTAGCTGATATGAGACTGAGGTATAACTTTACAAATAATGACTCATTCAATCAAAAACTTAATTCTAGCGATGGTGTTTTCGCTTGTGTACGTATGCGTTGACTGGCTAAGTTTCATTCATCCAATGGGGCAACTCAACATCACGCCATGGAATCCGCCTGCCGCTGTTCAAGTACTTTTCTTAACTTGGGCTGGATTGATGTGGGCTCCGTGGGTTTTTATAACAATTGGATTTGCCGATTGGCTGATTCGCGACTCAATTATCTTTTCTTCTTCTGTTTTGATTGGAAATGCGATATTGATTGGTTGCTACTCAAGTATTTCTTATGTCTTGATCAAACTGATGAAAGGTGTTCCGAGACTTCAAAACCGAGTTGAGGTTTTGAAGCTGAGTTTGGTGAGCGTGATTGGCGCGGTAGTTACAGCAATCTTGTATGTTGGATTCCAAACATTGATTGGAAAATTAGTCAAAGAAGATTTTGCTGAGGCGAGTTATCGCTTTTTTGTAGGCGATTTATTGGGGCTGGTAGTTGTACTTCCATTGTCTCTTTTGTTTTTAAATCCATATCGACAAGAGCAATTTAAACAAATGTTTAAAAGTCAATCATTTTGGCTATTGTTCTTGGGACTTCTAATTTGTGAATATTTTGTTTTTTCCTTGCCTATTGCATTGCAGATGAAATATTTTTTCCCGTTGTTCTTTGCAGTCGGCTTGATTGGCGCAGCGCATTCTTTACCAGGTGCTACATTTGCCGCGGCTGTGATTCAAGTACCTTTAGTGTTCAGTTTTACGCAGATAGGTGTGCTGCCCAGTGATTTGATTGATATGCAAATTGTGATGTTTACTTTATCTATGACAGGCTTGCTTATTGGTACTGTTGTTGACGAAAGATTAAATACACAAGAAAAGTTGAAAGAAACATTGCAGTTGGTGGCAGCAGGTGAGTTGGCAGGATCTCTTGCGCACGAACTTCATCAGCCTATGAGTGCTATCAATGCCTATGCAGAATCTGCGATGTTGCTTTCATCAAGTGAACACGCCGAGTTAAACGGGAAAAATAAAGATACATTGCGGAAAACACTAGATCAAATCATCAAAGAATCAATTCGTGCGTCTGAGATTGTTCGTGGTTTGAGAAGTTTTTTCATTGGTGGCGCTTCAAACATCAAGTTAGCAGATGTTGACCAGTTGGTGACGGATACAGTTTTTCAGTTAGAAAGCTACGCTCAAAATCTAAATGTCCAGTTAAAGATAGAAAAGCTCAACAAACCAGTGTGGGTGATGGTTGACATCACTCAGGTTAAAACAGCATTAGGCAACTTGATCAAGAATGCTATAGAGTCAGCCAACTCTGGTGGATTCGTTGAAGTAACGTTTGCATTTGATAAGCAACAGCGAATTGAAATAAGCATTTTTGATTCAGGGAAAACACTTGATATCTACGAAAGTGAAATTATTTTCAAACCCTTTTATAGTGAGAAAAAAGAGGGCTTGGGATTAGGTTTGTCTATCAGTAAGTCATTAATTGAAAATAATGATGGATCAATTTTCTACAGATCAAAACCTAAAAAATGTTTTGTTGTTTCATTGCCAACAGGGAGCCAAATAGATGTTTGAAAACAAACTGATATGTATTGTTGATGATGATGCGTCTGTGCGCGATTCACTGAGCTTGATGCTTGGTTTGAAAGGCTACGACTGCCGGATTTATGATAGTGCTGAGTCTTTCCTCTCAAGTTTGCCCAATCGTCCTGCTTGTCTCATTTTGGATTTGAAGATGAAAGGAATGAGTGGACTTGAGCTACAAAACCGGTTGCTTAGTTTAAAGACACCAGTTCAAATTATTTTTCTCACTGCCTTTGCAGATGTTCAAGTGATGCGCGAAGCATTTTTAGGCAATGCAGTAGATTTTTTAGAAAAGCCATTTGCACTCGAGCAGCTTTTGGAGTCTATCAACCGTTCATTTCAGAATCTATCAGCCACTACAGAAAATATCCAACAACATCAAAAGCTCAGATTGCTGACACCTCGGGAGAAAGAAGTCTTTGATGTTCTTTCCCAAGGAAAAAGCCATCGTGAAATCGGTGAATTGTTAAATATCAGCCCTAGAACTGTAGAGGTGCATAAGGCTAGGGTGATGGAAAAACTGGGAATAAAGACGCTTGCTGACCTTCTGCGCCTTTCTGTCAAATCTTAAGTTGGCATAAGGGCTTGCCCTTACGACTTGGGGCGAATTTACAAGCTTGGATGGTTTTTCTACATTGAGGCAACTAATGAAAGTTGCAAATGACTACTCCAAATTCCAACCCCTTCGCTATTGGCTGTTCAATGGTTGGAGCCTCATTACTGGTTGTTGCTCTTTTAGTCCACTCTTTGACTGACAAATTCACAGGCTTGTATTTTTTTTCAATTGGTTTGTTTGTTATCGGATTTATCATTGATATCAGTGAAAGCTAATTAAGGTTTCATTAGGTTTCATTAGGTTTCATTAGGTTTCATTAGATTTTAAGTCGTATTATTCCTTGAGTCAGATATGATTTTGCTAATACCTATTCGCTAAAACTGTCATAAAAAGTATGTACACAGAGTAGGAGCCGTGTTTGTGGCTTCTAGTGGTTATCAAGTGTGTTTAAACACGACATAGGGAGGTGGGGTGGGCATCCCTAAATAAATTCACTATACGTTTTGACCAATGCGCCACAAAACGCCAGATGGGTCAAAAAGACAGAAATCACGCATTTGCCAAGGCTGAAGTTCAATAGGCGTAATTCGTACACCATACTTTTCTACGACACCACTGTTAAGAACTTGTCCCCACCAAGCGTCCACATCCTCAACAAGGATGTGCATCATAAAATTTTCAGCAAGGGCTTCTACACAATAGTCCTGAAGGAGAAAGCTAACGTTATCAAAATGAAAGTAGGCAATGCCATCATCGTCAGAATACATCGTGAAGCCTAGGTCTTGGTAGAACTTTTTGCTAAGTTCAAAGTTCTTGGATGGCACAAAGGCTTTGATCTCGGTGATGCGCAGGTTGGACAAATTGGATTCCTTTTAAAGTTGCTGGCTTGAGATTGATTTAAATTCTATCGAAGGATATAAATCCCAAAGGTGCAGGTTTGGGTACTGAGCAATTTGGGAAC
>JACCDH010222661.1_pt1 | contig 16532 bp, 13 predicted proteins | sample 7442481 | NCBI WGS metagenome assembly JACCDH01 (sample SAMN15323433, study PRJNA562643) | freshwater metagenome | isolation source: river surface water | place: USA:Blue River Watershed | collected 2017-08-15
ACCACGAGAGCGGCGCTGACGAGGGCGAGGGCAATCCAGCCGAGTATGTTGTTACGGCTGAGAAGGGAGGTCACGAAATCCCAAGCCGCGACCGAGAGGATGAAGGCCAGAAGGGTGGAGAACACCCACAAGGCGGCGCGGCTGAGGGGGGAGGCGGCGTGGGTGGTGGCGCGGGCGAGGGTCTGCATCGCGCGGCCGGTGGGGGCAAGGTCGGGGACGTCGGCCTCACGGCTGGGATCGGCGGCGGGGGCGTCGTCCAGCTCGATCAGGCTGGGGCGTTTGAGGGGCGCGGGATTGGGTGAGGCGGGATCGGTCACAGGTGATCTCCGATCAGGAATTCGGCGGCGCGGTCGAGGCGGATATGGGGTGGGCCCATGCCGGGGGCTTGGTGGCTGCGCGCAGGGGCAAAGGCCATGAGCGCGTAATCGGCATCAAGCCAGCGCGCGGCCCCGTCGCGGGCGGGGGCGAGGATGCGGGCGGGGTCGGTGGGAAGTTCGCCCGGATACATCAGCGCCTGTTTGCCGCTGGACAGAAGGCGGCCGCGCACCGCGGGGAGTTGGGTGCCGTTTTGGTCGAGCATCTCTTCCACGGTGCAGCGCAGGGAGGCCAGCGACAGGGCGGCGGTTTCGGCCCCGGCGAAATCGGCGCGCGCCTTGGCGTCGCGCAAGAGGGCCTCGGTGATGGCGGTCAGGGCGGGGTGTTGCAGGTGGTGCAGATGGTCGGCCTTGGTCGCGGCAAAGAGGATCTTTTCCACCCGCCGCCCGCCTAAGATGCTGGTGAGCCAGCTGTTTTTGCCCGGGCGGAAGGCGGCCAGCACCTCGGCCATGGTGCGGCGCAGATCCTCAACCGCTTGGGGGCCTTGGTGGATCGCGCCCAAGACATCGGCCAGCACCACCTGACGGTCGAGCTTGGCGAAATGGGAGCGGAAGAAGGGCTGCACGACGCGGGATTTATAGGCGTCAAAGCGGCGCTCCATCTCGCGCCAAAGGCTGTTGCGCGGGGTTTGGGCGGGCTTTGGCAGGGGGGCAAAGGTGAGAACCGGGCTGCCGGCGAGGTCACCGGGCAAAAGGAAGCGGCCGGGGGTGCAGTCGGACCAGCCGGCGGCGCGGGCCTTGTGGAGATAATCGGTGAAGGCGGCGGCGAGGGATTGGGCTTTGGGTTCTTCGAGCCGGAGGCCGCCATCCTCGGCGCGGGCCTGGGCCATGAAGGCGCCGGCTTCGGGGCGTTTGGCGAGGCGGTCGAGGGTGGCTTCGGACCAGTCGGTGTAGGATTTGCCGATGAGGGCGAGGTCAAGCAGCCATTCGCCGGGGTAATCGACGATGTCGAGATGCAGGGTGCGGGGGCCGGAGAGGCCGGAAAAAAGGCCGTAAGGGGCAAGGCGGAAGGAGAGCCGCAGTTCGGAGACCGCGCGGGTGGACTGGGGCCAGCGCGGATCATCCCCGGTCATGGCGGCGAGGTGGGTTTCAAAGGCGAAGCGCGGCAGGGTGACGTCGGGTTGCGGTTGCAGGTGGACCGCTTCGATGCGGTGGGCGGCGCTGAGTTGCGGCATGCGGCCCCGGTTGAGGAGATTGGCCACGAGGCCGGTGATGAACACCGTCTTGCCCGAGCGCGACAGGCCGGTGACGCCCAGCCGCAGGGTGGGTTCGAAGAAGGCGCCCGAGACGGAGGCCATGGCGCCTTCGATCTGGCGGGTGATGCCGTCGGTGATGGCAGAGAGAACCACGGAGCGCCTCATGCTTGCCCGATGCTTGCCCGATCAGGATAGGCGGGGATGGGGGGAATGGACAGCCCCCGCCTGTTGGGGCCGGTCAGCGCAGGGTGCGGGCGCGGGCGTGGAGGTGGTCGACAAGGCCGGGGTCAAGGTGGAGGCGGGCGGCGAGCAGGGCGAGGTAGCCTTGTTCGGCCGCACCGTCCGGGTCGATCGCCAGAAGGGAGGCGGCGTAGATTTCGGTGGCCTGTTCTTCGCCTTGGGCGAGGGCGGCGATGGCGGCAATGTCGAGGGGGGTGTCAAGCTCGGCGGTGATCATGTCTTGCGCCTCGGGGCCGAGGCCAAGCTGGGGCAGGGTGTCGGTGATGCGGGCGCGTTCGGTGGGGGTGATCTGGCCATCGGCCTTGGCGGCGGCGATCATCGCGCGCAAGAGGCGCTGCGAGAGGGCGTCGGCTTCGGCTTGGTCGCTGGGCAGGAAAGCATCAGACGGCTGGGGCAGGGCGAGGGGGGTGTCGGGGTTGGCTTCAGCCGTGGATTTGCCGCTTTTCCAGTCTTCATAGGCTTTGAAGGCAAGCCCACCGATCAGCGCCGCGCCGCCGATTTTTGCGCCGGTGCCGACGAGTTTGCGGGCATTGCCCGACAGGAGCATGGCCAAAAGCCCGCCTGCCACGGCACCTTTGGTGAGGGTGGATTGACCCTCCCAAGTGGTGCGGGCCTTGCCGGACAGCTGGCTGGCCATCTGGCCCATGTTCTGACCTGCGGTCAGGTCTTTGACACCGCCTAGCAGGCTGTCGAGGAGGGATTTGACCATGGCGCACCTAATCTGTTGAGACGGTTCAAAGATGGGGTGCCGGGGGCGAGGCTGCAAGCTGGGTCAGGGGCACCGGCGGTCTTTCGCGCAAAAGAAAAGAGCGGCAGGAAACCTGCCGCCCCGATCTTGGACCGATCCGGGAAGGATCAGTTCGATGCCACCGCAGCGGCGACGGCCACGAGCAGCAGAAGCGGCAGGATGATGCCGCCCGAGGACGACGTGCCAGCTTCGACAACAGCCGGTTCCATGACGGGTTCAACCATGCCGCCAGCGAAAGCGGTGGTGGCGGCAACCGACAAAGCGGCGGCGAGAGCGATCTTTTTCATAATGACCTCCAGATGAATGTTGGGCGTCTGTGAGACAGAGCAGAGGCGACGCCGTGTAGCCATGCAGACCTCTTGAGATGGAGTAAACCACTGCCCCAATTTTTTCACAATTGTCTTGTGTCAACCGCGAGAGCAGAAGGGCGGTGACGGCGAGCGCTTTCGTCAATTTGGCAACACTCGGGGGCTCGGGGGCGACGCGTTGGCGGGGAATTGGCCGTTTCAGGCGGGGCCCATGCGCCAGAAAAACGAATCGGCGCTGCACTTTGGCGTCAGATCCCGGTCACGCCGCCCCGGGGCTTTGATAACGCATTGGGCTGCCTTGGGTGAGGCGCAAGAGGCGTCGAGATCTGTCGTGCATGTCAACAGGGACCCGGCCCGCCCCAGCAGCGCGCGGTCGGGCTGCCGGGCATTAACCTTTCGCCCCTAGATCCTTGTGGCATCGGGGCGGCGTTTGGCCGGACCTGACCTGCGCTCAGCTTCACGAGGTTTGGAATGAACAAGGCAATCACCCAAGGTCTGGTCTTGATGCCGCCGCCGTTTTCGGCGGGGTTGGGGTTGTGGTCGCGTGAGGATGGGCGGCCGGGGCAGGGCAGCTATGCGGGCCAGCCCAATGCCGGTTTTGTGCCGGCCGATCAGGATTTTGCGGGCTGTCTGGAGCTGCAAAAGACCGCCGCTACGCAAAAGCTCCGGCCGTTTCAGCAGATTCCGTTTCAGCCGGGGCTTTACTTGCGGGTCACTGCGCGGGTGAAGGCGATCAGCGGGCCGTTGCCCAGCGTGCGGATTGCCGCTTGGGCCGGGAACAGCGCGGGCAACAACGTGGGCGCGGCGGATCAGGTGGGGCCGGATGTGGCGCTGACGGGCTATGGGCAGGTGGTGACGGTGAGCGCCATCATCGCTTCGGGCAATCGGACGGGGGTGGATATGGTCTGGGGCACGGCGCCCGTTTACGGCCATATGGGGTTGGATCTGACCGGGCCGACGGGCGGGGTGGTGCGGATTGATGACATCGTGATCGAGGATGTCACGGCGATTTTCCATTCCGAGATGTTCGACTGGGTGGATGTGCGCGATTTTGGCGCGCTGGGCGACGGGGTAACCAATGACTGGGCCGCCTTTGAGGCCGCCGATGCGGCGGCGGCGGGCAAGACGGTGGTGGTGTCACCCGGCAGCTACCGCTTGGCCACGCATTTCACCTTTGACAACCCGGTGAAGTTCGAAGGCACGCTGGTGATGCCCGAGGATCAGCGGCTGGCCTGCACGCGCAATTTCAATCTCGACACCTATGCGGCGGCCTTTGGGGGTGAGTTGGCGGGGTTCCGCAAGGCCTTGCAGGCGCTGTTTTATTTCACCGACCATGTGGCGCTGGACCTGTCGGGGCGGCGGGTGGAGTTGACCCAGCCGATTGATGTGGCGGCTTTGGCGGGGCTGACGAGTTTCGGCCAGCGCCGGGTGCTGACCCATGGGCTCTTGCAGGCGAGCCCCGGCAGTGCGTGGAACACCCAGACGGTGACGGCGGTGGCGACCTATAACCCGGCCAACCCCAAAACGCTGACCGGGGTGGCCAATATCGCGGCCATTCCGGTGGGGGCGCGGATTTCGGGCACTGGGGTGGGGCGCGAGATTTATGTGGCGTCAAAGAATGTGGCCGCCAGCACCATCGAATTGACCGATCCGATGTGGGGCGGGGCGGCGACGCGGACGTTCACCTTTCAGCGCTATCGCTACATGCTGGATTTTAGTGGCTTTGCCGAGCTAAGCCGGTTTGAGCTGTCGGATATCGAGTTCAACTGCGGCCAGACGGCGAGTGGCGTGATGTTGCCGGTGACGGGCAAGCTCTTTCGCATCACCGATTGCGTGTTTTCCTTTCCCAAGGATCGCGGTGTGACCTCGATCAAGGAGGGGTGTCAGGGCATTGTGATTGAGAGCTGCCTGTTCAATGGCTGGGAGTTCTCCTTGACCGCGCAGAACCGCACCACGGTGGGGTTCAACGTGAATGCCAATGACGCCAAGATCCGCAACAACCGCGCGGCCTATTTCGCGCATTTTGGGGTTTTGGCGGGGGGCAGCCATATCATCTTGGGCAATCACCTGTTTTCCGAGGATGAGGAACCTTTGGGCCTGCGCCGGGCGGGGCTGGTGTTTTGCACGCGCAATGTGCGGGGCTTTGTGGTGGGCAATTACATCGACAATTGCTTTATCGAGGTGTCGAATGAGCGCGATCAAGTGCCCAGTTTCTCATCGGGCTGCACCTTTGGTGGGCTGGTGATCACCGGCAATTTGTTCTTATGTTCCAACACCAGCCCGAGTTTCCGGTTTCTGGTGCTGGCCCCCAAGGGCAGCGGACATTCGATTGCGGGTCTGTCGGTGACGGGCAATGTGTTTCGCAACGGGACTGGCGCGATTGACCGGGTGGAGATGGTGGACACCACCCATGCCACGCTGAACGCGGGCAACTATCGCAATCTGGTCTTTGCCAACAACACCTTCAACGGCATCACGCAGGCCACGGTCAGCCCGATTTTGGTGGAGCATACGCAAAACACCGCAGACGAGACTTGGGTGGTGGATGCGGGTGATTACCTGCCCTTTGGGGCGCGGGCGCGCAATGTGGAGAGCCATGTGCTGGAAGGCCCGGTGCGCAATGCGGGGGGCACGGTGCAATGGGTGCAGCCCTATGTCGAGGTGGAGCAAGGGGCGGGCGACCGCTTCGTGCATCTGCGCTGGCCTTCGGCGGTGCGGGGCAAGGCGATGGTCAAGGTGCGCTGCGATAACCCGCTGTAAGGGGCGGCTTTAGGCGCGCAGATCTTCTGGCGCGAGGCGAAAGGCCCGGCCAAAGCCGCCGTTCAGAAGCGCGCTTTCGGGCGTCAGGCGCACAAAGGCGAAATCGGCGAAGTCGATGTAAAGGGCTGCCTTCGGGTGGCCCTTGAGCCAATGAGCGCGCAGGGCGGGGCGGTCGGGTGCATCTGCACTGACAAACCTCGCGGTTGCGCGGATCATCAGGCGGGGGTGGGTGAGCGGGTCGCCCTTGGCGCCCACCTCGCCCAGCATAACCGAGCAGCGCGGATCGGCCTTGAGCGCGGCGAAATGCGGGGCGAGGGATGAGATCAGCGTCATTGGCTGGCCCAAGGGGCAGAGGCCAAAGGCGATGCGACTGATCGCGGGGGCGCCGGTGGGGTCAAGATAGGCCAGCGCCGCGTGGTTGGCCGCCAACAGCGCGCGGGCCTCGGCGCGGGCAGCGTCATCGGCGGGTTGGACCGGATCGGGGCGGTTGAGCGCGGGGTTCGACATGCGGGGCCTCGGGGACGATTGATGGCCGTATATAAGGAGAAGCGAATGTATTGACAGGCGCGGATCAGGGGCGTTTGGTAGCGGTATTTGATCGTGCCTGCCATGATTACTGGCATTCCGTCCTTTATATCAGGTTGCCGCGCGCATGGCCCTCATCCCAACACCTGCCCACAGCTCTTCTGAGTTTCTGCCCAAACTTGTGACCATTCTGCGCGAGGGCTATCGGCCCGCCGATCTGCGTGCGGATGCGCTGGCGGGGCTGACGGTGGCGATTGTGGCGCTGCCCTTGTCGATGGCGATTGCGATTGCGAGCGGGGTCAGCCCGGAGCGGGGGCTGTTCACCACGATCATCGGTGGGTTCATCGTGTCGCTCATGGGCGGGTCGCGGTTTCAGATCGGCGGGCCTGCGGGGGCGTTCATCGTGCTGGTCTCGGCCTGTGTGGCCGCGATTGGGGTTGAGGGGCTGTTGCTGGCCACGCTGATGTCAGGCGTGTTTCTGGCGGTGCTGGCGGCGTTGCGGGCGGGGTCTTATGTGCGGTTTATCCCCTATCCCGTGACAGTGGGGTTCACCGCCGGGATCGCGGTCATCATCTTTGCAAGCCAGATCAAGGATTTGCTGGGGCTGAGCCTGCCGGGGGCAGAGCCTGCGGAGATTGTGCAGAAGGTGGAGGTGCTCTGGGCCGCGCGGGGCAGTTTGAACCCGGCGGCGCTGCTGGTGGCGGCGGGGACGGTGGCGCTGATCGTGGGGGTGAAGCGCTGGGCGCCACGGGCGCCGAACCTGCTCATTGCGGTGGCTTTGGCCTCGGTCGTGGTGGCGGTGATGGGTCTGCCGGTGGAGACGATTTACAGCCGCTTTGGCGATTTGCCGCGCAGCCCTCCGGCGCCGGCCTTGCCCGACTTCGGGCTGGAGGCGGTGCAGGCGGCGTTGCCTTGGGCGCTGTCGTTCACGCTTCTTGGGGCGATTGAAAGCCTTTTGTCGGCGGTGGTGGCCGATGGGATGTCGGGGCGGCGGCATCGGCCAAATGCGGAACTGATGGCGCAAGGGGTGGCTAATGTGGTGACGCCCTTGTTCGGCGGGTTTTGTGTGACCGGCACCATTGCGCGCACGGCCACCAATGTGCGGGCCGGGTCGCGCGGGCCGGTGTCGGGGATGCTGCATGCGCTGTTCGTGCTGGCCTTCATGCTGGTGGCGGCCCCCTTGGCGGGGTTCATCCCCTTGGCCGCCTTGGCGGGGGTTCTGGCTGTGGTGGCGTGGAACATGGCCGAGAAGGAAGAGCTGTGGCATCTGGCGCGGCATTCGCGGGCGGATGCGGTGGTGTTGTTGGCGACATTCGGGCTGGTGGTGTTCCGCGATCTGACCGAGGGGATCGTGGTGGGCTTTGCGCTGGCGGGGCTCGTGTTCATCAACCGCATGTCGGCGGGCACGACGATTGCCGAAAGCCGCCTGCCTTTGCCCGAGATGGACTTGGACCGGGATGGTGACACGGATGTGGTGGTGTATCACCTGAATGGCCCGTGGTTCTTTGGCGCGGCGGCGCGGCTGGGGTCGGTCTTGGATCAGGTGTCCGAACGGCCGCGGGCCTTGGTGGTTGATTTTGCCGCCGTGCCGCTGATTGATAGCTCGGGCGCCTATTCCTTTGCGCTTTTGGCCCGCAAGATGGCGCGCAAGGAGGGGCGGCTGGTGATTTCCGGGGCGAGTGCCGAAGTGCGGCGGGTTTTGCATCAGGCCGGGGTGCGGGGCGAACAGGTATTGTTCGTGCCTGATCTGGATGCGGTTCCGGCGGCGCTGGGCGCGCAACAGACCCTTTAAGTCGAATCGTTTGCACGCAAGATCGTTGCGCAAGGAGGCCTTGCCGCCAAGGGCGCGCAGGTGCTTGCGCTATCATTGCAAGGCCGGTTTTCAAGATGCCCCCCTGCGACAAACTGACCTTGCGCCGTTTCCCGCCGATCATGGCGCAGTCAACTGTGTCATTTCTCAATCACTTTTCGTCACATTTACAAGATTGACTGCGAGTTTTGTCAACAAATTTACAGGAAAAGCCATATTGCAATTAGAGTTAGCACTTCTTTTACACTTCCGTTATGATCGCATTTACGGGGGAGTTCCGCGTTCTTGGCGCGGACCGTGTGGATGGCAAGGTCATGCTGTTCAAACTGGAGGAGGATCCAATGGCAGAAATCGGTCAGGCAACGGGTGTGTATTCGGCGTCGAAAGAGTTCATCGCAAAGGCACATGTGACCGCCGAGAGCTACGCCACGATGTATGCGGCCTCGGTCGCGGATCCTTCGGCATTCTGGGCCGAACAGGGCAAGCGCATCGATTGGATCAAGGATTACACCAAGGTCAAGGACACCTGCTTTGACATCGGCAAGGTGTCGATCAAGTGGTATGAAGATGGCACGCTGAACGTGTCGGCCAATTGCATTGACCGTCACATGGTGTCGCGCGCCAACCAGACCGCGATCATCTGGGAGCCGGACAGCCCGGCCACGCCCGCCCTGCACATCACCTATGCCCAGCTTTTGGAAAACACCTGCCGCATGGCCAATGTGCTGAAGGCGCATGGCGTAGAGCGCGGCGACCGCGTTGTGATCTATCTGCCGATGATCCCTGAGGCCGCCTATGCGATGCTGGCCTGCGCCCGGATTGGGGCGATCCATTCCATCGTGTTCGCGGGCTTTTCGCCCGACGCTTTGGCCAACCGGATCAATGACTCGGAAGCCAAGCTGGTGATCACCGCCGATTTCGCCCCGCGTGGCGGCAAGAAAACCGCGCTGAAGGCCAACACCGATCAGGCGCTGATGAACTGCGATGACCGGGTGAAGTGCCTTGTGGTCAAGCACACCGGCGACCAGACCTCGTGGGTCGAGGGCCGCGATATCGATGCCAAGGCCGAGATGGCCGTGGCCAAGCCCTATTGCCCCTATGTGGAAATGGGCGCGGAAGATCCGCTGTTCATACTGTACACTTCGGGGTCGACCGGCAAGCCGAAGGGGGTTGTTCACACCTCGGGCGGTTATCTGGTTTATGCGTCGATGACGCATCAGATGACCTTTGATTACCAAGAGGGCGATGTGTTCTGGTGCACCGCCGATGTGGGTTGGGTCACTGGGCACAGCTATATCATCTATGGCCCGCTTGCGAATGGCGCGACCACGATCATGTTTGAAGGCGTGCCGACCTATCCGGATGCGGGCCGCTTTTGGGAAGTTTGCGCCAAGCACAAGGTCAACCAGTTCTACACCGCGCCGACCGCGATCCGCAGCCTGATGGGCATGGGGCCGGAGTGGGTGAACAAGCACGACCTGTCCAGCCTGAAGCTTTTGGGTTCGGTCGGTGAGCCGATCAACCCCGAGGCGTGGAATTGGTACAACACCCATGTCGGCAAAGGGAAATGCCCGATCGTCGACACCTTCTGGCAGACCGAAACCGGTGGCCATCTGATCACCCCGTTGCCGGGTGCCATTCCGCAAAAGCCCGGTTCGGCCACCAAGCCGTTCTTTGGCGTTGTGCCGGTGGTGCTGGATCCTGCGACCGCAGCGGTGCAGGATGCGACCGAGACCGATGGCGTTCTGTGCATCGCCGACAGCTGGCCGGGCCAGATGCGCACGCTTTGGGGCGATCATGCGCGGTTCGAAGAGGCTTATTTCAGCCAGTACAAGGGCTATTACTTTACCGGGGACGGCTGCCGCCGCGATGCGGATGGCTATTACTGGATCACCGGCCGCGTTGATGACGTGATCAACGTCTCGGGTCACCGCATGGGCACGGCTGAAGTCGAATCCGCACTGGTGGCGCATCCCAAGGTCGCGGAAAGCGCCGTTGTCGGCTATCCGCATGACATCAAGGGCCAGGGCATCTATGCCTATGTCACCTTGATGAACGGCGAAGAGCCGTCCGAGGCGCTGCGCAAAGAGCTGGAAGCTTGGGTGCGGACCGAGATTGGCCCGATTGCCAAGCCGGATCTCATCCAGTGGGCCCCCGGCCTGCCGAAAACCCGGTCGGGCAAGATCATGCGCCGCATCTTGCGCAAGATCGCCGAGAATGATTACGGCAGCTTGGGCGACACCTCGACGCTGGCCGATCCTTCGGTGGTGGACGATCTGATCGCCAACCGTATGAACCGGAGCTGAGCCGCGCATGGCCAACAACGCACCCGTCCTGATCCTGCTTGGCCCCCCCGGGGCCGGCAAAGGCACGCAGGCGCGCATGCTGGAAGAGGACTATGGCCTTGTGCAGCTGTCGACCGGCGACATGCTGCGCGCGGCTGTGGCTGCGGGTTCCGACGCGGGCAAGCGGGCGAAGGCGGTGATGGAGGCGGGTCAGCTTGTCAGCGATGACATCGTGCTGGCCATCCTGCGCGACCGCATGGGCCAGCCTGATGTGGCCAAGGGCATCATCCTCGACGGCTTTCCCCGCACCGACGGGCAGGCGGCCGCGCTTGACGGGCTGTTGGCCGGAAGTGGCCAGCGCGTCACCGCGGCGATCAGCCTTGAGGTCGATGACGAGGCCATGGTGGGCCGCGTCTCGGGCCGCTACACCTGCGCCAAATGCGGCGAAGGCTATCATGACCAATTCAAACTGCCCGCGAAAGCGGGGGTTTGTGACAAATGCGGCGGCACCGATATGAAGCGTCGGGCCGACGACAATGCCGAAACTGTGCGTGAGCGGCTGAAAGCCTATCACGCGCAGACGGCTCCGCTGATTGCCTATTACGCGGGCAAGGGCGTCTTGCAGAAGATCGATGCGATGGGTCCCATCGCCGATATTCGCGAGGCGCTTGGGTCCATTGTGATCGGCATTTCGGCGTGATGAAGGGCCTGCTCCCTTGGCAACAAGGGGCAGGGAGGGAAGTGCAACACAGGGAGTAGCACCTATGGCGGACAAATCATCGTCCAGCGCCTATTGGGCCGCAAACGTCCGGATCATCCTTATTTCTTTGGCGATCTGGTTTGCGTGCTCATTTGGCCTTGGCATTCTACTGCGTCCGGCGCTATCGGGCATCATGATCGGCGGCGCTGATCTTGGTTTCTGGTTCGCTCAAAACGGCTCGATCTACGTCTTTATCGTCCTGATCTTCGTGTACGCACGGCAGATGGGGAAGATCGACGCAGAATTCGGCGTTGAAGAATAAGGACAGGGACACATGGATCAGTTTACCCTTAACCTGATTGTGGTTGGCATCACATTTGCCATCTACATCGGGATCGCGATCTGGGCCCGTGCGGGCTCGACCGCTGAATTCTATGCTGCTGGCCAGGGCGTTCCCCCGGTTATGAACGGCATGGCCACCGGCGCTGACTGGATGTCGGCTGCCTCCTTCATCTCGATGGCTGGTATCATCGCGTTGGCCCCGGCTGGCGGATACGAGCAGTCGGCCTTCCTGATGGGTTGGACCGGCGGCTATGTGCTTTTGGCGCTGCTGCTTGCCCCCTATCTGCGTAAGTTCGGCAAGTTCACTGTGCCGGAATTCATCGGCGACCGCTTCTACTCGGGCGGCGCACGTCTGCTGGCTGTGATCTGCCTCATCATCATCTCGGTCACCTACGTTATCGGCCAGATGCGCGGTGTGGGCGTGACCTTCTCGCGCTTCTTGGAAGTGTCGACGGACACCGGCCTCTATATCGGTGCAGCCCTTGTGTTCATCTACGCCGTGCTTGGCGGGATGAAAGGCATCACCTACACGCAGGTTGCCCAGTACATCGTTCTGATCATCGCCTACACGGTTCCGGCGGTTTTCATTTCGCTGCAACTGACCGGCAACTTCCTGCCGCAGATCGGTCTGATCGGCTCTTACGCCCCGTCGGGTGGTGATGTGGCGATGTTGGCCAAGCTGGATGCTGTTGTGACCGAACTGGGCTTCAAAGCCTATACTTCGGACAGCGCCAACATGCTCAACATGTTCCTGTTCACCGTGTCGCTGATGATTGGTACGGCTGGTCTGCCGCACGTCATCATCCGCTTCTTCACCGTGCCGAAAGTGGCTGACGCGCGTTCGTCGGCTGGCTGGTCGCTGGTGTTCATCGCACTGCTTTACACCGTGGCTCCGGCCGTGGGTTCGATGGCGCGTTTGAACCTGTCCACCACCTTCTGGCCTGGTGCTGTGACCGGTACCGCTTTGTCGGCTCCGGCCCTGTCGATTGCTGATATCGACAGCAAGCCCGAACTGTCGTGGATCCGCACTTGGGAAAAGACCGGCCTGTTGGCCATGTCTGACAAGAACGGCGACGGTCTGATCCAGTACTTCAACGAACCCAAAGTCGTTGCGGACGCTGGCAAAGCTGTTGCTGGTGCCAAGAAAGCGCTGACCGATGCGATGACCGCCAAGGGCATTGCTTTGGAAGGTGTCGATCTGGCGACCCCGGCTGCTGTCACCGTGAATGGTGCTGTGGACGCGGATCTGGCTGCTTTGCAGACCGCACTGGCCGAAGCTGGCGCTGCCTTCACGGCATCGTTGAGCGAAGGCAAGCTGGGCGACAAGTCGCTGGCAGAGCTGGGCTTCAAAGGCAACGAACTGACCAAGGTTGACAACGACATCATGGTTCTTGCGAACCCTGAAATCGCAGCTCTGCCCGGTTGGGTTGTGGCTTTGGTGGCTGCTGGTGCTCTGGCTGCTGCTTTGTCGACCGCTGCAGGCCTGCTGCTGGCTATTTCTTCGGCCATCAGCCACGACCTGATCAAGGGTTCGATCAAGCCTGATCTGTCGGAAAAGTCGGAACTGATGTGGGCCCGTGTCGCTATGACCGGCGCCATCATTCTGGCGACCTATCTTGGTCTGAACCCGCCCGGCTTTGCCGCGCAGGTGGTGGCCTTGGCCTTCGGTCTGGCTGCTGCAACGATCTTCCCGACCTTGATGATGGGCATCTTCTCGAAGCGCATCAACAAAGAAGGTGCGATCGCGGGGATGTTCGTCGGCCTGATCTTCACGTCGGTTTACATCTTCATGTACAAGGGCTGGTTCTTCCTGCCCGGCACCAACTGGCTGCCCGATACCGCTGACAACTATGTCTTCGGCATCTCGCCGCTGTCCATCGGCACCATCGGCGCCTTGGTCAACTTTGCTGTGGCTTATGTCGTCTCGTCGGCGACCAAAGCTCCGCCGCAGCATGTTGTGGACCTGATCGAGTCGATCCGTGTGCCCAAGGGCGCTGGCAAGGCTTCGTCGCACTAAGCCTCTCGCGCCTCCGGGGATTTTCCCCCGGGGGCGCACCTCCGCAAGGACCCCAACGATGAGTGACGACGCCACCTCTATCATCGGATTTCTGGAAACGGTCCACCCCTACGACAGTCTGCCGCAGGACGAGTTGGTGCGAGTCGCCACTTCCTTCCGCCGCAGAGATTTGGCCGCCGATCAGGTGATCTACACCGCAGGCGATCCGATGGAAGGTCTGTTCCTTGTGATGCAAGGTGCGGTTGAGGTGATGGACCCTTCGGGGGTTCTCGTCTCGATCCTTGGGCCTCGCAATTCCTTGGGCGAACGCGGGTTGATGCGCGATGGGGTCGCGGTGACCACCGCGCGCACCACCGATGTCAGCACTGTCTTGATGCTGCCGGGCGTGGAGTTTCGCCGCCTGATCGCCAGCTATCCGGCCTTTGAGCGGTTCTTTCACCGCGGCCGCAGCCAAGAAACCCGCGAGGCCGATATCTCCACCCGCAAGGTGGGCGATCTGATTTCGCGCCCGCCCGTGGCGGTGACGCCGGACACCACGATCCGCGCCGCGGCCCAGATCATGCGCGACGCCCATATCTCCTGCCTTGCCGTGGCCACCGATGGCCAGTTGCAGGGTATCGTCACGGCCCGTGATTTCACCAACAAGGTTTTGGCCGAAGGGATTGATCCGGCAAGCCCCGTCAGCGCCGTCATGGCGCATGATCCTTTGGTGCTGACGCCGGACAGTCTGGGGTCGGACATTTTGCACACCATGCTTGAGCACCGCATCGGCCATTTGCCGGTGGTGGAGGGTGGCAAGCTGGTTGGGATGATCACCCAGACCGACCTGACGCGGTTTCAGGCGGTGTCCTCGGCGCTTTTGGTGCGCGATGCGGCCACGGCCCAGACGGTTGAAGAGTTGGCCGCCGCCACGGCGCGCATTCCGCGGCTGTTGGTGCAGCTGGTCGGCGGCAATCATGCCCATGATGTGGTCACCCGGCTGATCACCGATGTGGCCGACACGGTCACCCGGCGGCTGTTGTCCTTTGCCGAAGCCCAGCTTGGCCCCGCGCCGGTGCCTTACCTTTGGGCCGCCTGCGGGAGCCAAGGGCGGCAAGAGCAGACGGGCGTGTCGGATCAGGACAATTGCCTCTTCATCGATGACGCCGCCACGGATGCCGATATGGCCTATTTCGCCGAGCTGGCGCGTTTCGTGTCGGATGGGTTGGACGCCTGCGGGTATTTCTATTGCCCCGGCGATATGATGGCGACCAATCCGCAGTGGTGCCAGCGCCAGTCGGTTTGGCGGGGCTATTTCGACAAATGGATCAACACGCCCGATCCGATGGCACAGATGCTGGCGTCGGTCATGTTCGACCTGCGCCCGATTGGTGGCAAGGCGAGCCTCTTCACCGATGTGCAGGCTGACACGCTAGAGAGGGCCGCGAAAAACTCGATCTTCGTGGCCCATATGATTGGCAACAGCCTGAAGCACACCCCGCCCTTGGGCCTGTTGCGCGGCTTTGCCACCATCCGGTCGGGCGAGCATAAGAACACCATTGATCTCAAGCACAACGGTGTGGTGCCAGTCACCGATCTGGGGCGGGTTTATGCGCTGATCGGCCAGCTGCCAGCGGTCAACACCCGCGCCCGGCTGGAGGCGGCGGCTGAGGCGGGGGTGATCTCGTCCTCGGGCGCGCGCGACTTGCTGGAGGCTTATGATCTGATCGCCGAAACCCGGCTTCAGCATCAGTTGCGCCGGGTCAAGGCGGGGCACAAGCCGGACAATTTCATCGCGCCTTCGGATCTGTCGGATTTCGAACGCAGCCACTTGCGCGACGCCTTTGTGGTCGTGCGCACCATGCAATCCGCCATCGGGTCCACCCGTGGCGCAAGAAGTTAAGGACTGACGAAACCATGGCACTAGAACTGATCGGATCCTTGCTTGTCGCGGCGGTGTTCGGCCTGATGGCTTGGGCGTTTCGGCGTTGGGTGCCGTCTGCGCCGAAATGGCTGATCTCGGTCAGCGCCGGTGTCGGCCTGATCGGGACAACGGTCTGGCTGGAATATGACTGGTTCAACCGCGTCAGCGCTGCATTGCCGCCCGGCTTTGTGGTGGTCCATGCCGAGGCCACCAGCAACCCGATGCGGCCTTGGACCTATCTGGCGCCGATCACCACCAGCTTTAGCGCGCTCGACACCAACAAGCTGGCCCGCCATCCGCAGGTGGACAGCTTGGTCACCGCGCCGGTCTTTGGCTTTGCGCGCTGGAAGAACCCGCAAAGCGCGTTGATCGTGTTCGACTGTGCCGACAACCGCCAGACGCCGATTGTCGAGGGGATGCAGATTGATGAGGCCGGTGTGGTGACCGGGGCGGCTTGGGTCACCACAGAGGCTGGAGATGAATTGCACGAGGCGGCTTGCCTCAAGGGTTAAGCGGGAGGGCTACCATGGCCGATACCAAACGCAGACACCGTGTCCTTGTCGTGGAAGACGAGGACAACATCGCCTTGGCGTTGGACTTTCTGATGACCCGCGAAGGCTATGACCATTCGCGCGTCGCCGATGGGGCCGAGGCGCTGCCGCGTATTCGCGCCACGCATCCTGATCTGGTGCTTTTGGATGTGATGCTGCCCGGCGCTTCGGGCTATGAAATCTGTCAAGGTGTGCGGCTTGATCCCAATCTGGCCGATGTGAAGATCTTGATGATGACCGCGCGCGGATCGTCGATTGAGCGGCGCAAAGGTCTGGCGATTGGTGCCGATGGGTTCATCACCAAACCGTTCGAGTTGAAAGAGTTGCGGGAGGAAGTGCGCAGGCTTCTGGACGCGGGGGCGTAAGATGCTCGCCCGCTTGTCGCTGCGCGTCAGGGTCTTCCTGTTCTTTGCCGCCCTTGGTCTTGGCGTGGTGCTGGCCATGGGCGTTGGTCTGGCGCTGGGGTACCGACGTCTTGGCGCGCCCGAGGTGTTGCCGGGCTTTGTGCAGGCCGGGGTGGTGGCGGGGTTTGTGGCGCTGCTGTTGGTGGCTTGGGTCTGGTTTTTGTTCGACACCCATGTGGCCAAGCCGATTGACATCTTGTCGGGTGCGCTGCGGGCGCGGGCGCATTCGGATGTGACCTCGGAAATGGATGTGGCGATGGCGCGCTATCTGGGCGATCTCGCCCCGGCGGCCACGGCGGCTGCGCGCCGCTTGGCCGAGACGCGGTCGGCGCTGGCTGAGGCGGTGATGCGCGAGACCCAGCGGCTTTC
>JACCDH011340173.1_pt1 | contig 16530 bp, 13 predicted proteins | sample 7442481 | NCBI WGS metagenome assembly JACCDH01 (sample SAMN15323433, study PRJNA562643) | freshwater metagenome | isolation source: river surface water | place: USA:Blue River Watershed | collected 2017-08-15
TGTTTTTTGTTGTTCAGTTTGCAGATACAGTGAAGTCACTAAAGATTGTGCATTGATTTGCATTTTGTGTAAATCCCTAATTTTTATAGTTAAATATTTTTATTCTGAAGTTAAATCGTGGATTGCACGAAGTTTCGCCTCAAAGCAAGGCTTCACAATTAGGCAAATTAAGTGCCAATTTTTGCAACATGGCCCGTTCGCAGGGGCAAATTGCAGTTTTTTTCAGTTAAATGGCATTTTTTGCAGGAAAAAGTGGGCCGTCATCGGTGGAAACTTTAGGTAATGCAACCTAAGCAATTGAAATTATTTCATTTAATCTAACTTAAAAATTGAAACGGCAAGATCTTGCCACTGATAAAATCGAAATCGGCAGCGTCATTGCCAACTCTAAGTGCAAATTGCGATCGTCCTAGCAAATCCTAACATTCACCAGGCAACACAGCTTAGAACTCGCCTGCGACAATTTGCCACATCGCCAAACATGCTCCAGCCTTTTATAGTGGGGATAGAGTATTACTGGTTAGTTGTTATCGGATTTTGCAGACAAATCTCATGACATTCGTACTGAACCCAGCTAGTCTCTATCCGTCAGTTTTTTGCAGCGGGAGCGAATGCTCCCGTCTTTTTTCGGATCATCAAGATGCGTTCTCCCATGCAACTCGCGCCTGAACTTTCTCCTGTTCTGCAACTGCTGCAATTGCAAAAGTTTCGCTGGGCTCTACTCAGTGTCGAATTCAGTGCGGCAATTTTAGGATTTTTTCTGCATTATCCGGTGGCGGATTGGACTTTATTATTAGCTTTATTGGCATTACACCTTTGTTCGAATTTAGTATGGCTACGGGATGCGCGCTTAGCCCGCCATAGCATGCGTTTATTCGGCATCACAATATTGTTTGATTTGATCATGTTAACTTTGTTATTGGCGCTTTCTGGCGGTGCTAGCAATGGCTTTATTGCCTTATTGCTATTACCTGTCGCCATGTCTGCGGTGTTACTGCCAGCACAAGCGGCTTATCTCAGTGCATTACTGGCCATTGCTTTGTACAATTTGTTACTCCAAACGGGCATTGGCCAAGTGCTAGAACCCATGCATGTTCATATGCACACTGAACCATTTTCTCAGCATATGTCGCAAATGGGTTGGGCTTTTGCATTATCTGCCTTGTTAATTGCTTGGTTTATTAGCGCGCAAGCGCAGTTAGTCCGGCAAAAATCTATCCAATTGATGCTGTTACAGCAACAACAAGGCCGGCAAGAGCAAATGCTGGCCGTTGCCACCTATGCAGCCAATGCCGCTCATGATTTAGCCACACCATTACAAACGCTTGGCTTGATTAGCGAAGAGCTCAGCCTCAGCGAAGAGCTAAGTGATAGCTGCAATATCGACAGCCTCCCAGCGCAAGATCCGAGAAAAAACGCCCCCGCACTGCTGATGGACTTGCAATCACAAATCAAACGCTGCCAACAAATCGTGAGTCAATTAAGAACAAATGCTCAGCAGCTGCGGTTGCAGCCGCATAGTGATCAATCAATATGGGCTGTCAGCCTACAAGCCATACAACTTTGGTTAGTCAGTCGCCCAGAAATCTCTCTCGAACTTCAACAACAAACCGATGAGAGTCCGTGCACTACCCACGATGCGCTGGCATGGCGCTCTGCTTTATTCAATATTCTTGATAATGCTGCAGACGCCTCGCTTGCCAAGCAAGAGGCACGATTACAAATCAATATGAGCCTAGCTCAGGGCAAATTTACCCTGCAGATCCGTGATTTTGGTCCAGGCTTACCTGCTGATGCATTGCAACTACTGGGCAAAATGCCCTACTTTAGTGAGCACGGCTTGGGATTGGGCCAGTTTTTAGCGACCGTGTCACTGGAACGATTAGGAGCGCAAATCACCCGACAACCGGCCAGCAGTGGTGGCTTGTGCACAGAAATTCACTATCAAGCGGATCGCTAACATGCATATTGTGATTGTCGACGATGATGAAACTTTAGTCCGTACCTTAGCCAGGCGGCTGAGTGGACTGGGCCATCAAGTCAGTAGCTTTACCGAGGCTGTTGCCGTTGGCGAATTAGTGGCATTACAAGCCAATTGCTATCTGCTGGATTTAAGATTCGGCAGTCAATCCGGTCTGGCGTTTGTTCCCATGTTGCGGCAACATTTGCCTGAATGTCGCATCTTAGTGATGACTGGCTATGCTTCAATTGCAACAGCTGTACAAGCGGTCAAAGCGGGTGCCGATGATTATCTGACCAAACCAATGGACTTCCAGTTATTACTCAACGCGCTGCAAGCCGATGAAGAGCTAGAACTTAGTGCAGAACTTGATGGCAAGGATGGGGCGTCAGTTGCTGCCGAAGCTTTATTGTCCACTGATCAGGTTGAATGGGAACATATCCAACGAGTCTTACAGCAACAAGACGGCAATATCAGTCAAACGGCCAAGTTACTCGGCATGCATCGGCGGACGCTGCAACGCAAGCTCAGTAAACATCGGCCTAGCAACTGTTAGCAGCAAGCTAGCCAATGCAAAGCTTGGGGTGCAGCAGCTGGTGAAGCGGCATTGGCGCAACTTCACCCTTGATGCAAGCAAGGCTATTGTTTCAGCGAAGCTTTCAAGCCCGTTGATTGGCCCAAGCCGCAGCCTGCGCTTGGCTGTGCCGCGCCGCTTTGGCTGCAGCAATTTGTTGTTTCGCTAAAATTGCTAAATCCGCTTGAATACCCCCGGCGGTTACCAGACGGCCAGCACCTGGGCCTTTGAGCACCAAAGGATTGGCTTGATACCAATCAGATTCGATGACAAAGACATTGTCACAGGCTTGGATCGCCGCCAGTGGATGTTCAGGCTTGACCGCCAACAATTCGACCTTTGCTTGCGCCCCATCGGCGGTCACTGACAAGGTGGCGGCATAACGCAATACTTTGCCTTCCTGCTGGGCTTTGGCAAAAGTGGTTGCTATCAAATCATCAAACATGGCACGTTGTTGCCAAAAATCTTGCCAAGTGCCAACGCCAAGCTCGGCCGGTAACAATGGTGTCAAAGCGATATCCGCCATCTCTAAACTCAACCCAAGTTCCCGCGACAATACTAACAACTTCCGTTGCACATCTTTGCCCGATAAATCATCGCGTGGATCGGGTTCCGTTAAACCTTCAGCTTGGGCTTGCAGCACAAATTCTGAAAATGGCGCTGAACCGTCATATTTACAAAGCAACCAAGATAAAGTGCCAGAAAAAATGCCACTGATTTGCTGGATACGATCGCCTGAGCTTTGTAATTCTTGCAAAATCCGTTGTACCGGTAAGCCCGCCCCGACTGTGGTATTGGCAAGCCAGCTGACTTGTTGCTCAGCCACTGCCGCAACAATCTTTTGATATTGTGGCCATGGCAGTGTCACGCCTTGCTTATTGGCGCTGATTAAATGACATCCGGTCTGTACAAATTCGGCATAATCCTCAGCAAAACCGCGGCTGGGCGTAATATCCACCAGCACTTTCGGATCGGGTAAGCCCGTTAGGTAATCCAATAAATCTTGCTTTTGATAGGCTGGCGCAGCAGCCAAACTCTGTTGCCATTGGCTTGGGTCAAGTTGATCGCTAAAGCACGCTTGGCGCGAATTAAATACGCCCACCAAACGCAATTCAATCTGACCTGCATAGGCTTGTTGCTGTTTAGCCAATAACGCTAAAAACTCCGAACCGACATTGCCAGTGCCTGCCACCACAATATTCAAGCGTACTGTCGAAGGTAATAACAATTGGTGCAGTTCTGTTAGCTCTGCAGCAGTCAGTGCTGGGTTAAATAACCACAACGCCACATCGTCATCCGCAAAGCTATGCGCTGGCTTTTGCCGTTCCAGCCAATGTGCCGCTTGCAGAGATAACTGACGCTGTTGTCGAGCGGAAGGTTTCACCCAAGCCACTGCATAATAGTGCTCACTGCTGACTCGAGGGTAAATCTGGCGCTGGCCTAAATAAGTTAATACTGCATCCAAATTTTTCTGTGCCAATACCCATTGCTTCCCCTGAGAGCCTGGTGCAGCAAACACGGCGATTTGTAATGCACTCGCCACAGTCGCCGCTGGTAAATCACAGTGTTTCGGTAAACTAAGTAACACCACATCCGCTAAATCAGTGACAAACTGCACTTCAATGGCTGATTGACGACTGACACGACAACCTGGCTGGCTCGGTTCGTAGCTACTGCGCACCACGAGTTCGGCCGGATAATCTTGCAGAGGACTTAATGTTTTGGCGTGCAATACCGGATTGCCTAACGCCGCCAACCGGTTGGCTTGACTCCAAGGCACTTGGCGATAGGCTTTGGCCGAAGGCACTTTTCTTGGATCCGCACTATAAATCGCATCAACATCCGTCCAGATATGGACAGCTTGCGCTTGTAACAATCGGCCGATAATTGTTGCCGAGTAATCACTGCCGTTGCGGCCAAGCGTGATGCTGCGGCCCGCCTCATCTCGGGCAATAAAGCCAGTAATGACCACAAAATCAGCGGTCACTAAGCTTTGTAACTGCAATGCCGAACGTTGCCATTGCACAGTTTGTTGCTGTTCTGCATCGGTGGTTAAACAAAGAAAATCTCGGGCATCAATCGCTTGCGCACTCACACCTCGTTGCTGCAATAACTGACTGAGCAACAAAGACGACAAACGCTCACCAATTGCCAGAACTTCATTCGTGGCCCCGGCGTTAACCCATGCCGGCAATTGTGCTAACCAATCGGCGAGGATCACCGAAACGACCTGCGCATTAGCGCTATCGAGCGTGCGACTGACTAACAAGCTTAATGCCGCGCCAAGTTGTTGGTGACGCTGATTGAAAGTATCTGGCTGTTCGGTCAGTGCAATTAACTCGAGTAAATGATCCGTGGTATCCCCAGGTGCAGAAACCACAATGACCGCCTTGGGTTGTGGCTGACTCAAAATAATATCAGCGACAGCATGAAAACGTTCGGCGGTTGCTAAACTGCTGCCGCCAAACTTATGCACGATTGTTTTTGTTGCGTCACTTGACGCTGAATTCACAGAATGACCCATAACAGACTACCAAAAAGCGGCTAAAGCCGGATTACGACGAAATTGTTGCTCAGATTGCTCAATCACTGGAGCAGACTGGCTGGTATTTTTTGGAGACGCCACAGCAGCTGACGATGAAACCGATGTTGCCGACTGCTCGGCATCAACTGGCGCTTGATCAACTGGCGCTTGATCAACTGTCGCGTGTGGACGAGTCGCGGGACCGCTAGCACTGCCGATTGCTGTTGCAACCGCAGCGAAAGCATTGGCTAAATCTGCCAATAAATCACGCGAGTCCTCAATACCGACAGACAAGCGGATCAGCGTTCGGCCAAGTCCAGCCGCTTGCTGCGCCGCAGCATCCATCGACGCATGCGTCATAGTGCCAGGATGACAAATTAAACTTTCAATACCGCCTAATGATTGGGCTAAGGTGAAGCACTCGAGCGCATCAAAAAATACCGGTAAGTAAGCTTCATCAGCCGCTAAATCAAAACTGACCATGCCACCAAAACCATGTTGCTGGGCTTTGGCGATGGCATGCCCTGGATGATCGACTAAGCCTGGGTAATAGACTCGGCTTACCAGCGCTTGTTGTTGTAAGAACTCCACCACCAGCGCAGCATTTTCTTGGTGAGCTTTCATCCGTGGTAACAAAGTGCGGATCCCCCGCAGTGTTAAATGCGAATCGAAAGCTCCGGCGGTTAACCCTAAGCAATTGGCCCACCACTTCAAATCGTTACCCACTGCTAAATCGCGACAGATCAACGCACCACCCACAATATCGCTATGGCCATTCAAATATTTAGTGGTCGAGTGCAGCACTAAATCAGCTCCTAAAGCGATCGGATTTTGCAACACAGGAGATAAGAAGGTGTTATCCACCAGCACTAGCGACTGCAAGCCTTTTGCCAGTTCGCAGACCGCACGCACATCGGTAATTTGGAGTAATGGATTGCTCGGCGTTTCCAACCAAATCAGTTTTGGCGAGGCAGCTTTGACTTGCTCGGGCCAATCCGGCAATTGGAAATTCACGATCACCAACTTAAACGCTTGTTTACGCTGAGCTAAATTGGTGAATAACCGATAACTGCCGCCGTAACAATCATGCGGGATCACCAAAGTATCATTAGGAGTTAACAGCTGTAATGCCAACACACACGCAGACATCCCGGTATTGGTGACTATTGCTTTGGCTCCGCCTTCCAATTCACAGAGTGCATCCCCCAATAAATCGCGAGTTGGGTTATTCGAGCGTGAATAATCGTAGGCGCCAGGCTGGCGAAAGCCTTTGAGTTCATAAGTTGAAGTGAGATACATCGGCGGAGTCACCGCGCCAAAAGCTGGATCTTGCGCGATACCGGCACGAGCTGCGATGGTTGCGGAGCGACGACTGGACATATTTCACCTCAAATAAAGACGTTTAGACGTCTAAAAGTATACAGGCGTAAAATAAGAAGTCAAAACATTTAGACGTCTAGCGTGATTATTTCTTGCACATTGTTTGTCACAGAGCGTATAAAGAGATAAAATTTCCGGTCTTCGCGAAATCGCGCATTATTAAAAAAACAAAATCAAGGTACAACTATGGCAAAGTGGAATGGTGAATATGTTCACCCCTATGCAGAACACGGTAAAAAATCTGAACAAGTGAAGAAAATCACCGTCTCTATCCCGTTGAATGTATTAAAAGTATTAACTGATGAGCGCACTCGTCGTCAGGTGAATAACCTGCGGCATGCCACCAACAGCGAGTTGTTGTGTGAGGCATTTTTACATGCTTTCACCGGTCAACCACTGCCAGCTGATGAAGATTTGCGTAAAGACAACCCACACCAAATTCCGGTAGAAGTGCGTAACATTCTGACGCAAATGGGCAAACCAATCCCAGTCATCCAAGAAGCAGAATCTGACGAAGAATAATTAACTGCACATTTTCAGCCGAACATGAATAAAAACTAGCTGAAGTGACCAACAGGGCCTGATAAAAAAACCCGCGATTTTCGCGGGTTTTTTCTTGCTGCTTGGGTCGCTAGTCTTGCATGTAACCCGCAGGCATTGGAATACGAGCAACACCAGAGGCCACCGCTGCATCGGCCACTGCTTTGGCAACGCGAGGCAACAATCTTGGATCCATCGGTTTTGGAATGATGTACTGCTTGCCAAATTCTAAACTCGCCACTTGTGAAGCCACCAGCACTGACTCTGGCACCGGCTCCTTGGCGATGGCTCGGATGGCATGCACTGCCGCAATTTTCATCTCATCATTAATCACGCTGGCCCGCACATCGAGAGCGCCACGGAAAATAAATGGGAAACACAGCACGTTGTTGACCTGATTCGGATAATCAGAACGACCTGTTGCCATAATTAAATCGCTGCGAGTTGCATGCGCAAGCTCCGGTTTGATTTCCGGATCAGGGTTTGAACAGGCAAAAATGACCGGATTATCAGCCATCAATTTCAAGGCTTCCGGAGGTAATACGTCTGGGCCTGAAACACCAACAAACACATCGGCGCCATCGAGCGCATCTTCCAGCGTGCGTTTGTCGGTATTGTTGGCAAACAAGGTTTTGTATTTGTTTAAATCGTCACGACGAGTATGGATCACGCCTTTGGTATCCAGCATGTAGATGTATTCGCGTTTCGCCCCGCACTTTATCAACAACTCCATGCACGCAATCGCCGCAGCTCCTGCGCCCATACAAACGATGGTAACTTTGCGAATGTCTTTGCCTTGGATTTCCAGCGCATTTAACAAACCCGCGGCAGTGACGATTGCCGTGCCATGTTGGTCATCATGAAACACGGGAATATTACAGCGTTTGATGAGCTCTTTTTCGATTTCAAAACACTCTGGTGATTTAATATCTTCCAGATTGATACCGCCGAAGGTGTCAGCAATATTGGCAACTGTGTTGATAAAATCTTCTGTCGTGCGATGAGTGACTTCGATATCAATTGAATCGAGACCAGCAAAACGCTTAAACAACAATGCTTTGCCTTCCATCACCGGCTTTGAAGCCATCGGCCCTAAATTCCCCAAACCGAGAATCGCGGTACCGTTGCTAATCACCGCGACTAAATTGCCTTTGGCGGTATATTTGTAGACATTATCGACATTATCAGCAATTTCCCGCACGGGCTCAGCCACGCCTGGGCTGTAGGCCAATGCTAAGTCTTTGACAGTCTCGGCGGGCTTACTGATCTCAATACTGATTTTACCGGGCTTAGGCTCGGCGTGGTATTTTAAAGCGGCTTTCCTGAAATCTGACATGGGTAGAGGTCCTGACGCAATGCCCTACAAGTCGTTGCCTGTGAGCTTTTAATAGTAATTGCCAAACTTTTGCAGCATTTTTCTGCAAAAGGCCGCTTATTCTAAAGAGCCTACGCAGTGAATAAAATCGATAACTTTCTGATCGTACCACTCAAACCGAATCACTGGTTGCCAATCCGCTGAGGCCAACGAGATGCGCACAGTCACTGTGTATTATTTGTCCAAAAAAAGCAGCACTTGAGTTATAACAAGATTTGTCTGACAAACCAAGCAAAATATCACCACTGGTAAGACCAGATTTGAATTCGCAAAAAATCTGGAGAAGGCAATTTAGGAATTTAGGAATTTAGGAATTTAGGAATTTAGGAATTTAGGAATTTAGGATGATTGCAAAAGTATGGGTGTCTGCATGCATGAGCCCCAGAAACAACAAAGGCACCGTCGGGTGCCTTTATCAATTTTCGCGCAAAGTTCTTATTTAGAACCAAGTACTGCGAAACGCTTTTTGAAGCGGTCAACACGACCACCAACGTCTAACACTTTTTGCTTACCAGTGTAGAATGGGTGGCACGCTGAGCAAACGTCCAAGTGGATGTCTTTGCACAGTGAAGAACTAGTTTTGAATGAATTACCGCAAGTACAGGTTGCAGTGATTTCTTTGTATTCTGGGTGGATACCTGGTTTCATGGCTTACCTCGTTGGGCCGTATCGCAAAATGATCAGCGTTGCTGTCAAACACCATACGTATTTCAGTTAATTTAGGGCGCGTAGCTTAATAGATCAGCAATGATGACGCAACTAAAATTGCCATTTCGACGCAAGTTTCTGCAGATTTAACTCTGAAACTAAAAAGCACTGTTCAGGCATCAGCACAGTTTGTAAACTGAGTTCTTTCTAACTCTGAGATGCTATTTGTGCCAGTGATCCGTGTTGCACTGCCAGTTCCCCTTCGATATCACTTTGATTATCAATTAGATAATTCAGAGGGCATCTGTATTGGCGCCAGAGTCAGAGTCCCTTTTGGCAAGCGCGAGTTGATTGGTATCGTCTGGCAACTGGAACCCAAAGACCAATACACGGCAGAATTGAAATCGGTGCTTGAGGTCATTGATCGCGAGCCGATATTTAGCGAAGAGTTACGCGATTTGTTAAGTTTTGCCGCTGATTATTACCACCATCCGCTTGGGGATGTGTTAGTCAGTGCGCTGCCGACCTTGTTACGCGAAGGTCGAAGTTTATCGGATGAGAAACAACGGCGTGCAGAACTGACCCAAGCAGGTTTGCAAGCAACCGCTGTAGATTTTAAACGCTCCCCAAAACAACTCGAACTCTGGCAATTACTGGCAAACATCAGCCAAACGCAAACACAAATCGCCACTGCTGGCTTGATGAACGCAGCGAGACAATTAGAGCAAAAACAGTTACTCACTTGGAAAAGTGAATCCTATCAACCGTTTAGTTATCAACCTGAACGGCAACGCGCGTTACCACTCAATCCTGCTCAAGCCTTAGCCGTTACCGCTATCACCCAAGCCCAAGGTCAATTTCAACGATTTTTATTAGAAGGTGTAACTGGTTCCGGCAAAACCGAAGTGTATTTACAAGCAATAGCCCCTGTCCTTGCGAGCGGCCAACAAGTGCTGGTCTTGGTGCCTGAAATAGGTCTCACACCACAAACGCTGGCTCGTTTTGAAAAACGCTTTGATGTCCCCATGCAAGTCTGGCACTCCAACATGACTGATCATGAAAGGTTGACGGCTTGGCAACGCAGTAAAAGTGGTGATGCTGCCATTACTATCGGCACCCGTTCGGCGTTGTTTTTACCCTTTTATCGGTTGGGTTTGCTCATCATCGACGAAGAGCATGACAGTTCACTGAAACAGCAAGAAGGCTTTCGTTATCATGCACGCGATTTGGCCATCAAGCGCGCAAGTCTGCTCAATTGCCCGATTGTATTGGGGACGGCTACCCCAAGTTTAGAGTCTTTTCATAATGCTCTGCAGCAAAAGTTCATCCACTTACAACTGCCGGAGCGGGCAACTTCGCAACAAGTACCTGCGATTGAACTCATTGATTTAAAACAGCAAGTGCTGCAGCATGGCCTCGCAACTCGCACGATCGACAGCATTCGGAAATGTTTGAACCGCGGCCAGCAAGTGATGTTATTTTTGAATCGCCGCGGATTTGCACCGGCGTTGATTTGCCATGAATGTGGTTGGTTGACGGACTGCCCGCATTGCAGCGCATTTATGACGTTTCATAAGCAAAGCCGAATGTTGGTGTGTCATCACTGCACCACCACCCGCATTGTTCCGCATCAATGCGGTCACTGTGGCAGTACTCAACTGGTGCCAGTCGGCAAAGGCACCGAACAATTAGAAGAGCAGCTGAGTACCTTATTCCCGCAGGTCCCCATCACTCGGTTGGACCGCGATAATACTCGCCGGAAAGGGGCTTTGGAGCAACTACTTGCCACCATTGCCGGTGGCGACAGTCAACTCATCGTTGGCACCCAAATGCTGGCCAAAGGCCACCATTTTCCGAATGTCAGTTTAGTTGTCGTGGTTGATGTCGATGGCGCCTTGTATAGCAGTGATTTTCGAGCATCTGAGCATTTAGCACAGCTCCTGACGCAAGTCGCAGGCAGAGCAGGACGAGGCGATGTTGCAGGAAAAGTATTATTACAAACTCATTATCCAGGCCATCCGCTTTTGCAAGATGTCATCCAAAATGGCTACCATGCTTTTGCCCGCAGTGCACTGTTAGAGCGCCAACAAACGCAACTGCCCCCTTTTATGCATATGGCAATCTTGCATGCGCAAAGCGAAGATCCTCAGGTATGCCCACTCTGGCTCGGGCAATTACAGCAATTTAGTCGCGATTATGCACCTAAGGTACAGCTCTTAGGCCCGATCCAGCCTCCGCTCGAACGCAAAGCTGGCAAATATCGCTGGCAATTACAATTTTTCGCTGCTGATCGCCGAGATTTACATCAACTTTTGCAAGCACTATTGCCATTTGCCCTGAGTTTGCCTGAGCAACGACGATTGAAATGGCAAATTGATGTTGACCCGCAGGATTTGAACTAGCCGAGTCCTTCCCTTTTATGGCAAAGTAAGTAGAATGCAATCCCCCGACGGGGCGCAAAAGCGGCCATTTACCGACGAATCGCCTTATTAATTGCCTTAAAATCTTTTTATTGACAGACAGGAAGTGTAATAGTTTTTTATGCCGCAACGTGATTATGTTAAAGCTGCAAAACCGCAACCCCGCAACCGGAAAAAGACGGCCGCGAAACGCCCAATGCCTTGGGTCTTGATAGCGATTGTGGTCTTGCTGCTTTCCGTCTTTGTTGGTTTTCTTTGGCATATCTCGCATCGGCCAGAAGCTGAACAAATTCAGCAAACCGCTGAGCAAACTGCAGTGACTAAACCGCAAGATGAGCTGCCGCCAAAACCAGAGAAAGAACCTTACACCTATATTACCGAATTAGAAAACAAAGAAATTATTGTTGAAAAGCAAGAACTTGCAGCGAAAGATCCCGTATCAGTTTATTGTGGCGCTTTTGTTGAACAGCAACGTGCGGAAGAATTGAAAGCCAAGATTGCTTTTCATGGCCTCAATGCCAACATAAAACATTCGAGTGGCAAATACCGAGTCATTTTAGGTCCTTATACAAGTAAACGGACAGCGCAAAATGACAAAAACAAACTGCTTCGAGCCAAAGTTGCAGATTGTTACGTACCATAAATTCTCCTGAATAATGTCCAGTTGCTGAGTGGTTGCCAATACCACTCAGCGCACACTCAAACTACTCAATCTTTATGTGATAAACACCCATCGCAGCAAAAACATCAAACTGCGCATATCGAAAAATGCCCAACGAACTAATCATGCCGCTTCCTTGAAAAAACTTGCTCGCTCCCCCATATCTCATTTAATTCCAGTAACGACAGATTTGAAAAATGACCACAATTGTTTCTGTTCGCCGCAATGGCCATGTCGCACTTGGTGGCGATGGCCAAGTCACCTTAGGCAATACCGTGATGAAAGGTAATGCGCGTAAAGTCAGACGACTTTATCACGGCAAAGTTCTGGCTGGTTTTGCCGGCGGCACTGCTGATGCATTCACGCTGTTTGAGCGCTTTGAAGCCAAGTTAGAACTCCACCAAGGCCATTTAATGCGAGCCGCCGTTGAGCTCGCCAAAGACTGGCGTACCGATAGAATGCTGCGAAAATTAGAGGCATTGCTCGCTGTTGCAGACGCTAATAGCTCGTTAATCATCACCGGCAATGGTGATGTGATCCAACCTGAGCAAGATTTAATTGCCATTGGTAGCGGTGGCCCTTTTGCCCAAGCTGCGGCAACGGCGCTGTTGAACAATACCGAATTGGCTGCAGACGATATTGTCAAAAAGGCATTAACGATTGCTGGCGATATTTGTATTTATACTAACCAACACCACACGATTGAAGTGTTATAAAAGGTCCCGTTATGTCTGAAATGACTCCGCGCGAAATCGTCCACGAACTGGACCGTCACATCATCGGTCAACATGATGCTAAACGGGCTGTCGCTATCGCCCTGCGCAACCGCTGGCGCAGAATGCAGCTTGATCCGGCTTTACGACAAGAAGTCACCCCAAAAAATATCCTGATGATTGGCCCGACTGGGGTGGGCAAAACTGAGATAGCCCGTCGTTTGGCTAAATTGGCCAATGCTCCGTTTATCAAGGTTGAGGCCACCAAATTTACCGAAGTCGGATATGTCGGCAAAGAAGTCGACAGTATCATCCGCGATCTCACCGATAGCGCCGTCAAAATGGTGCGTGAGCAAGAAGTTGTCAAGAATCGATTCCGTGCCGAAGAAGCGGCAGAAGAGCGCATTCTCGACGTGCTGTTACCTCGCGCCCGCAATACTTGGGGTGAACCTGAGCAGACAGATACCGATTCGCACACACGCCAAATTTTCCGTAAAAAATTACGGGAAGGCCAGTTAGATGACAAAGAAATTGAACTGGAAATGGCTTTGCCGGCCATGGGGGTCGAAATTATGGCGCCACCCGGTATGGAAGAGATGACACAGCAACTGCAATCAATGTTCCAGAACATGGGCAGTGACAAAACCAAAAAGCGCAAACTGAAGATTAAAGATGCACTGAAGCAGTTGGTCGACGAAGAAGCCGCTAAATTAGTGAATCCAGACGAACTGAAAGCGAAAGCACTCGAAGCGGTCGAACAAAATGGCATCGTCTTCATCGATGAAATAGACAAAATTTGTAAACGCGGTGAAAGTTCTGGCCCTGATGTCTCACGGGAAGGTGTGCAGCGCGATTTACTGCCGTTGATTGAAGGCTGTGCAGTGAATACTAAACATGGCATGGTGAAAACAGACCACATTCTGTTTATTGCGTCAGGCGCATTCCAACTGGCGAAGCCTTCAGATTTAGTGCCGGAATTACAAGGTCGACTGCCAATCCGCGTTGAATTAAACGCGCTCAGTGCCGATGATTTTTGTCGGATCCTGACTGAGCCTAAAGCTTCTTTGGTTGAACAAACGGTTGCTATGTTAGCCACCGAAGGCGTCAAACTAAGCTTCACTGAAGACGGGATTGCGCGGATCGCGAATGCAGCATGGCAAGTCAACGAACGCACAGAAAACATTGGTGCTCGCCGACTCTACACCATCATGGAACGCTTACTAGAGGATGTTTCTTTTGGCGCCGCTGACCATCAAGGGCAAGTGGTAGTGATTGATGCACAGTATGTCGACAATCACTTGGCGGCATTGGTGCAAGACGAAGATTTAAGTCGGTTCATTCTGTGATGCACCAAGTGACTCGCCTGCATTATCATCGCAAAAGCAAAGTGCTGGATGTGCATTTTAGCGATGGTGTCGAAGCGCATTTTAGTGCAGAACTATTGCGCGTATTGTCACCCTCAGCAGAAGTCCGCGGCCATGGCAAACCTGTGTTAGTGGCCAACAAGCGCGATGTTGGCATCAGCAACATATTACCAGTGGGTTTATATGCCGCAAAGCTGGTGTTTGATGATGGCCACCAAACCGGTCTGTATAGTTGGCACTATCTGCGTCAACTTTATGATAATCAACAAACGCTTTGGCAAGATTATTTGCAACGACTGCATGAAGCGAATGCAGTGCGAGAAAGTAAACTCGATATTCGACTGCAATCTTAAAATGCTGTCGCAATCCTATGTGGATAGGATTGCGACTTCGCATACAACTATGCTTTGAATCGATCGATGGATTGATGTAGGCGTGCAGCTTGTTCGGCGACTTCTTCACTGATTTGCGCGTTATGGCGAGAAATAACCAAGGATTGCTCAGAGATATCCCGAATTTTCACCACGTTTTTATTCACTTCCGCGGCCACATGGCTTTGCTCTTCAATCGCAGTAGCAATTTGGGTCGTCATGTCCATAATGCTGCTCACATCTTTAGTGATGGCGCCTAATAAGTTGTTGGCAATGCCCGCTTGCCGCACGCTTGCCTCCCCTTGCTCCCGGCAACTTTGCATTGATTGCACAATATCTTTGGTGCGATTCTGCAAGCCAATGATGATCCCTTCAATTTGCCGCGTGGAGTCCGCTGTCCGTTGCGCTAAATTTCTGACTTCTTCAGCCACAACAGCAAAGCCGCGACCTTGTTCACCGGCTCGCGCTGCTTCAATTGCCGCATTTAACGCCAGTAGATTGGTTTGTTCGGCAATAGCTCGAATCACATCCAGCACAGAACCTATGGTGCTACTGTCTTTTTCAAGTTCGCCCATGACGCCAGCGGCTTTTTGTAAATCAGCAGAGAGTGCTGTAATCCGCTGTACCGTTTGCTCAACCTCTTTCATGCCATGCACAGCATTTTCATTGGTGAGTTGCGCTTTTCCAGCCGTATTCTCAGTATTGTTCGCAATTTCATCAATGGTGGCGCCCATTTCAGTCACCGCTGTTGCGACCATATCACTTTCTAATTGTTGCTGCCCCATTCCTTCGCTGGTGTCTGCCGTGGATTTGGCAAGCTCTGCCGTCGCGTGATCGAGCATCGAAAGGGCTTCATTAACCCCTTTCACCAAATCCTGGAAATCAGTCAACATGCCATTAAAATCCTGGGCCAGCTTGGTCATTTCATCATTGCCTTCTGCATCGACACGCTGACGAAAATCATTATCTTGGCGGATAAAACCAATGGTTCGACAAACGTTTTCAATGGGCGCTAAAATACTTCGACTGGTCGCCAGCACCAACCCCAGCACAATGACTAATACAACGACAAACAAGGTCAGCGCAATCATTTGTGAACGCGCTGCAGCAGCCTCAACCGCAGCTTTGGCGTCTTGTGACATGAGTTTGAGACTTTCTTCAGTTTCATGAATTGCAGCACGCATCTGCGCAGTGATCCCTTGATCTTGCGCCAAACCAATTTCTTGCCGACCTTTGACGAGTGCTAAAAACGCTTGAGCATAACGCTCGGCTGCTGCTTGCAGAGAGCTACCGCCAGCATCCCCCAACAACCCTTTAAATGTCGTCATCTCTTGTTCGAAAGCGGCCAAATACTTGATATCAGAGCGTAACATGAAGTCTTTTTCCGCACGGCGCAACTGCAACAAACTGACCATGGCTTTATCATTTTGCACTTGTTTGAATTGTTGCTCTAACTCATGCGCCGCTTTTCGTAAGCCGCCATAAAAACCAGATTGAGGGTCTAAGCCGACTTCAGTTGATTTAGCTACTAAGGCGGCAAATTGCTGTTGGTAAGCCTTTGTTTGCAAAGAAAACTGATCTAATGGTGCAGTGTCTATCCCTTGCGCTTGCATCCCATCTTTCAAGCGTTGAATATCTTGATTCAACCGATCGATGGATTTTGCATACTTTTCGACATAACTCAAATCAAGGCGCATCAAAAAGTCTTTTTCATGCCGACGTAAGGTCAGCACATCGGTTTCCAATTGAGCCACTTCCACTTGCAATTCAGCGATTTCAGAAAGTTGTCGGCTTTGAAATACCAAGAGTGCCAGCATTATCAACATCGCAGCGCCAACCACTGCGCTATTGGCTAACAAGCGATGTTTAATTGAAAAATTCCTTAACATCTTCCAATACCCCTACATTGACGAAATAATCCTGAAGCAATCATAGGAAAGAAAATACAAATTTGCGAAAGATTTCAATAATTAAGGATCTTCTAAACAAGAAGACCAGAA
>JACCDH010144923.1_pt1 | contig 16529 bp, 13 predicted proteins | sample 7442481 | NCBI WGS metagenome assembly JACCDH01 (sample SAMN15323433, study PRJNA562643) | freshwater metagenome | isolation source: river surface water | place: USA:Blue River Watershed | collected 2017-08-15
CGGCAGGTTCTGCGAGGTCACCGTGCCCGAAGCGCCCACCACCTGAACATTGCGGTTGAGGCCAAATTCCGCCATCTGGGAGAAGAGGCGTACCGTATCGTTGCCGGCCACCGAGGTGTAGATCACCGTGGGCCGGGCGGCACGCATTTGGCCGAAGAAGGGTGAATAGTCTTTGTTATCCAGCGGTGCGAACACTTCGCCAACCGACTTGGCACCCTTCGATTCGGCAGCGGCCTTGAAGGCGGCTACCGTGCTGCGGCCCATTTCGTAGTCCGGGCCCAGATAGAAAACGTTGGCATTGGGCTTGGTTTGCGCCATCCAGTCGGCCAGTGCGGCCGACTGCATGCCAGCGCGCGCATTGACGCGGAACACATTGGGGCTGCACTTGTCGCCGGTGATCGAGTCGGCAAATGAAACGGTCGTGGCGATCAGACGACCATTGCGCTCGGCCACCTGTCCCACGGCCAGGGTAGAGCCGGAGTTGACCGTACCGGTGAGGAAGTCCACCTTGGAAACTTGCAGGAGCTTTTCGGCCTTCTGCACAGCCACGGCCGGGTTGGCCTCCTCGTCTTCGTAGATCAACTCGAGCCTGCGGCCCATCACGCCGCCAGCGGCGTTGATCTGCGCGGCCGCCAAGTCCAGCCCCCACTTCACCTGCTGGCCAATGCCGGCATAGGTTCCGCTCAGAGGCGTGACCACGCCGATTTTGATGGGGCCGGTTTGAGCAACGCTTGCCGAACCGGCCACCACGCTGGTGACCGCCAAGGTAGCTTTGATGATGCGCGTGAGATTGAAGTTCATACCTGTCTCCTTTGGTTGTGTTGTGACTCAATCGACTTTGATGTTGTGCTGTTCAACAACTCGCTTCCACAGGGCCATCTGACTGACGATGAAGTCGCGCAGCACAGCCGGTGATCCGCCGTCAGGCGTCACGCCCTGCGCTGCGAATGCCCGCTGGACTTCTTCGGTGGAAAGGATGCGGTTGATCTCGAGATTTAGCTTTTCGATCACCGCTGGTGGCGTACCAGACGGCACGGCGAATCCATGCCATGACGACACCTCGTATCCCGGTAGGCCGACTTCGGCTGAGGTGGGCACATCGGGAAGCAGAGAGGATCGCCGGGAACTGGCGATTGCCAAGGCCCGCGCCTTGCCCGATTGAATAAACGGCAACACCTGGGGCAGCAGATCGACGGCAAGCTCCACATGGCCACCTGCCAGATCAGTCATCAGTGGTGCGCTTCCCTTATAGGGAATCGGGTTCATGCGCACCCCGGCCTGGCTTTCGAACAGCACCATGGCTAGATGGTTGGATGAACCGGCGCCCGAGGTGCCGTAGTTGAGCTTGCCCGAATTGCCGCGCGCAGCGGTGATCACGTCCCTGACGGTGCGGTAGGGGCTGGCCGCATGGGTGACCAGCACCATCGGAGAGCGTCCGGCAAGGATCACCGGCGAAAATGCGCGTTCGGAGTCGTAAGGCAGCTTGTATAGCCAGGGGTTCGAGGCGAACGGGAACTGAATCACCAGCATGGTCTGGCCATCGGCGGGGGCGCTGGCAACTAACTGCGTTCCGATCACAGTTCCGCCACCTGGCTTGTTATCCACCACTGCGCTGACCTTCCATGCGGCAGCAAGCTGTTTGGCGACCAACCGTCCCAAGGTATCGTTGAACCCACCGGCGGGGTAAGGCACCACGATCCTCAAAGGTCCGCCAGGGTAGTCTGCGGTCCGTGCAAGTACAGCCCACGGCAGCCCAAGCGCCGCAGCGCTTGCGGCCAGAGTCAGTGCGCGTCGAGATCCTGCGACATCATTGGACATTCGGTTCCCTTTCATGCAATGTGTGAATCGGTTCAGCAGCCTAGGAAAACCGGCTTGCGCTTGGCATGAAACGCCTCGACGCCTTCACGGAAGTCCTCCGAGCTGCGCAAGCGGGAGTAGCAGTGGCCTTCCAACTCAATGGCGATCGACAGCGGTGAGTCTTCGGTGTCGTTGAGCAATTTCTTGGCGGTACGTTGCGCAATCGGCGAGAACAACCTTAGTTCGTCCACTAGCGCGTCCGTGGCCTGCTCAAGCTCGGCGTCTGACACACAGTCGGTAGCCACGCCCCAATCCAGAGCCTGGCGCCCGGTGATTCGCCGCGACCGCATCACGATGTCCTTCGTGCGCGTGATGCCCACCATCTTCTGTAGTCGCGCCGAACCGCCCGATCCGGGAATCTGCCCGAGCTTCTGCTCGGGCAGTGCGTAGAGCGTGCTGTCGGTGGCCAGACGGAAGTCGCACGCCAAAGAAAGCTCGAAGCCCACGCCGAAGCAGTAGCCACGACCAGCGGCTATCACCGGTTTGCTGCAACGTGCCGGTGCCGCGATGTTCCAAGCCAGCTTGCTGACCAACTCGGGTGTTGCTGCCAGAAAGCCTTTGATGTCACCACCGCTTGAGAAGTGTTCTCCAGCGCCCCGGACGACGATGACGCGAATCCGATCGTCGGCGTCTAAGGCCTCAAACACGATGCGGAGCTGATCTCGCGCCAGCATACTCACGACGTTAAACGGTGGCCGATCGAGAACGATGTCAGCTCGCTGTTGATCGAGCTTGATTTCGATGCGGAAGCCGTCCATTTCGGCAGGCAGGACCGCGGCGGGATGCGCCAGTTCTTGAAGCTTCATGACATTTCCTCCAATACGAGGGTCAGGCGCCCACGACGCCGACGTTTTGATAGATGTGCTTGATCTCGGTGAAGTCGACCAGTGCATCGACCCCATGCAGTCGGCCCAGGCCACTGCGCCGGTATCCCCCGGTCTCGGCCTCGGCAAAGAGCTTGTTGTGGTCGTTGATCCACACCGTGCCGCTTCGCAGAGCGCGCGCCACGCGCATCGCGCGCGAACCGTCACGCGTCCAGACGCTCGCTGCGAGGCCATACTCGCTATCGTTCGCCCGCATGACAGCTTCGGCCTCATCTTCGAACCGCTCGATCACAACCAACGGGCCGAAGATTTCCTCCTGCAGGAAGAAGGCACTGGTGTCGCGGTGCGCCACCAGCGTCGGGCTGAGATAGCAGCCTGCCGCCAGTACTCCCCCCGGCCGGCCACCGCGCAAGATCACCTCGTCGGCTTCGGCAAGCGTGCGCTCAATCTGCGCTTCGACCCGGTCACGGGCAGCGACATCGATGAGTGGGCCCATCTGGGCGCCGGCCGAATCACCTGGCGCCACCTTCAGTGAAGCCAAAGCAGCGGAGAGCGCAGCCTTCACCGCTTCGTACTTCGACGCATGCACCAACACGCGTCGAGCCGCTGTGCACTGCTGGCCCGAGATGATGGTAGCCGCGGTAGCCAGTTGCCCCGCCACCCGATCTACGTCGACATCTTCGAACACCAGGCAAGCAGCCTTGCCACCGAGTTCCAGCGACAGTTTCTTCATCGTCGGCGCCGCTGCAGCCATGATGCGCGAACCGGTGGCGTTGCTTCCGGTAAAGCAGATAACGTCCACATCGGGGGAAGAAACCAGGGCCTCTGCAACCTCATGACCCGTTTCACTGACCAGATTGACCACGCCCTGGCCCTTGTTGCCCATGGGGGCAAGAGCGGCGTGAAGATCGCCGATCACGGCGGCCGTGATCTGCGCCGTTTGAGGCGCAGGCTTGATGACGACGGTGCAGCCGGCTGCCAGCGCTGGCGTGAGCGCACGAATCAGCAATACAACCGGAGCGTTCCAGGGAATGATCAGGCCGGCCACCCCTGCGGGCTCCTTGATCAGCGTTGAAAAAACGCCCGGTTCAATCTCAAACACATGACCCGGATAGGTGCGCGAAAGTCCGGCGTAGAAGCGGATCTCCGAGATCGCAGCCGCCATCTCGCCCCTTGACTGCGCGAGCACCTTTCCGTTCTCGAGCGTCAGCAACTGCGCCAACGCTTCGGCTCTGCGCTCCAAAGCGTCTGCCCAGGCGAGCATGACCTGCTGTCGCAGTCTGGGAGACTGCGCCCAATCGGGTCTTTCGAAAGCCCGACGGGCTGCCGCGATTGCTTCTTGCGCGTCAATGAGACCTGCGGCCGCGTAGCGGCCAATGACCTGCCCATCGGCGGGGTTGACGGAGGCCGCGGTGGCCGCGCCCTGTGCGGTGCGCCAGGCACCATTGATCAGCAGTTGTGCATCGAGTGTCATGGCCGCCTCTTCAATGCATCACCGAGCCGCCGTCCACCACGACGGTCTCACCGGTCATGAAGGCGCAGTCGTCTGAGGCCAGGAACAGCATCGGCTGGATGAGATCCTCCGGTGTTTGGTCGCGCTTGATTGCGCGGCTGGCGAGAACCGGGGCGGTGAGCTTGTCGCGCAGGGCCTGGTTCTGGATCACACCCTCGCTGAGCACCAACCCGGGCGCCAGCGTGTTCACACAGATGCCGTCTCCCCCGACTTCGCGTGCCAGGGCTCTGGTCAGGGCCAGGATCGCGCCCTTGGAGGTCACGTAGTGCAGCATGTTCGGGGTGCCTTTGAAGGGAGTTCCAGATGAGATGTTCACGATGCGGCCGTGGCGCTGGGAGCGCATGATCGGCACCACCGCCTTGGCACAGATGAAGGGGCCGCGGACATTCACGGCCATGACCTTGTCCCATTCGACGATGTCAATCTCCTCGAATGGCTTGAGTTGCAGAGAGGCGTAGACCGCTGCGTTGTTGATGAGGATGTCGATACGACCAAAGCGCTCGACCACGCTCGAGGCCATGGACTGGGCCGAGGCTTCATCGGCGACATTGACGGTCACGGCCATCGCGCGACCACCAGCCGCCTGGATTTCATGGGCCACCGGCGACCCATCGAGGATGTCGGCCACGACGACGGCAGCACCCTGCGCCGCAAGGGCGCGCGCGTAGGTGGCGCCGATACCCTGCGCGCCTCCTGTGACAATGGCGACGCGATCACGAAGTTTTTGCATGCTTGCTCCGGTTGTTTGTTGGATGTCCTGCCCTGGCCAGATCGGAGTGGTGGCTACTGCAGCAGCCCAATGACGAACCACGGCTCCCAGGACAGGAGAACGAGGATCGCCACCGTGGCCAGAAGGAAGGGCAAGAGGGGGCGAATGATTTCCATCTGTGTGGCCCCGGTCATCCGCCCGGCGATGTACAGAACCGTGCCCACAGGCGGGGTCAAGAGACCCAGCGTGAGGTTGATGCACATCACCACGCCGAAGTGATAGGGATCGATGCCGTAGACGTCCGTTGCTACCGGCAGCAGGATCGGTACCAGCAGGATGAGGGCTGGAATTCCATCGATGACGGTCCCAACGACCAGCAGGAGCACGGTCACCAGGAGCATGAAGATGAAAGGATCAGCCGTGACACCTTGCAGGATCACAGCAAGTTCCTGAGGAATCTTCTCGAAGATGATGACCCAGCCGAACACGCCGGCTGCGGCCACGAGGATCAGGACAACCCCCGTGTTCACGCCCACCCGGGTGAGCATTCCACTGACGCGGTCAAGCCGCACTTCCCCGTGCGCAAAGATGCCGACGAGCAGGGCCATCAGCGCACCGACAGCCGCGGCTTCCGTCGGCGTGGTCACCCCACCCAGGATGCCGCCGATCATGACGATGGGAACCATCAGCGAAGGCAGTGCAGCCGTGATGTTGCGCAGTTTCTGCGCGCGGGACAAGTGCTCGCCAGGCGGATAGCTTTGAGTCCAGCCAAGCACGGCAATCACGCCGATGAAGGCCAGGGTCAACAGCAGTCCGGGGATGATCCCCGCAACGAACAGGTCACCGATCGAGATCTGGGCCAAAACGCCGAAGATGACAAACATCATCGACGGGGGAATCACAGGAGCGAGTAGGGCTCCGGCACAGGTGGTGGCCGTGGAAAAGCCTCTGGAAAAGCCTTTTTTCTCCATCTCGGGCACCATCACCTGCGACATCACCGCGACCTGGGCGTTCGCCGATCCGACGATGGAGGCCAAGAACATGTTGGCCAGGATGTTGATGTAGGCCAAGCCGCCTCTGACGTGGCCGACGAACACGGAAGCCAAGGCCACCAAGCGCTTGGTGATGCCTCCCTCGTTCATCAACTCACCGACGAGCATGAACAGCGGAATGGCCAGCAGTCCGTAGTTTTCAAGGCTGGAGAAGAACTGTTGCGGGAACGACAGGTAGAGAACAGGGTTCCCGCTCAGGTAGATGTGTCCAAGGGCAGTTCCGGCCAGCACAAGGGCAATCGGCAAGCCGAGCATCAGGAGGATCGTGAACAGCGCGGTAACCATCGTCAGACTCCAATCCCGTCAGTCAAAGGCTCAGGGGTGGGGGTCTTCCCGTCGGCACCCAGTGGCCGCGCCAGGGTCTGGGTCAGATTGAAAAGACCATGAATGCAGGTGCACAGCGCGCTGATGGGCACGGCCAGCCAGAACCAGGATTTTTGAAGGCCCAAGGTGGACGTCGTGTCCTGATACATGAAGTTGAAGGTCTCGCCTGCGAACTCACGGGTGTCGAAACCAAACTGCATAAGCGTCAGGGGGTCGAACCAGTACCAAGACAGCACCACCATGACCAGGCCAAAGGCCAGAACCAGCAGATCGACGGTCACCTTCATGACCTTCACGAGCCGCGAAGGAGCCACGTCAATCAGCATGGTGACGGCCACGGCATCGCGCGTCTTCAAGGTCAGTGACATGGCGATCATGGCCAACCACACCATGGTCAGGATGGCGAGTTCGTCCATCCAGTAGATCGGCGATCGAAGCGCGCGACCCGCAGCGTTGGCCAGGATCATCAGCGGTAAAGCCAGGACGATCACGCGTATCAGCATTCGCTCGATGCGCTCAATCCCGTGACTCAACACGGCGATGGACTTCAACATGGAAGGACTCCAGTCCCGATGGTGTGGCCGGACGGGATGAACCCTCCCGACCGGCCTGGTCGGCATTGATGAGTTTGCAGAGCTACTTGAGTGCGGCGGCTTCCCGACGCAAGTCAGCCAGCAGCGGTGTGCGCTTGAGCCATTCGGCCTCCCACTGCTTCAAAACATCGCCGAAGAAGCTGGGGTCGGCGGGAACCACCTTGACCTTGGTGCCCTGGACGTTCTTCAGCATCTCGCGCTCGACCGCGACATAGGTTTCAAAAAGACCGTTGAGATGCTTCTTGGCCGTGCTCGCGATCAGATCGCGATCAGCGGCGGGCATCTGCTGCCAAAGCCGTGCCGAAACCAGTCCGACGACCGGGAACATCATGTGATTGGTGTGCAGGAGGGTTTGACCGCGTTCATAGAACTTCATTCGCCAGATGAGTTCCATGTCCGCATCCACGCCATCGACTTGACCGTTGGCCAGTGAGTCATACACATCCGTCAGCGGCATGGGCGTCGAGGCTGCGCCAAGCATCTGGTAGAAATCTCGCACCGGCGGGAAGGGGGTGATGCGCATCTTGCGTCCCTTCAGGTCGGCGGCGTTCTGTGCCGGGAAAGAGGTCAGCATCAAACGCATTGAGGCCACGCCGTAGCCAACGCCCACAGCCCCAACCTCTCGGGGCAGGCGTTCCAGCAGCTTCTGGGCAGTGGGTCCATTGAGCAGCATGCCGGCCTGCCGTACATCCTTGACCAGGTAAGGCGCATACAGTGCGCCAAAGTCCTGCACGCGGTTGGTCACTTCGGCCACCGTCATGAACGCCATGTCCAGCGCTCCGGTCTGCAACTGCTGGAGCATTTGGGCTTCGTTGCCGAGCTGACCCGCCGGGAAGATGGTGACGGAGTACTTGCCGTTGGACTTTTGCTTGAGCTCTTCACCCATGGCCACGGCGGCCTGCGACCACTGGTGGGTCACCGGTACGATGAGCCCGAGTCGCATCTCCTTGGCGCTTGCTGTCGTCGCCGCGGCGAAGCCCGCTGCAATCAACAGCGCATGGAGCAGTTTTCTAAGTTGCACGGTAGTCTCCTTCTGGTGGTGTGCCTCAACAGGCACGGGTTTGAAAGGGTCCTCTGGGGATCACTCTTTTTGTTGTGCGTCAATCTGGGCTTGGTCTGATGGCTTGCGCGCGGTGTTGGACATCCCGTTGAACAAGGTGGCCAGAACGCCCTTGTTGAGATCGCTGGTGCCGAAAAGCGCATCGCAGATTGGAAAGGTCAGGTTGAAGTTGCGGGTGTGCATGAAGTCCGGGTTGTGATGCAGGACATGCATACGGCGCACGGTGTTCACCAGTGGAAGGCGATCCAGGAACGGATGCTCAAGATGCGAGAGCGTGTGCAAGCCCTCATACATGAGGAAATAGGCAGCCATCGTCAGCATGGCGATGTAGCCCGCATTGGCCGACCAAAAGCCGGCGATCAGCAGCGACGGCGGCAGCGCAGCCAGTACAAACAACACCGGCGCGAAAGGTGGGAAGAGAAGCGCCCGCCACTCTTTCTGTCCCTGGTACTGCAGCGTTCGATGTGAGAAGAACTGATGATGGGTGGCGACATGCCGCTTGTAGGCGGGCTTGATCCAGCTCTTCGGGCTGTGCAGCAGGTAGCGATGGCCTGCCCATTCCGCCCAGTTGCCGAACAGGAACATCGGAACCACCACCAACACCCACTCCTGCCAATGGGTATCCGCCAGGTTCGCGGCGCAGTAGGCGATCACGCCGATGGTGAACACCAGCGTGAATCCCAGATGCATTTCGCCTCGGTACCAACTGGGCGTCTCGTCGACATACGCCTGCCTGAACGCGAGCGAGCGCGCGACGATGTCCTGTTCCCGGGTCATGAATGGCTCCTTGATGAGGGCATGAGTGAATGAATGGACAGGCGTCGGCGAGCGACGAGGTGTCTGAGAGTGGTCGGCCGGATGGGCCTGGCGGGACGGGCAAGTACCTGCAATTTCATGAGGTGTCTCAGGGCTGTTCCAGGCTTCAAACCGGCTCTGATCCGGCTGGATTCGAGGGTTTGATACCTTGAAGGCCCGACCACCGCTTCAGTGGCAGTTCGTGGGCGAGGTCAAAGAGGTCGAGCACGCGCCCGACGGTGTGGTTGACGATGTCGTCGATGCTTTCGGGGCGCTGGTAGAAAGCAGGGACCGGCGGGCAGACGATGCCGCCCATCTCGGTGACGGTGGTCATGTTGCGCAGATGCGCGAGATTGAGCGGTGTTTCCCGGGCCAGCAGCACCAGTCGACGGCGTTCCTTAAGGATCACATCGGCGGCGCGGCTCACAAGGTTGTCGGACAAGCCGCACGCGATGCTGGCCAGCGTCTTCATCGAGCATGGGGCGATGACCATCCCGTGTGTCACGAAGGAGCCGCTGGCCACGGTTGCACCAATGTCTTTCACGCTGTGCGTTTGGTCAGCCAATCCCTCGAGTTCCGAGCGCGACATGCCGAGCTCCTGTGAGGCTGTCAGAACCCCTGCGGCCGTCAGAATCAGGTGCGTCTCGCACTGTGGCGCGGCGCGCAGTGCTTGAAGGATGCGAACACCATAGACGGCACCGCTCGCCCCGGTGATTGCCACGATGAGTCGTTGCCGGTTCACTTCAGCCCTTCAGCGCGTCTCAAGTGGCGTGTCGGCCAGGGCGGCGTGGCCCGTGGCCTGGATCACTCGATCGAGATCAACTTCACGTTCGCCCGGGATGCGGACCCGTGTGAAGACATGACCGGCGCTTTCAAGGGGCTTGGTGGCATCCAAACCCATCTTGTCGCCGAATCCTTGCCAGTTCACGGGCGGTTTATTGCCCTCAAAGCCAACAGTGGTTGAGGGATCGAGAGCCGATCCCTGGGCGCCTTGGATGACCACGAGGTCCCGTCCGGCCTGGAATCGGGTGGCCACCGCCCACTCCACCTCGATCAAGTCGTGAACATTCACGTCGTCATCGACTACGATGACCTGCTTAATGTCGTAGTGGCCTGCGAACGCACCCAGGATCACATTCTTGGGCTGACCCTCGCGTGTCTTGCGAATCTGGACATGAAGGTGGTAGCGTCCAACGCCACCGACAGACAGGTGGACATCGGTCACATTCGGAAAGCTGCGCTGAAGGTGCGCCAGCAGGGTGGCTTCTCGAGGGATCGCTCCAAGTAGAAGATGCTCCATCTCCGCCGGGATGATGGTGTGAAAGATGGGATCTGCGCGGGTGGTGACTGCATCGATCTGAATGACTTCCCGTTCCTCTCGCGCGCTGTAGTACTTCGGAAATTCCCCAAAGGGCCCTTCAGCCTCCCGCACACGGGGAAGCAATCTCCCCTCAATCACGATCTCTGCGTCCGCCGGAACGCGAACCCCATTGCTGAGGCACTTCGTGACCTGCAGTGGTCGGTTTTGCAAGGCGCCGGCGATCTCGAGTTCGTCCTGATCGATCGGGCAAATGGCCTGCGAGGCCAAGGCCGTCAGGGGGCCTACGCCAATGACGATCGCGACCTCCAGGGCCTGCCCCTTAGCTTCGGCAGCCTGGTAGAAGCTGTGCAGATGGCGAGGCAGCATGAGGATCCCCAGGCGGTCGGGCCCGTGCACCTGCAGCCGGTTGATCGATACGTTCTGCCGTCCCGTTCGTGGGTTGCGGGCGATAACCAGCCCTGCGGTGATGTAAGGGCCATCGTCATGCTCGCTGTGTGTGGGAATCGGCAGCAGCGCGCCAAGATCCAGCGCACCGCCACCGTGCCCGTAGACGACTTGTTGGCAGCTGGCCTGACCGGCACTGACCTCTTCCCACGCCAGCGGGCGTTCCGCCGCATCTCTGAATCGATGAAGCAATTCGCTTTGGCTCACGCCCATCGCTTCAGCAATCCACTCGCGTCTTGACATAAAGCCTGACACCACCGGGATGGTGTGGCCGCCAGGACGATGAAAGAGTGCAGCACAACGGCCGTCGAGCCGCTTGGCGATGGCGGCCAGTTCATGTCGAAGGGAAACTCCGTCGCGGATGGCTGCGAGCCGGTCAGTGTCAGCCAGATGCCTCAGCCAGTCGCGCAGGCTGGAGTAGGGTTTTGGGGTGTTCATCGTCAAGCCTTATCGGATGAAGTGCTGGCGAGGGCGGTATCGTCAGCCCCGGATGGTGAAGTGCAGCTCTGAGCGGCAGTCTCGTATTCGCCGGCCTGCAGCTTGCGCCGCAGGATCTTGCCGACGGGGCTCTTGGGAATCTCTTTGACGAAGATGTACTCGCGGGGTCGCTTGAAGTTCACCAAGTCACTATTGCGGCAGTGAAGATCGAGTTCCTGGTCTGAGACAGGCTTTCGGGGTTTGATGAAGGCCACGACGCGCTGGCCCCAGCGTTCATCCTTCAGGCCAGCTACGGCCACCTCGTCCACGGCGGGATGCAGGGACAGAACCGATTCGATGTCCACCGGCGAAATGTTTTCGCCGCCGCTGATGATCATGTCGTCCACGCGTCCGGTCACGAAGAGGTCGCCTTCCTGGTCGACATAGCCGGTGTCACCGGTGAAATACCAGCCCTCACGCAGGCTTTTAGTGTTCGCATCGGGACGCAAGTGGTAGCCCTCGAAGGCCTCGTCGCTGTTCAGGTCCGCGATGATCTGGCCCTCTTCCATCGGTGCTGCGAGATCATGGGGCCCTGACGCGCTCAGGCGCACCACTCGAAGCCGCGTGTTCAACCCTGCCTTGCCGGCTGAGCCCGGTTTCTCCACGGCTCTGGGGTTGATGGAGAAGGTGTAGATCTCGGAACTGCCATAGTGGTTAACGAAGAGCTCCGGATTAAATGCCGCTTGCAACCCCAGCAGCAGGGCGTCATGCATGGGGGCCCCAGCAAAGCCCAGCTTGGTCACCGACCGAACCCTCTCACGCTTGAAGTCAGGGTGGTGCAACAGGTCGTGGTAGAGCGTGGGGACGAGATACAGATGGGTCAGGGCATCGCGTTCGATGTTCATCAATGCGGTTTTCGCATCCCACTTGGGCATGCACACGAGCAGCCCATCGACCAGTGCCAGGGCCAGCAGGGAGCGAACGCCCATGGTGTGATACAGCGGCATCACGCCCAGGGTGCGCTCGCCATAGCCGTAGCGGTTCTGCGCGACATGAGCCAGCGCGGCAGCACGCTCGGCGCGCTGTCGGCGAGGAACGCCCTTGGGCTTTCCTGTTGTGCCCGAGGTGTAGAGCATCAGCGACCAGTCGTCGGCGCTTGCAACCGGCGTGGGATCAGCGGGCGCTGATAGCCAATCCTCGAAGTGGGCGGCCAGCGGGATGTTGCCGAGAGGGACTGGCGTCAACTCCCCCACACCGATCAAGGCCAGTTGCCGGGCCCGCTGGCTTTCCTGAACGGCAGCCTGGCTGACGGCCTCGAAAACCAATGCTCGAGCCTGCGAGTTTTCGATCGCGTAGTCCACCTCGTCGGCCTTGGCGCGCCAGTTCAGGGGCGTGAGGATAACGCCGGCGAATTGACAGGCCCAGTGCAGGGTGGCCGCTTCATGCCGGTTCTGAAGAATGCTGAGCAGGTGGTCACCGCGCCTGAGGCCCATTTTGCTCAGGGCTTGCTGCACCCCCCCAATCCGCAAGCCCCACTGTGCGTAACTCAGCCGAAGCGCGTCGTCCACCAGGGCACAGGCGTTGGGGTTGCGCTCCAGGCTCTGCAGGAAGGTTCGACCCAGATCAAGCATTTGCCACCTCCATCACCGCCTGCACTATGGGCGTGTAGCCCGTGCAGCGACACAAGTGCCCCGAGAGCATTTCACGCACGGCCGTTTCGTCCGCCTTATGGCCTTGGGCGCGCAGTCGGGTGATCCAGTCCACGCAGGACATCAGAATGCCCGAGGTACAGAATCCGCATTGCAAAGCGTGATGCCGCGAGAAAGCCGCGCGCAGCTCATCGAGCAGCGGGTCTTGCGCCTCAACCGTCTTGATGCTGCGGCCGTCGCATTGGACGGCCAGCGTGAGGCAGGTGCGTTGGGCCACGCCATCGATCAGCACCGTGCAGGCTCCGCACACTCCGTGCTCGCAGCCCACATGGGTGCCGGTGGCGCCCAGCTCATGACGCAAGAAGTCGCTCAGCAGGGTGCGTGTACTGGCCTGCCCACAGCGGCTGTGGCCGTTGTGCTCAACGACCACCGGGTAGGTGGCGTGTCGCGTGAGCAATTCTGGCCCCGACTTTTGGTGATGGTTCGAGCTGCTGTTCATGCGATCTCCAAGGCTTGAACCGCAGCGTCCACAGCCTGCCGACCCAGTCGGCGCACCAGGTGGCGTCGCATGGCCGCTGAAACTTGGGAGTCGCTGCGGGCCTGGAGATCCCAGGCCAGGTCGTTGAGCGCGTCGTCTAAAGCGGATTTCTCGAGTTGGGGCCACTCGCGGCTGGTGGGCTTATCGGCCACGCCTCCCACGGTGATCCGAATCGTGTTCCGGGAGGCCACCACCGCCACAGCGCAAGCGGCGAAGTCGCCGTGCCGCAGACCGAACTCCCTGAAGGCGAAGGCTTGCCCTGCCTTTGCTTGCGGGAAGCGGGCACGCCGCAGGAATTCATCGGGCCGACGGCTGGTGCTGAGCATGCCGGTGAAGAAGTCTGAGGCGCTCACCCATCGACTGGAACGAGAGGAGACCAGCTCGACTTCTCCGTTTAGTGCGCACAGCACCAGCGGCAATTCCGCCGAGGGGTCGGCATGGGCCAGAGAGCCGCAGACCGTGCCGCGGTTGCGGATCTGGAAGTGGGAGATCCAGGGCAGGGCCATGGCCAGCAGCGGAACCTCATCGATCAGGCCGGGCCGTGCCTGAACGGCCCCCTGCGTCACCGCCGCTCCGATCTCGAGTGCGGCGTTTCGGGCCACCACATCGGCCATCTCTTGGCTGCGGGAGATGTCCACCAGAACCTGGGGCTGGGCCAGGCGCATGTTGAGGATGGGCATCAGCGACTGGCCACCCGCGAGGATGCGGGCCTCGTCGCCGAACTGCGCCAGGTGCTGAACAACCTCCTGAGGGTTGTCGGCGCGCAGGTAGTCGAACGCAGCGGGCTTCATGGGCGACGCCCACCTTCGTGTTGGCCCGTGATGCGATTCCACAGGCGCGTCCACCATGAAGCGGCCTGCTCGGCATGGGCTGGCTCGGAGGCATTCCCGCCTGGAGCACTGGAGCGGTGGGCGACCTGCCGACCGATGGCTTCGAACAGCTGACGCAGGATGAGTTGAGCGGCGCCCTCCAACATCCGAGGCCCCACCGCCGCCACCTTTCCGCTCACGCGAGCGGAGTAGTCATAGTGCAGTCGGGTCGCGGGGCCTGTGCCGGTCTCGAGGCGTTCCAGGCGAACCAGGCCGTCACCTTGGCCCACGCCAAGCGAAGAGCTGCCGCGCGCCTTGAGTCTCATGCCCACACCGGGCTGGCGCTCGGAGATTTCAATCTCAGCGCGGTAGCGTGCTTTAACCAGGGAGATGCCCACCGTGACTTCGGCCTGAAGGCGCAAGACCTCATCGTTCTCGGGGCTTACCTGCTCCAGGGAATGGCAGCCGGGCATCACCTTTGACAAGGCCGCCGGGTCGGTCAGCACCGCGTACACCGCTTCGGGCGAGGCTTTGATGTCGACCTGACCACGCGCGGCAAGGGCCTGAGCTCCAGCAGGAGCGATGTCGGCACTTTCAGCAACCGCTGATGCGGCGGCAGTGCCCGGTCGGGCCTGAGGCTCCGCAAGCGCCATCAGCTCCAGAACGTGCGAGGGCGTCAGCGGCAGACGGATGTCGGCAACGTCGCGCAAGGGCCTCAAGGCATCGGCCATGGCATTGGCCACGCACACCGGTGTGCTCATGTTGTTGCCCTCGCCCAGACCCTTGGCGCCCAGCGGCGTGTAGGGGCTGGGTGTCTGTAGATGGATGATGATCGGGTCGGGTACCTCACAGGCCGTGGGCATCAGGTACTCGGCCAGGGTCCCCGAAAGGAAGCCGCCGTCGCTGGCATAGCGGAACTCTTCCATCAGCGCCGCGCCCAGCCCCTGGGCGAATGCGCCTCGGATCTGGCCATCGGCCAGCGCCGGGTTCAAGAGCGTGCCGGCGTCGTGGCCGGTGATGTATCGGTCCACCCGCACGCGGCCGGTGTCCGGGTCGATCTCCAGGCCACAGATGTCGAACACGAAGCCGTAGGCGGCTGAAGTGTTGACGCGGTCCTGAGGGTCAGGTGCAGCCAGCGTGGGTGCTGTCCAGAAGGCCGTTTCGCGAAGGCCGGGCGCCATATCGGCGGGCAGCAGAGCCGGAGCCCAATGCGGGTTGGCAGCCAGCCGGGTGAAGGGCATCTTGCGCTCGCCTGAGGCATCGAGCACGGCGCCGTTTTCGAAGCGAATTTGGTCAACAGGGCAGCCAAACTGGGCTGCGGCCAATTGCGCCAATTTGTCCCGAAGGCGGCAAGCAGCGAGATGCACCGTTCCGGCCACGGCACCTGCAAAGCGGCTGCTGTAGTTGCCCGCTGCTACGCTCCAGGCGTCCTTGGCGGTGTCGAACTCCACATTGGTGACGATCTGCGCGGGCTGCAGGCCGAAGACGTCGGCCACCACTTGGGCGCACACCGTCATGTGGCCCTGACCGGCTGGCGCGGACGCGATGGTCACATTCACAGCGCCGAGCAGGTCGATGGCCACTGTGGCACTGGTGATGGCGCCATTCTTCGGGCCTGCTTTGGCACGCTGCTCCGCGGTGAGCACAGTGCTGATGTAGCCCATATTGGAAATGGAGGGTTCGACAATCGCCGCCACCCCGATGCCGTACAGCAGCCCGCGCTCGCGGGCTTGCGCCTGTCGCTGCTTCAGCCCCTGGGCTTGAGCAGCCCGCTGAGCCATCTCAGTTAGGCGGTGGTAGTCACCCGAGTCGAGTACCGCTCCGGCAGGAGCGGTGTAGGGGAACTGGTCGTGCCGTACGTAGTGGCGAAGGCGCAGCGAGACGGGGTCTTGGTTTGTTTGAACCGCCACGCGGTCCATCAACCGTTCGAGTGCAAAGTACACCTGTGGGCCACCAAAGCCGCGCACGAGTCCTGTGGGGGTTTTGTTGCACACCACCACGCGGTTGCGCACTTGGAGATGGGGGATGTCATAGGCCCCGGTCAGCGCACCATGCATCCGGTAAAAGGTGGCCGGCTCAGGGGCACGCAGATACGCGCCGACTTCATCGAACTGGTCATATCGAAGGGCGGTGATGCGGCCGTTGCTGTCGACTGCGGCCTCGATCGTGGTGAGCCGTGCCGTGGCCGATGTCGCAGCCACCAGATGCTCGAGCCGGTCCTCCACCCACTTCACGGGTGAGCCGACCTTGCGTGAAGCCAGAGACATCAGTACTGCATATGGAAAGACAGACTGCTTCACGCCGAAGCTGCCGCCCGAGTCTCTTGGCACGCGGTGCCGCAAGCGGTTGCCGGGAACCTGCAGGGCCAGCGCCATGACCGCATGCAGAGAGAAGGGGCCCATGAAGTTTGACAAGACCTCATAGCTTGGCGATCCATCGGGCATGGGCACATGCTCGGCAACCACCACCCCGCACTCCATGGGCGAACACGAGTTGCGCGGATAGTGCACTTCCAGGGTCACCACCTGTTGAGCCTTTTCGAAGGCCTGGTCGGGTTCTCCATAGCTGAAGTGGCGGTCGCTGACCACGTTGCTGCCGACTTCCGGGTGCAGAACCGGTGCCTC
>JACCDH010067934.1_pt1 | contig 16527 bp, 13 predicted proteins | sample 7442481 | NCBI WGS metagenome assembly JACCDH01 (sample SAMN15323433, study PRJNA562643) | freshwater metagenome | isolation source: river surface water | place: USA:Blue River Watershed | collected 2017-08-15
AATTACACACTTTTAGAAAACGTATTGATATGATTCCATTTCTAAATTTAAAAAAAATAAATCAACCTTTTGAAACTGCTTTTCAACAAAAAATGAAGCAATTTTTAGACGGTGGATGGTATATTTTAGGAAATGAAGTCAAAACATTCGAAGCTGATTTTGCAAACTATTGTGGAACTAAACATTGCATTGGTGTTGGAAATGGTTTAGATGCATTGGTGTTGATTTTCAAGGCCTACATTCAGTTAGGAATATTACAAAAAGGCGATGAAGTTATAGTTCCAGCAAACACTTATATTGCTAGTATTTTAGCAGTTTTGCAGGCCGATTTAGTTCCTGTTTTAGTTGAGCCTGGATTGGATACATATACTATTAATCCAGATTTAATTTTAGAAAAAATAACTGCAAAAACTAAAGCAATTTTACCCGTTCATCTATATGGTCAATTGTGTGAAATGGAAGTCATCAACTCAATATCTAAACAACATAATCTCTTAGTTATTGAAGATGCAGCACAGGCACATGGATCAGAATGCAATGGAACTAAAGCTGGAAATTTTGGTAATGCGTCAGGATTTAGTTTTTATCCGGGCAAAAATTTAGGTGCTTTAGGAGATTCAGGAGCAATAACCACAAATGATGATACATTGGCTGAAGTTTTATTTTCGATGAGAAATTATGGTTCGAAAGTCAAATATGAAAACGAAATTATTGGTGTGAATTCACGTCTAGACGAACTACAAGCTGCTTTTTTGAATATTAAATTGCAGCAATTAGATGCTGAAAATCAAATAAGAAGGCAAATAGCTAAACGCTATCTTTCGGAAATTAAAAACGATAAAATTGTATTGCCGATTTGGAATGAAAGTGAAAATCATGTGTTTCATTTGTTTGTCATTAGAACAGCTAATCGATTAGCATTACAAAATTATTTAAAAGAAAACGGCATTGAAACCATGATTCATTATCCGATACCGCCGCACAAACAAAAAGCGTTATCTAGTTGGAATCACTTAGCGTATCCAACAACTGAAAAAATTCATGATGAGGTCTTAAGTATTCCGTTAAATAGTACTTTGAGAGATGATGAGATCAATTATGTTATTTCAACTTTAAACAATTATTAAATGGGAATTTTGCATCAATTGAAACAATTCGCTTTTGTCAACCTTCGTATTTTTAAATATAAGAGTCTGTCAAGTTGTAAAAGAGTTGTAGGGCAACCTAAATTATATCATCCCTTACTCTTAAATGGGAAGGGTAAAATTTCATTCGGAAAAAATGTACAAATAGGGGTTATTAATTCACCAAAATATTATTCACATTATTCATATTTTGAAGCAAGAAATTCAGCAACTGAAATAATTATTGGTAACAATGTTTTTATAAATAATAATTGCTCAATTGAAGCACTTTCAAAAATTACAATTCAAGATAATGTTTTGATTGGTGTTAATTGTGCTATTTTAGATAATGATGGACATGATTTAGCTATTGATAAACGACTTACCGGAATTTCAAAATCAGAAGAAATTGTAATACAAAAGAATGTTTTTATTGGCGATAATGTCACTATTTTGAAAGGTGTAACTATAGGTGAAAATTCGATTATTGGTAATGGTTCTATAGTGACTAAAACTATCCCTACCAACGTTATTGCTGTTGGAAATCCTGCAAAAATTGTTAAAGAAATTTAATTTGAGCTTTTTTGAACGACATAAGCTACTCAAAGTTCTATCACTAAATGCATTTAGTGTGTTGGTTCAATTTGTATTAGGAATTTTTTCTGTACGAATTATTTCTGAGTTTTTAGGTCCAAATGGAATGGCATTAACAGGAAATTTTAGAAGTTTTACCAGTTTGTTTAAATCGATAAGTATCTTAGGTCTAAAAGAAGGATTGATTAAATTATTTTTAGAAAATTCTGAAAGTAAAGGAGAAAAAAATAACGTTATTTCTTCATTTTTAGCGTTTTTTTTAGTGCTTTCTCTTTTTTTAGCTTTTATTATTTTAATTTTTGCAGAAGATTTTAGTGTGTATCTTTTTCACAAGGTATTTTTTGTAAATTATTTACAATATTTTGCGGTATTATTGCCTTTTTTTGTTCTACAAACATTGCTGGTTACACTTTTTAATGCTAGCCAAGAGTTTAAAAAAATAATTGGTATTCAAATCATTACCAATATTTTTTTGTTTTTAAGCTCTTTTTATTTTACTTATTCACAAAATTTAAATGGTGCTTTTTTTGCGATTGCAATTGCTGATTTTATAAGTTTTGTAGTAACCCTTCTTTTTGTTAGAGTGCGATTTGTTTTTACTTTTAAATTTCATTTAAACTATTTAAATAATATATCCAAATTTATAGTAATGGCTCTTGTGAGTGCAATCGTTATTCCTGTGACCGCTATTTTAGTTCGTAATTATATTATAATGCAATCAGATTTATTTAGTGCTGGAATTTGGGAGGCAATTACAAGAATTTCTGGGTTTTATATGATGTTTTTTAGTGCTGGACTATCTTTATATTATTTACCAAAGTTATCAGCTTTAAAAACGAATGAAGAATTTAAAGTCGAATTAAAATATTACTTTAAAATATTAGTTCCAGTTTTTATTGGAGTACTTACGTTAGTTTTTTTATCAAAAGATATCATCATTTCAATCGCATTAACTTCAGAATTTAAACAAGTGAGTGAACTTTTAATTTGGCAACTTTTAGGTGATTTATTTCGTGTGATGACTTTAGCTTTTGGTTTTCAAATTTTGGTAAAAACAATGGTTGTAAAATATATTTTTGTTGAGGTCATTTATAACGGTTTGTTTCTAGTTTTTAGTTTTTATCTATTTGAGTCGCTTCAATTAAAAGGAGTTTTACAAGCTTATTTTATAGCAAATGCAATGACTTTTTTAGTGGTTTTATTTATGTTTAGAAAATTATTTGTAAAACCAACACACTAAATACTTCTCCGCAATAATTGTATAATTATGCTTTTTCTCTACAAATTCACGAGCGTTTCTAGAAATCTTAATTAGTTGTTCAGGATGTTCAATTAAAACCGAAAGTTTTGAAGCAATTTCGTTTTCATCGGGTAAAGCATTAATGCAAACTTCATCATCAAGCAGTTGATATTGATTTAAAAATTCAGTTTCTGCACCAGTAAATACTACTTTTCCTTTCGCCATAGCTATTAAAGCATTATATCCTTGATCATAAGCAAAAACTTGATCTAGTAAAATATGCGCTTTGTTATATTTTAAAATATATTCATCATAAGGAAGGTTTTCGGTTGTAATTATTTCAACTTTATCTACATATTTTTTTTGGATAATTTCCAATGCTTTTTCAAAATAGTTGATTCCTTTTTTAGTATAACTTAACCGATTAATACCTAAAAAAATGATAATTTTATCCTCAATTTCTAAATTTTGAAATGGAATTAATACTGTATTTATTGGATTTGGAATAAAAGTAGTTTGAAATCCCATTTTTCGCATCGGAATTTCATAATCTAAGTCAGAAGTAATTAGGTTTTGACAATTTTCTACTAACCAATCAAATGTTTTTCGATAACTGTTTTTTCTATATTTTAATGAAAATTGAAATTCTTTTTCCAATGAATAATTCTCAAAATAAGGTGTTAAAACTGAATACTTCAATTCTTTTTTAAAAAGATAATCTACAATAGGCGTTTCGTCACCACAAATTAATAAACTTCTGCTTTTAATTTTTTTAAAGATTTTTTTATATAAAAATCGGGATAGAATAGGATAAGTTTCTAAAGCATCAGAATTTATTAGTTGCACATGATGAAAGCCTTTCAAATCAAGTAATAGCAAATAAAATCTAATGGCTTTTTCTATTTTTTCGAAATCCAATCCAATAACTTTTCGAAATCCTCTAAATAGAAAACTTGCAATTTTGTTTTCGTTGCAAATTTGTGCATAGATAGAATAATCAACTGGTAATTTTTTAAACTTATCGCCACAACCCACAATAGTTACTTCATGACCAAGCGCCACCAATCCTTCTTTTAAGGAATTATGTAAACGGCTATATTCACCAAGTAAAAGTATTTTCATAAAAAATTTGAAGTCTAATTACTAATCACTAATCGCTAATCACTATATTTGTGTAAATATACTATAATTGCTAAAAATGTATCAAAAATCGGATATAGAAATATTAATTTCTACGATGAACCAATCTAATTTCGATTTTTTGGAACGTATGTTTTTGCTTACAGATTACCGCAAATTTAATTTGCTAATTATTAATCAAACATCATCAGATAAAATTTTAATTTCTAATATAGAATGCATAAAAGTATTCAATGTGTACGAAATTGGCTTATCAAAAAGCAGGAATTTAGCTTTAAATAATGCTACAAAAAAATTACTAGTTTTTACAGATGACGATGTAGTATTTCAACAAAAGTTTGAAAATAATATTATTAAGGCATTTAACTCGTATCCAAAACATGATGGCTTTCGATTTCAATTTTTAAACAGTCAAGGCAATTTAACCAAGAAATATCCAAGAACATTTCAATCTAAACTTACTAATTTTGAAATATTAAATACATCTTCAGTGGAACTTGTATTTAAAAGACAAAGTTTAAAAGAAGTAAACTTACAATTTAATGAAAATTTCGGATTAGGAACTGAATTTTTCATGGGTGAAGAAGCTATATTTGTTTCTGATGGAATTAAAAAAGGTTTAAAAATAGGGTTTGTTCCTGAACAATTAGTTTCACACTCACAACCTTCAACAGGACAAAAAACAACTATTGCTTCAATTTATTTTGTGCAAAGCGCAGTTTTTTTTCGAATTTTTGGTAAAATGTATTTATTTTGGATAGCTTTGAAATTATTTTTCGATGTAAAACAGGGAAAAATTAATTTTTCAGAAATTAGTCAACTATATAAAGAAGCTATTAAAGGAAAGAATCTATATGTCAACACTACAAGATTGTAAATTATTATCTATTCCAAAAATAGAAGATCCAAGAGGAAATTTATCGGTTATTGAACACGATGTGGTTCCTTTTAATATTAAGCGCGTTTATTATTTGTATGATGTTCCAGCTGCAGCAGAACGTGGCGGACATTCTCATATTGAACAACTTGAATTTTTAGTTGCATTATCAGGTAGTTTTGATGTTATTTTAAACGATGGACAAAAAGAAAAAGTGATTACTCTTAATAAACCTTTTGAAGGGTTGCTCATTTCAAACGGAATTTGGCGCGAATTGAAAAACTTTTCTTCTGGAGCGGTTTGTTTGGTTGTTGCTTCGGGTGTTTTTGAGGAAGACGACTACATAAGAACCTTTGACAAATTTATACACTCAAAAAATTAGTGATACACCGTAAAGTCAATTCCAAAACGTTTCAAATAGTGTTTTATTTTTAAGAAGAAACGCAAAGCAAAAACCGGTAATTGCAATAAAATTTGTGTCTTTAATGGAATTTTACTTGTTATATCTTTTAAATAAAATTGAGATTGTATGGAAGAGCCTGCTATTTTGAATTGTAAGGCATATTCTAATCGATAAACATCAAGAAATTTTTTTAAACTTTTGTTTTCTTTTTCAGCAGAAGCAAATTGCGAAAAATCCATCAAGGTTTTTTTTGTAATTGGCGTTTTTGTTAAACTATTTGGCAGGTCATAATTATAAATAACCGTGCTTTTATTATTAATTGCAACTGAATTTGTAATGCCTATTTTTGTCCAAAGTTCAACATCTTGACCGCTTGAAACATTGATATTAAAACCATTATTTTCTAAAAGCACTTGTTTTGAAATCAATATAGATGATGAAAATGCCACTCGATTAATTAAACTTGCTTCAAAAAAATCGGGAATAATTCCTCTATAATCATCTCGAATACTGTAAGAATAGGAATTGTTTAAAGTTCTATTTTTAGCAATTTTTGTTTGAAATCTGTTGCAATACATGCCACAATTAGGAAAATCATGATATAATTTGACTAATTCTTCTAAATGATTTGGATGCCAAAAATCATCTGCATCTAAAAAAGCAATTAATTTAGAAGTTGCTTTTTCAATTCCTAAATTTCTTGCTGCAGCTGCACCTTTATTTTCTTGTTGGACTAATAATATACGTTCGTCAGAAAATTGAGAAATAATTTCAAAACTAGAATCGGTTGAACCATCGTTAACAATTACAATTTCAAAATCGGTAAACGTTTGCTCTAAAACCGATTTTATGGTCTTGTAAATTATGAAACCTTTGTTGTAAAGCGGAATTACGATTGAAACGATTGCCATTATTTAGAATGATATAAGTTTAAAAAATAGCCTAATCTATAAAAATCAAATAAAAATAATTTTGGTTTTTTTGAAGTTAAGTTTTTTAAAATTGATTTTTTAAATAATTTATATACCGAGATTACTATTAAATTTATTGGATAAAATCCTATTTTTTCTTTTAACATACTAATACGAGTAGATTTTGGGCTTAGGATTTTTAAATCTAATAATAATTTTAAATTTTCTAATGAAGATTGATATTTTTCAATAAAAACAATGGATTTTTCTAAATTCAAATGATATAACGGATTATTAATGTGCTGAATATCAATATTTAATTTTTGCAGCTCGAAAATTAAAACTAAATCTTCAAAACCATATTTTGTTAATAATGAATTAAAAGGGGTTGTTATTAATATTGATTTTTTTACCAAAATATTAGAAGTCAAAGCATATTTATATTTGTTTTTTTGTCTAATTTCTAACGGAATAGCTTCTCTTTTCTTACCATAAATCCATCTCAGAAATTCATCCTTTTTTGGTGTTTCATTTTTGTATAATATGCCTCCAAAATAAAAAGAAGCTTTATTAGATTTTATCGCAGTCAAATAATTAAATATGAAATTAGAATCAAAAGGAAACATATCGCAGTCTAAAATAATTAGCCAGTTGAACTTAGCCTTTTTTACTAAAAAATTTAAGTTATTTGCTCTACCTACATTTACTTTATTATAAAAAATTGCACAATTAGTAAAATCTTCAATTTTGTTGTTTTGATTTATATTTTCAATATTTGTGCTACAATCATCCATACAAATAATTTCAAAATCAATTTCTAATTTTGAAACTTGACTAACTAATTCCTTCACCAATGGAAAAACATTATAGTTGTATGTAGGAATTAAAATGGATAGCATCTATGTAAATTAAATTAACTATTTTTATAAAAATTTTTTAAATGACCCGAGAAGACTTATCAGATTTAATATTTTCAAAAATAGAAAAAAACAAAGACTTTTTATCGAAACAATTCAAAGATTCTAAAGATAAAATTGGTTTTTTTTATATTGATGATCTTTTACCGGAAGAAATTGCAAATAAAATTCAATTAAATTTTCCAAAATCATCTGAAATGGTGCTCAAAAAAAGCATTCGCGAAAATAAATATATTGCCGCACAGATGAATTTATATCATCCTATTTTAGAAGATATTATTTATGCCTTTCAAGACGACAAAATAGTTGATTTAATTGCAAAAATTTGTAATATTAAAGAAGTTTTTCCAGATGATAAATTGTATGCAGGAGGTATTTCACTGATGGGAAAAAATCAGTTTTTAAATCCTCATTTAGATAATTCACATGACAAAGATCGTGAAAAATGGAGGGTATTAAATTTATTATATTATGTTACGCCAGATTGGGATATTAAAAATGGTGGTAATTTAGAGCTTTGGCCAAACGGTTTAACAGAAAATCAAATTACAATTGAAAGTAAATTTAATAGATTAGTAGTTATGGCAACTCATAACAATTCACTACACTCTGTTTCTCCAGTTATTGTAAATTTAGAACGAAAATGTGTTTCAAATTATTATTTTTCAAATAACCCATTGACCAAAACAGATTCCTTTCATGTTACCTCATTTAGAGGAAGACCCGAAAATAAAATAACCGATTTTGTTTTAAAAACTGACTCTTGGTTACGAATGAATTTGAGAAAATTGTTTAAAAAAGGGATTAAGGAAAATACACATTATTATAAAAAAGATTCTAATAGCTAAACCGTTCTTTGAATCACTTCAAACATTTTTCCTTCTTCAAATTTTAATGTTTTTGAAGGATATTTTAAAACCAATGCATAGTCGTGTGTTGCCATTAGAATCGTTTTGCCGTTTGCATTAATTTTTCGGAGAACTTCCATTACTTCAATGCTGGTTTGTGGGTCTAAATTACCAGTTGGTTCATCGGCTAAAATTAGTTCAGGATCGTTTAGTAAAGCTCTTGCAATTCCTACACGTTGTTGTTCACCACCCGAAAGTTGGTGTGGCATTTTAGAGGCAAAACCTTTCATGCCAACTTTATCTAAAACTTCTTCAATTTTAACATCCATTTCTTCTGGTTCAGACCAACCTGTGGCTTTTAAAACAAAAAGTAAATTATCTTTTACACTACGATCAGGTAATAATTTAAAATCTTGGAATACAACTCCTAATTTTCTTCTTAAGTAAGGAATATCGCTTTCTTTTAAAGTGGCTAAGTCGTAATCAACTACTTTTCCTTCTCCATTTGATAAGGCTAAATCAGCATAAAGCGTTTTTAAAAAACTACTTTTTCCCGATCCTGTTCTACCTATTAAATAAATAAACTCACCATGGTTAACTTCAATATTCACATCTGTTAATACTGGATTTTTATCTTGATAGATAGTCAAATTTTTTAAAGAAAGAACTGTTTCTGACATAGTAAAATTTTATTTTAAAATGTAAAAGTAATAACTTATCGTTCGGTTTCAAAATTTTATACGCTTTTCAATTAAAAATAGTCTATTTGGTTAAAAACTATGTTCAAAAAAAGTACAATAATATGTTAATAATCTTCGTTTATACCTTTAATAAATCTTATATTTGAAAATCATAAATAGTACATAAAATGATAAAATATATTCAGCTTTCAATTTTATTTGTATTCTTTTCAGGAGCGCTTTTTGCTCAAAAATCTACTGTATATACTCATGATTTAAATGAGTTCAATAGAGCAGTGGAACTTTATAAAGAAAAGCAATATTTATCGGCTCAAATTTTGTTTGAAAAAGTAAAAGTGCAACAACAAGAAATTGCTTCAGATTGTGCTTATTACATAGCGAATTGTGCCATAAGATTAAATCAAGTTGGAGCCGATGCATTAGTGCTAAAATTTGTACAAGATTATCCTATCAGTGCTAAAACCAATCAAGCGTTTATTGAAGTTGCTCAATATTATTTTGAAGAAAAAAATTATCAAAAAACATTGGAGTGGTTTGATAAGGTAAATACAAATTCAATGGATGCTGCTGATAAAGAGCGTTATGATTTTCAGAAAGGGTATGCTTATTTTGCTCTTAAAAACAATAAAGAAGCCGCAAAACATTTTAATTTAGTATTGAATTCTGCAACATTTGGAAATCAAGCCAAATATTATTTAGGTTATATAGCTTATGCTTCGGATGATTATAAAGCTGCTAATAATTATTTTGATCAAGTAGCCGATCAAGAAAAATACCAAGAAAAAATGGGGTATTTTCAATCGGATATGAATTTTAAACTAGGAAATTTTCAAAAAGCGATTGATCTAGGAATAGCACAATTGCCAAAAGCAAATGAAAATGAGAAAAGTGAATTGTCTAAAATCATTGGTGAAAGTTATTTTAATTTGAAAAAATATGATTTGGCATTACCTTTTTTAGCTGATTATAAAGGAAAAAATGGAAAATGGAATAATACAGATTTATATCAATTGGGCTACGTTTATTACCAACAAAAAGACTATGAAAATGCAATAACTCAATTCAATAAAATTATTGAAGGTAAAGATATTGTAGCTCAAAATGCGTATTATCATTTAGCAGAAAGTTATTTAAAAACCGATAAAAAACAACAAGCATTGAATGCGTTTAAAACGGCTTCTGAAATGACATTTGATTTAAAAATTCAAGAAGATGCATATTTGAATTATGTTAAATTAAGCTATGAAATTGGAAATCCATATCAATCGGTTCCAGAAATCATGAATGCTTATTTGTCTAAATATCCAAATACTTCTTATAAACAAGAAATCAATACTTTATTGATTAGTTCCTACATTACTTCAAAAAATTATAAAGAAGCATTAGTACTATTGGAAAAAAACAAATCGCCTGAAAAAAAATTAGCGTATCAAAAAGTAATGTTCTTTAGAGGTTTAGAATTGTATACCGATGGTGATTATAAAGGAGCTTATTCCTTATTTAAAAAATCAATGGCTGAAAATAAAGAACCAAAATTTACAGCTAGAGCGTTATTCTGGAAAGGGGAAACCGAATATAATTTAGATCAATTTGAAGAAGCAAAATTGACTTTCTTACAATTTTTAAGTGCTTCTGAAGCTTCAGCTACGCCAGAGTTTAGAAATGCAAGCTACAATTTAGCTTATGCTTATTTCAAATTGAAAGATTATAGTAATGCCATTAAATATTTTGGAGATTATACCCTTTCTCAAAAAGAAGATAAAATAAGATTAATGGATGCCTACTTGCGTTTGGCCGATTGTAATTTTATGGCTGCAAAATACTGGCCAGCAATGGATGCTTATAATAAAGTAATCGATATGAAAAGCGTTGATGCTGATTATGCCGCTTTTCAAAAAGGAATCAGTTATGGTTTTGTAAACAAACCTGAACGAAAAATCGAGGAATTAGAAAAATTTAGTAGAACATATACTAAATCGCAATATATTGATGATGCGTTGTATGAATTAGGGAATACCTACGTAAATCAGAATTTGAATGAAAAAGCACTTTTAACATATGATGAATTAATTGCTAAACATACTTCCAGTTCATATGTGGCTAAAGCTATTTTAAAGCAAGGATTGATATATTATAATGGTAATAAAGAAGAGCAAGCAATAGTAAAATTTAAAAAAGTGGTGGCAGAGTTCCCTAATTCTCCAGAATCGCTTGAAGCAGTTTCAACAGCGCGTTTAATTTATGTTGATAATGGAAAAGTAGATGAATATGCCGATTGGGTTAAAACACTTTCTTTTATTGAAGTTTCAAATGCAGATTTAGATAATGATACCTATGAATCAGCTGAAAAACAATACTTACAAAATAATGCAAAACAAGCAATTTCTGGATTTACGAGTTATGTGAGTAAGTTTCCAAATGGTTTACATGCACTAAAAGCTAATTTCTATTTAGCGCAATTGTATTTTGCAGATAATTTAGAAAACAACGCCATCAAGCATTATGAATTTGTAGTATCTAAATCGCGTAATGAATTTACAGAACAGGCATTGGCCCGTTTGTGTCAAGTGCATTTAAAAGCAAAAGATTATAATAATGCTATTCCTGTTTTACAGCGCTTAGAAACTGAAGCAGAATTTCCTCAAAATACCACTTATGCTCAATCTAATTTGATGAAATCATTTTATGAAAAAGAAGATTTTGCAAATGCAGTGATTTATGCCGATAAAGTATTGAAAAACGACAAAATTGAAGATCGAATTAAAAGTGACGCGCAAATTATAGTTGCACGTTCGGCTATAAAAACTAATGACGAAGCCAAAGCAAAAGAGGCTTACGAAAAATTAAATAAAATTGCTAAAGGCGAATTAAAAGCCGAAGCCTTATATTATGACGCCTATTTTAAAAATAAAGAAGGAAAGTTTGAGGCTTCAAACAAAGTGGTTGAAAACATTGCTATAGATTATTCGGGTTATAAATATTTTGGTTCGAAAGCATTAATCATTATGGCAAAAAATTATTTCAGTATGAGCGATAGTTTTCAAGCCACCGAAATTTTGCAAAGTGTTGTTGATAATTTTACAGATTATGCCGATGTAGTCGCAGAAGCCCAAAAAGAGCTAGATTATATAAAAGGAGAAGAAGCCAAACGTAATTCATCAATCACTAACTAATAATCTAATCAAATGTTCATGCTGAATAATTTCAGCATCTAAAAAATATGAATATGAATAAAATCAAAATATTTTCAGTAGTTGTTGTATTTTTATCAGTAATTCAATTTTCTTTTTCTCAAGTAAAAGATGAAAATATCGGTTCAGAAGTGGTGAATATTGTAAAACCATATACACCAACCATTTCTGATGCTTTTAAAGTAAAAGAGACGCCCGTTTTAGCAGACGAAGAAATGCAAAAAAAAGAAAAAATTCAGTACAATATTTTTTCATTTCCCGTTGCTTCAACATTTACACCAAGTAAAGGAACAGCAGCAGCGGTTGATCCTCAAGAGAAAGAAAAATTATTCAATAATTATGCAACGCTTGGTTTTGGTAATTATGGAACAGCTAATGCCGAGTTATTCGTAACAAAAAACATAAGCAGAACGAGTTACTTTGGTACTATGTTACGCCATTTATCTTCTCAAGGCGGAATTAAAGATTTGGTTTTAGAGGATAAATATTCGAACACTAGTTTAGATGTAACCTATGGTGTTCGTGAGCGCAATTTGAGTTGGAATGTAGATTTAGGGGTAAAAAACCAAATTTATAATTGGTACGGATTGCCTAATTATAGCATTTTTACAGATGCGATTATCCAGAATATTGATTCGAAACAAACCTATAACACTATTGTTCTAGGCGGAAAAATAGCTTTAAAGGAAGGTATTTTCAATGAAGCAAGTATTCAGTTCAAGCGTTTTACCGATGGTTTTGATTCTAGCGAAAATCGTTTTTTTGTAAAACCGACTTTGAATTTTAAAGTGCTGAATCAAAAAATTAATACCGCTTTTGTTTTTGATTATGTTGGCGGAAGTTTTGAAAGACGTTTACAACAATTAATTTCAAAATATAATTACTCGTCACTAAACTTTGGTTTCAGTCCAAGTTTTATTTATCAGCAAACTGATTTATCAATTCAAATTGGAGCTAGTATTTTTTATGCGAATTCAAAATTAGATCAACAAAGTAATAGTAGTATTTTTATTTATCCAAACATAAAAGCATCCTATAAAGTAGTGGGTGATATTTTAATTGCTTATGCAGGTGCTGAAGGTAATTTGCAACAAAACTCGTATGCTGATTTTGTAGATCAAAATCCGTTTGTATCTCCTACACTTTTTATTGCCCCAACCGATAATAAATTTGATATTTATGCAGGATTAAAGGGGAAATTAGCAAACGCTGTTGCTTTTAATATTAAAGCATCCTATTTAAATCAACAAGATAAAGCATTATTTTTGAATAATGACTTTGATGTTACATCAACAAATACAGAAGGTTATGCTTATGGAAATTCATTTGGAATAGTTTATGATAATGTAAAAACAATGAGTTTGTTCGGCGAATTAAAAGCTGACTTTTCTAAAAATATTTCTTTTGGAATTAATGGTACTTACAACAATTATTCATCAGATGCGCAAGCTGAAGCATGGAATTTGCCTCAATTAAAATTTGGATCCACACTGGATTTTGATATCAATAAAAAATGGTATGCAGGTGCTAATGTGTTTTTTGTTGGAGAAAGAAAAGATTTGGTATCAATCCAAAATGATGCTACTGTTTTTCCACCAACATTTTCACAACAAGTGATAACTTTAGATAGTTATTTCGATTTAAATGCATACGTAGGTTATAAATACAATGATAGATTAACTGCTTTCTTAAAAGGAAATAATTTAGCAAATCAACAAAACAATCGTTGGGCAAATTTTCCAGTGCAAGGAATTCAGGTGTTAATTGGAGCTAATTATAAGTTCGATTTCTAATTCTTACACATAATGACACAAGGTTATTTACATGGTTCGCAATGTTATAAATCGTTATGTACTTAACGCCCTCTTTGTGGTTAAAAAATTATCATGACATTCAAACAAAAAATAAAGCAACATCATTTAGTATTATTACAAGACAAAATAGATGTCTATCAAGATATGATATCGGGTTTGTCTAATGATGCACAAAACGATGCAAAAGGTTCGGCAGGCGATAAGCACGAAACCGCTTTATCGATGATGCATTTAGAACAAGAAAAGTTAACCAACAAACTTAAAGAAACCATTGCATTAAAAGATGTTCTTGAAAAAATTGATGTTTCCAGAACCACAGCAACAATTACATTAGGAAGTTATGTAAAAGTCAATGCGATGCAATTATTTATTAGTGCTGCGTTGCCTAAAATTACTATTGATGAAATTACCATTTTGTCTGTTTCACCTGAATCGCCACTAGGAAGTCAATTATTGGGTAAAAAACAGCATGATACGGTTGTTGTAAATGGAACTACTTTTACCATACATGAAGTAATCTAATCCTAAATAAAAATATTTTCAAACCGCTCCTTAGAGCGGTTTTTTTATGATTTGTAATCAAATTAAAGAAATATATAAGGTATAAGTTTGAGTTTTAATTAAAATCACTTATTTTAGTTTTAAATTATAACTAATTATAAATTAAAGGTTTATTTTTAAAACTTAAATAGTCAATTTTGCTTTATTAAAATAAGTGAATGTGTAATCTCAAATGTACAATTACACATTGCAACGATTAAATAAAAAGATTATGTGCGGAATACTAGCTATTATAGGGAAAGGGAAAGAAGAAGCGTTAGTGCAAAAATTATCGAAGAGAATGAGTCATCGTGGTCCAGATGAAAGTGATTTACATATAACTGAAAATGGACATATTTTAACACACGAGCGCTTGTCAATTGTAGATTTACATACAGGAAAACAACCAATTCAAGGTACTAATTCAGCTTGGATGGTTCATAATGGAGAAATTTATAATCATAACGAATTAAGAGCTACTACTTTAAAACAACATTCATTTAGAACACATTCAGATTCAGAAGTTATCGTGCATTTATACGAAGAATTTGGTTATGATTTTTGTGATATGTTAGACGGAATTTTTGCATTTGTAGTTATCAATGGCGATGATTATTTGGCCGCTCGTGATCCACTTGGTGTAAAACCATTATACTACGGAATGGATGAAAGAGGTCGTTTGTTCTTTGCTTCCGAAATGAAGGTTATTGCTGATCAATGTAAAACTTTTTCAACTTTTCCTCCCGGACATTATTACACCGAAAAAACGGGTTTTGTAAAATACTATCAACCCCAATGGGAAGCTCATGAAGCGGCAATCGAAACGCTTGATTTAGAAGCTTTAAATGCAAGTTTAACCCAAGCAGTTGAAAAACGATTAATGTGCGATGTGCCTTTTGGAGTATTGCTTTCTGGAGGATTAGATTCTTCTTTAATTGCCTCTATTACATCAAGATTGTTAGAAGGAACCGGACAAGATTTGCATTCGTTTTCTATTGGTTTAGATGCTTCTGCTCCTGATTTAGTAGCTGCTAAAAAAGTCGCCGATTTTATTGACTCAACTCATCACGAAATTCATTTCACAGTAGCTCAAGGAATCGAAATATTGGATCAATTAATTTGGCATTTAGAAACGTATGATGTAACCTCAATTCGAGCGAGTACACCAATGTATTTTTTGTCAAAAGCCATTACTGAAAAAGGAATTAAAATGGTGTTATCGGGCGAAGGTGCCGATGAAATTTTTGGAGGTTATTTGTATTTCAGAAATGCACCATCGGTAGTAGATTTCCAAAAAGAAACCATTGAACGTGTGCAAAAATTATTTACGGCCGATTTATTGCGTGCAGATAAATCTACGATGGCACACGGATTAGAGGCACGAGTTCCGTTTTTAGATAAAGCATTTTTAGAATTAACAATTAAAATTCAGCCCGAAGAGAAACTTCCGAAAACGCATATGGGAATTGAAAAATACATTCTACGAAAAGCGTTTGATACGCCCGAAAAACCATACTTGCCCGAAGAAATTTTATGGCGTCAGAAAGAGCAGTTTTCAGACGGAGTTGGTTATAATTGGATCGACACCTTAATTGAATATTGTTCGTCTCAGGTCTCAGATGCTGATTTTGATAAAGCCAAAGAATTGTTTCCGTATAATACACCGGTTACAAAAGAAGCGTTCTTTTATCGCCAAATTTTTCATAAACATTTTCCACAAGAAAGTGCTGCTCAAACAGTTCGAAAATGGATTCCAAAGTGGCAAGAAAATCAAGATCCAAGCGGAAGAGCAAATGCCGCACATGTACAAGCAGATATTGCCCTTGCAAAGTCAAAAGAAATTGTGTAGATTTTCATAAATAGAGTTTGTTGTTTGAAAAGCGTCTGTTATAAATAACAGGCGTTTTTGTTTTTAACAAATGTTAATAACTTAATAGGTTTTTGCGCTTATTTGTGGTTGATTTTTTTGTGGAATGGTTATATTTGTCTGTTAATTAAAAAACGAATTTTTAAGAGATAATTATATGAGCGAAGAAGTTAAAAAAAACAATTATTCGGCAGACAGTATTCAGGCGTTAGAAGGAATGGAGCATGTAAGAATGCGTCCTTCCATGTATATTGGTGATACTGGAGTAAGAGGTTTACATCACTTGGTATATGAAGTTGTAGATAACTCAATCGATGAAGCTTTAGCCGGTCATTGTGATACAATTTATGTAGCTATAAA
>JACCDH010755207.1_pt1 | contig 16521 bp, 14 predicted proteins | sample 7442481 | NCBI WGS metagenome assembly JACCDH01 (sample SAMN15323433, study PRJNA562643) | freshwater metagenome | isolation source: river surface water | place: USA:Blue River Watershed | collected 2017-08-15
ATCGGTGCGCAGGCCCGCCTGTACGTTCTCAAAGGTCACGCCATAGACCTTCTCACCCGCCGCAGAGGGGCGTTTGATGTCGTTAAGCAGCTGTCCGGCTGCCGGACGGATGTCGATCTCTTCCGCGGTGATGCCCAGCGCCTGCATCAGCTTCCAGGCATTGGCCCTGGTGCCCTCGCTGGTGGCGAAACCAGGCATGGTATAGCCGCGGATCGTGGTCCGCGGCAGGCCCAGCCGGTCGCAGGCCTTGGCCGCCACGATCAGCGCGTGGGTCGAATCGAGCCCGCCCGAAATGCCGATCACCAGGCACTTGGACTTGGTCGCCTCCATCCGCCGGACCAGCCCGTCGACCTGGATGTTGAAGGCCTCATAGCAATCCTGCGCCAGGCGTTCGGCGCGGTGCGGGACATAGGGGAAGCGGCGCAGAGCGCGGCGCAGGCCCACGTCCTTATCGTGCAGCGGCAGGCTGAAATCGATCCGCCGAAAGTCCCGCTCCGGGTGCCCGGCGGCAACGGCAGCATCGTTGAACGAGCCGGTCCGCATTCGCTCCAGCCGCAAGCGCTGCACATCCACGTCAGCGATCGCCAGCTGCGGTTTGCGGCTGAACCGCTCCGACCGGGCGATTTCCTCACCCAGCTCATAGATCGAGCCCTGCCCATCCCAGGCGAGGTCAGTCGTGCTCTCACCCGCCCCGGCCGCCGCATAGACATAGGCCGCGGCGCAGCGCATCGATTGGGCCGCGACCAGCATGGCGCGCTCATCCGCCTTGCCGACCGTTATGTTCGAGGCCGAGAGGTTGCACAGCACCGTCGCCCCGGCCAGCGCACCGCGGATCGAGGGTGGCTGCGGCACCCACATATCCTCGCAGATTTCGAGGTGGAAGGTGAAGTCCGGCAGGTTGGCAGCACGGAACAGCAGGTCGGTTCCGAAGGGCACCTCCACCCCGCCCAGCTCGATCGTTTCACCGGTGATGCCCACGCCCTGGGCGAACCAGCGCTTTTCGTAATATTCGCGGTAATTGGGCAGGAAGCTTTTGGGCACCACGCCCAGCGCGCGGCCTTGCGTAACCGCCGCAGCGCAATTGTAGAGCCGCCCGTTGCGCACCAGCGGCAGGCCCACCACCAGCACTGCACGCATCCGCTCGCTCGCCGTCACGATGCTGGCCAAGGCAGCCCGGGCGGCATCCAGCAGCGCCTGCTGGGTCAGCAAGTCATCGATCGCGTAGGCGGTCAGGCACAGTTCGGGAAAGACCACCAGGTCAACGCCTTCGCGCTCAGCCTGATTGGCCAGTTCCAGCACGGCCCGGGCATTGGCCGCCGGATCGGCCACGAAGACTGACGGCGTCGCTGCCGCCAATCGGACCAGGCCGTGGCGGTGGATCGAATGGAAGGGCAGTGGCGCATTCATCAGGCCTGTCTAGAGCCTTGCGAGCCAGCCGTCGACCTTGGCGAAATGGTCTTGCCATGTGGGCGCGTGGAAAGAAGGCATCGCAGCCAGCTGACGCAACCGGTCGGGCGCATCTTCGCAGTAAGCGCGAACCGCCGCTTCCCAGTCCTGGCCGTCAAGGGGATCCAGGTAGAGCGGGATGTCACCGGCAATTTCCCGGAATACCGGCAGATCGCTCGCGATTACCGGGACTCCGTGCTGCAAGGCCTCAATCACCGGTATGCCAAAGCCTTCGACGAAGCTGGGCATCAGCAACGCCCGCGCCTGTCCCAACCAGGCCAGCATCGTCGCGTCGTCGCAGCGCCCCAGTTCGTGCACGTGTCCTTGCAACTGCGGCGATCCGTCGAGCAGGGCAAAAACGTCATCTGCCTCCCATCCGCGCTGGCCAATCAGGACCAGGTTGGGTGCCCGTTCACCTTCGGCGTCGACGAGGCGCGACCAGAGATCCAGCAGAAGCCGGTGGTTCTTGCGGGCCTCGATGGTGCCGATCATCACGAAAGTTGGCCGGTTCGGTGGAGCGAGCGGGGCGGGCACGATAGCTTCATCCATGGCCAGCCAGGCAATCTGGATCGGCGGTACGGCTCTGCCCTCTCCCTTTGCAAAGTCGGTCAGTGCGGCGCTTGTCGCGGCGGAGTTGACGACGACCCCGGCCGCACTTGCTAGCACGGTTCGCATCCTCAGCCGATGGCGTCGGGCTTCTCCCACCCGGCAGAACTGGGGATGGCTGATCGGGATCAGATCATGGACCAGGAAAACCGGTTTCCACGACTGGTCTGCAAGCCAGTCTGCAAGTCCTGGATCATCAAGCCCGGTGTGCCCGATGTTGAGGTAGCACCACCCCCGGGTCGATTTGCGGTTTCCGCCGGATAGGCCGGCTGTCGCCAGCAGAGTGGTCAGGCGGGTGCGAAAGCCGCGGCCTCCCTGCCTAAGTAGGGCGAACAGCTCGTCGCTGTGCCGTTCGGACAGCACAATGCGTAGTCCCTTGCGCTGGACGACGGCTAGGGAGCGCGCGCGGTAGTGTTCCATGTAAGCCAGACAGACACGGTCGATGCCGGTTGGCAGGCGGCCGGACCAGACCCGCCAGACCAGGCGGGTGACATCCAGTAGCAGGTTACGTTCGGCCATGGGTGGTTCAGCCGGGGTCAGCTGACAGCGCGGATGATCCGCGCAGGTTCGGCCTGCCGGACAGGCGGATCCTCGCTTGTAAGGAGCCGCGTGAGGCTGTTGCGCACCAGGATGGCTGTGGCCGAAGCGCTGGCCAGTCCGCCGCGCACCAGGCACTTGGCATGCAGCACTCGCTTGAAGGCGTCGTATAGCTCTAGATCAGGCGGGGTCGGACGGGACCAGAAACTATCCAACCCGCCGCTGTGAGTGATGCCCTCGACGTCGTAAATTGCATCACCGAGGACGGCGACGGGTGTCCCGGCCTCAAGCGCAAGGGTGGCGGAGGTGCTGTTCACGCAGACCATACCTCTGGAATTTGCGGCAAGCGTGTCCAGTTCGCCTCCGTCGATGTGATAGACCCTACCGGCAATGCCCAGTTTGTGGGCCCGCTTCATCAAGCGCGAGCGCCAATTGGTGTAACTGCTATCGAGCGGGTGCACTTTGACCAGCAGACTTGCTTCTGGCGGTGCGAAGTGGGCGAAACTTTCAAGAACATAATCCACTGCCACGTGCATGGATCCGAATGGTGAGTGGTGCCTGATTTGATAATCGCCGGTTAGTTGTAGCGGAAAAATGAAGTAATCGCGGCCCGCAATCGCTGCGAGCGTTTCCATGGCCTGCCGCTGGCGGCGGGAGCGCAATGCCAGGCGCCAGAGCCAGCCGATGCCGTCCAGGGTAATCGAGCCTTGGCGGTGTGACTTGTAAAACGGAAACGCCAGCTTCCCGGTTACAACGTGGTGGTAATGCCAATAGGAATCCCGCGCGCGCCGTTTGAATTCGGCGGTAATCGCGGGCAGTTGCGGGATCGGGGGTAACCGGCAGGCCTCCGCCAGAATGGCCGCGGGATCGCGTTCCATTGGCGAGTGGCCATTTACGCCGTCCCGTTCCAGCGTCATCCAGTCGGGCCGGATATAGCCTTCCTCATAGACATGGATGTGAACCCCGCGAAGCTGGGCCATGCGCAGCGCCACCTGATGCATCGGCCGACAGTCTCCAAACAGCACCATAACCGTGATGCCATGGGCCCGCAGAAACCGATCCAGGAACATCGGCCAGTCCCGCATCCGGCCGCGGTAATTGGTCGCCTCGGATGGCCAGTCATAACGATCGCCGCCGGACAGGTTGATGCGATGCACGCCGCACCCATGCTCGGCCAGCGCGGCTGCCAAGTCATGGAAGAAGGGGCCCGGCGGGCCTTGTAGGAACAGAAACTCGCGGCGTTGGGTGAGTTGGGCGCTCATCGCCACCCCCTTGCCAGCCGCTGCCAGGCAAGCCGCAGCCGCCCTTGCCATTCGCGCAGGGTGATTAACACCGAGCTCACCTGGGCCTGACCGGCGACGATCCGCTGGATCAGCACTTCTGGCGGGCATGGCAGGCGGGTGACTGGATCGACATAACGCGGATACCCGATCAGCGTTGCCGCCACCAATTCATCGAGGCTGCGTTTGCGGGTGCGGCGCGGGTTGGCCGGGGCAAGATCGCGGGTCAGGCCCCAGCCCGCGTAGAATGGCTGGCCGTGGGTCGTCACCTCTTTGCCGCGCAGCAGAGCTTCAAACCCGGCCAGCGAGGTAATCACATGCAAAGCATCCACCCGGTCGATCAGGGCGGCAATCGAGGATGTGCGATCAATCACATCTGCATGCCGCAACGCTTCTCGATCAGGCACGTGCCCCTTGCGATGCCCGGCTTCGACATCAGGGTGCGGCTTGTAGATAATCCAGGCATCGGGTTCGAGCGCACGAGCCCGAGCGATCAGCTCAAGGTTTGTGCAGTTCCTCCCCCCACTCAGCACGGATCGATCATCCTCAACTTGTCCCGCGACCAATACCCGCCGGAGTTTGCCGCCTCCGTCGGACGTGGACACCGGCTGCATGCCATACTTGCTAATGCCAGAACGCACGAGGATGCCACGCAGAAACTTTGCCCGTTCAACGCACTTGGCGGGCAGTTCACCGCATTCTAGCAAGGTTTCAAGATCGCTCGGCTCGTTAGGATCAAAATACACCCCTGAAAAATCACAGAATATCGATAATGGTGGAACGCAGTTTGCCCCAAGGCCAACAGAGCGGATCATTCCGTCTTCCAATTCTGCGATGCAGACCTGACTTGCAGCCAGGCGACCTAACACTGCTCGGGGTGTGCGGGATTTCCAGGCTGCAACTGGCCTGGCTGGGTCCAGCCTGTTCGCCACCTGCCGGGTATGGGGAACGGGCGCTGTGCCGCCCCACAGCAAGGGATCGACCGTAACCCGCTTCCAGCGGGCCACACCATAGATCGCCTGGAAAGGGCGATTGCTCTCGATCAGTCGGCGCCATTCGCCCAGCTGTTCGATAACCTGCATTATGTCCCAGGGTGCGCCATCGAAGGGACTGGCATAGCCGCTGGCCGCCAGCCCGCTTAGCAGCGGCGCAATCAGGTCTGGATGCGGGTCAAGCGCTTGCTTCCCGGCAAAGACCTTGATCGGCTTGCCCAGCAGGGCTGCCACCGTGGCCAGCTCGCGGTCAGGTCCGGTCCAGACTTCGCGGGCCTGGGCGGCCAGGTGCCAGGGATCACAATCGCGGCCCAGCGCCACCAGCCCCGCCGGCACCGGCCCGCCGGCCTGTCCAAAGACAGTTGCGCGCGGTTCGGGGAGTGCCCTGATCATGGCAGCCAGTTGGGCCGGATTATCGGGTACCAGGATGATTTCGTGGCCCGGCCGCAGCTCCGCCGCAGCCAACCAAAACCTGCCGCCGACTCGGGCGTCGACCAGCGCGGCCAGGACATCGGGGCCGACAAATGTGCTCGAACCAGGGGCGGTTAACGGCAAGCCCCGCGCGCCCGGAAAGGGCGGGACCATCAGGAACGGCTGGTTCAATCCGGTTCCCCGCGCTTCACGGCCCGGTCCACGGCGATGAGCTGGCACAGCAGGGGTTCCACTTCGTGCAGGGGTAGCGCGCTAGGCCCGTCGCACTTGGCCTGTGACGGATCCGGATGAGCCTCAAGAAACAGGCCGGCAATCCCGACAGCAACGCCCGCGCGGGCCAGGGCGGCAGTCTGAGCGCCGCGCCCGTCGGCGCTGTCGGCCCGCCCACCGGGCTTTTGCAGAGCGTGGGTTACGTCAAAGATCACCGGAGCCATCGGCTTCATCATATCGATGCCCAGCATGTCGACGATCAAATTGTTATAGCCAAAGCTTGTGCCGCGCTCACACAGCAGCACCTGCGAATTGCCGGCCTCGCGGCACTTGGCAATGATGTGGCGCATTTCCTCAGGCGCGAGGAACTGCGGCTTCTTGACATTGATCGGCTTGCCGGTGCGGGCGAGCGCCGCGACCAGATCGGTCTGGCGGGCCAGAAACGCCGGCAGTTGCAGGATGTCGGCAACTTCAGCCACGGCGGCGGCTTGCCACGGCTCGTGCACATCGGTGATCACCGGCACGCCATGCTTGTCCCGGATCGCGGCCAGCTCAGCCAGGCCGCGTTCCAACCCCGGCCCGCGGAACGAGGCGAGCGAGGAACGGTTGGCCTTGTCGAAGCTGGCCTTGAAGACATAGGGAATGCTCAGGCGCTGCGTTATCGCGACAAAGTGACTAGCCACTTCATCCAGCACACCCTCATCCTCAATGACATTCATCCCGGCAATCAGGACCAGGGGCTGGTGGTTGGCGAAAGTAATGCCGCCGGGCAGGGTCACAATTGGGCCGGTCATGCCGCCTCTTAGCGAATACCGCGCTTCTGCAAAACCGCTTCTATCGCCGGGACGTCTTCGGGATTGTTGAGCTCGATGCAATCCCACTCCAGTGCCGGGAAGTTGACCAGCCGGATCGGCTGACCGCTCTCCAGAAAGCGCAGTTGCTCCAGCCCCTCGCACAGCTCAAGCGGACTGGGCTCCAGCGCGGCATAGGCTGCCAGCGCGGCAGGCCGATAGGCATAGGCCCCCAGGTGCAGGCGGACGGCCTGGTGGGCATCGGGGGCATTGGTGGGCAAGTGCGGGATGACGCGCTTCGAAAAATAGAGCGCCCGGCCACCGGCATCCGCCACAACAGTTGAGCCCCCCACGCGGCCATGGGCTTGGTCGTTGATCAGATGGGCATAGAGGCTGGGCGAACATTCCACCGCCGGCGTGGCCATGGCCGCGCCGGGGTCGGCCGCCAGCGCCTTGACCAGATCGCTAACCACGAAGGCTGGCGTCAGCGGCGCGTCACCCTGCAGGTTGACAACGATCGGGGCAACTGCGCCGAGCACCTCCAGCGCGGCGGCGCACCGCTCGGTCCCGTTGCGGCAGCGCTCCGGGGTCATCACCACCTGGCCGCCAAACCTTGAGACGGCTTCGGCGATCCGGCTGTCATCGGTGGCAACCCACACCCGCTCCGGGGTGGCAACCGCGGTGGCGGCCAGCCAGCTGCGTTCGATTAGGCTGCGGGCCCGGCCATCCGCGCCGCGAAGCAGAGCCAGCGGCTTGCCTGGATAACGGGTCGACGCGTAGCGCGCCGGGATGATGATCGCGAATTCCTGTCTCATACAGCGCTCAATTCAGCCCTTGGCGCAGCAGGTCGTGGATATGAATGATCCCAACCGGCACTTGCGGCCCGGCAGCAGGATCGTCGACTACGAAAGCGGCGGTGATCTTGTTGTCATTCAGGAAAACCAACGCCTCGCCGGCGGGCATGTCTGCCGGAATGACCTTCGGGGATGGCGTCATCACCTCGCGGGCCAAGGCAGTTGCCAACACACCGAAGCGGCGGCGCAGGTCTCCATCGGTGATGATCCCGATTAGCGCACCAGCCTTGTCCGTAACGCCAGCAAGGCCAAAGCAGCCAGAAGTCATCACTGAGATTGCTTCCGGCATCCCGGCATCCTGGCTGACAAGCGGCAGACGAGCGATGCCATGCATTAATTCGTCAACCGGGCTCATCGACAGCCCGATGCTCCCCGAAGGGTGCAATTCGTACAGTTGTTCGCGCGTGATCCCGCGCATCTCCATCACCGTCATTGCCAGCGCATCGCCAAGGGCCAACTGCATCGTGGTTGACGTGGTCGGGGCGATGTTTTCAGGGCAAGCTTCGCGCACCTTAGGCATCAGGATCGCAACATCCGCCAATTCGATTACCAGCGAGTTCTGGCGCGATGCGACACCGATGATCGGAATGCCTTTGCGCTTGGCGTATCCCAAGATCGAGCGTAGCTCAGCCGTATTGCCCGAGTTTGACAGGACCAGCAGCACATCGCCCTCGGCCAGCACCCCCATATCGCCATGCCCGGCCTCGCTGGGATGGATGTAGATGGCCGGGGTGCCGGTGGCGGCAAAAGTAGCAGCGATTTTGCGTGCTATGTGGCCTGACTTGCCCATCCCGGTCACGACAAGTTGACGGCGGGTCCTCAAAATAGCGGTGCCGGCGTATTCAAACTGCTCGTCGAGAGCCTCTACAAGGAGCGCTACAGCGTCGGCCTCGAGACGAATGATCTCCCGCCCTCGATCCAGTGCACCCGTAACGGCTGTCATATCCATTGTGTTTTTAACCCCTTGTGTTGATGCGACATCCGGCAAATGCTGATCGCTTATGGCTTCATTTTCGATTATTAGCAGTCTGGTGCGTGTGCCCCAACAATTATGCAGTTGTAGATTTTATCGTCCACATTCGAGCCCCATATCAACCTTAGCCCGTGCTCCGGATGTTGAAGCAAGCGTTGTTAGAGGGCTGTTATCTTTGAGCCAGTCCAGCCGACAATAGGTAACTCTGAGCGACGGCTTGCCGCATGACGGTGAGCGTCAGAACATCCTTCAACGCGATGCTGTCCAGCGCGGTATCAGTCAGCAACCGTCTGAGCTCCGCGTTCTTGCGTTCAGGCCCTTCGGTGGACGGTCCCTGAACATCTCCGGCCCGCCATACCAGGGCTTCCAGTTGTAGATCGCCCCCGCGCCATCGGACCAGTTCGGGGGTCTTTGCGCTAGTCTTCGCCTCCTGCAGCACGCCGATGATCTGCTCTTCTGAATGCGTCCTTGTCGTCATCCTGATCGTCCTTCTCGTAATGCCAACCCAAAATCATTCTTCCAGTGAAATCAGAGAGTAGAGCCGCTTTGCCAGCCATTCTGAGGTATGTCGCCGTAAAGCCCGGCTGACAAAACGGCACTGATGTCGCGATCAGGTGTGGGTCGGAGAGGGTGATAAATTTTGCGGCACCTAACCAAGGGTTGCAATCGGTGCGATCGCTGGCAATAGGGATGGATGATTGCGCGGGTCTGAATGGCAGCGCGGCGGATGGGTTGGTTATTCCTCCATGGAAACCGGCGCTTTGGATTATGGGTGCACATGTTAGATTTTAGAGCCGATGCCGACACTTTTTCTATGGTCAAGTTGAAGGTGGCGTCGGGTCGGGTGTCCGCGTTGTTCACCTGTCTTGTGATCCTGCCGACTTTGGTGGCGGCTCTATACTACGGTTTTATCGCCGCGGACATTTACACATCCGAATCGCGGTTCATGATCAAGTCCCCTGGCAAGCCCATGTCTTCAGGCATCGCTTCATTGTTAGTGGGCGGCGATTTAGGTGGTGGGGCCGACATTGGTGCGCTGCGTGAATATGCGACCTCGCGCGATGCCTTGCGGACCCTTGACGCAAATGGTCGTGTTCGCCGGATTTACAACTCTGACCGTGCAGACTTGCTGAGCCGGCTGGACAAGTTTGGTCGGGGAACATTTGAGTCAGCATACGAATATTATCTGGGTCACATTTCGATCGATAACGAAAGCAAATCGTCGGTGACTGTCATGCGGACCCAGGCGTTTAGCCCGGCTGAGGCACAGTGGATCAATGAGCAGTTGCTGCGGCAGAGCGAAGACTTGGTAAACCGGCTCAACCTGCGTAGCCGGCAGGATACTGTCCGTAACGCCGAGGCGGACCTCGCGAAGGCCCGTCTGCGTGCCGGTGATGCGGCTGCGGCGCTTGCAGCGTACCGCGATCGTTACGGGATCGTCGATCCGGACAAGCAGGCGTCGATTGTCATGCAGATGATCTCAAAGCTGCAAGATGAGCTAATCGCAACGCGCGCGCTGATGGTTCAGACTCGCCGGGTGGCGCCACGAAATCCCCAGTTAGAGATTTACGAAGCGCGTGCCGGCGAACTTCAGAAGGAAATCGACGCTCAGTCACGTTCGTTGACCAGTGGTAGTTCGTCCCTCTCGGGCAGGACGGCGGAGTATACCCGTCTGGCACTTGAGAACCAGTTCGCTGACCGACTACTTGCGTCAGCAATGGCCTCACTGGAAAGCGCCAAAGCCGAGGCGCGCCGCCAACAAGTTTACATCGAGCGCGTCGCCCAACCTGACTTGCCTGATGATGCAACGCGCCCACGCCGACTTCGCAGCATCTTTGCGGTGTTTGTCGTCAGCCTTGTTAGCTACGGTATCGTATTTCTGCTGCGAGCTGCGCTGAAGGAGCATCAACTATAGTGTCGGTCCCTGTCATGCGGGCAACGAGCTTATACGACGCCTGGAAAATACAGCGCCGTGTAATCTGGGCTTTGTTCCTTCGCGAAATCCTGACGCGCTATGGGCGGCATAACATCGGCTTGCTGTGGCTGTTCGGGGAGCCAATGCTATTCACTGTGGGCGTGACCCTAATGTGGATAGCTTTCGGCGCGACGCATGGCTCCGACCTGCCGATTACCGCGTTCGCAGTCTCGGGATACTCTACAGTCCTGATTTGGCGCAACATGGCGAGCCGCTGCGTAGCTGCGATTCACCCAAATTCGGCACTTCTCTATCATCGCAATGTCAAGGTTCTCAGCATCTTTATATCGCGAATGATGGTCGAAGCGGGCGGCGCAACCCTGTCGATGGTCTTGCTCACCGTTCTGTTCAGTTACATGGAATGGATGTCGCTACCTGAGAACGTCCTTATGGTCGCGTTGGGTTGGTCCATGTTGATCTGGTTCAGTGCAGCGCTGGCAATTTTTCTCGGCGCGCTTTCGGAGTTCTCCGAATTGGTTGAGCGATTTTGGCACCCCATCGGATATTTCCTTTTGCCGGTATCCGGTGCGGGCTACCTGGTGGACGCGCTGCCGCCAGAAGCACAACGCATCATTCTTATTCTCCCGCTGGCGCATGGCACCGAAATGGTGCGCGAGGGTTTTTTCGGCTCTAAGGTCGTGTCGCATTACGATGTTGGCTACATGAGCCAGATAAACCTTGTTTTGACGTTTGTTGGATTGTTGCTGACCTCCTATGTCAGTCGTAGGGTCACTCCGGAATGATTGAACTTCGGAATGTGTCGAAGAGCTACCGCACCCAGCACGGCACGACCCACGTCCTGCGGAACGCTAATTGTACTGTGATGCCGGGCGAAAAGGTCGCCATTCTCGGTCGAAATGGGGCCGGGAAATCGACAATGGTGCGCATTTTGAGTGGGGCTGAGCTTCCCAATTCCGGTGTGATAACTCGAAACATGTCAGTCTCGTGGCCGCTCGCATTCGGCGGCGCGTTTCAGACATCACTAACAGGCATCGATAACATGCGTTTCATTTGCCGGATCTATGATGTGGATCCAGCTGGGAAGGTTGATTATGTCGATGACTTCAGCGAGTTGGGCAAGTATTTGCGGGAGCCGGTCCGCACCTATTCGTCTGGCATGCGCGCGCGTTTGGCGTTTGCAATCTCGATGGTAATAGATTTCGACTGCTTTCTCATCGACGAGGTTATTTCGGTGGGTGATGCCCGCTTCCATGAGAAGTGCCACGAGGAGCTATTCGTCAAGCGGGGTGATCGGGCCATGGTGATCGTCTCGCACGATGCGAGCTACGTGCGGGAGCACTGCTCCAAGATTGGCGTACTCAATAACGGTGAATTGACCATGTTTGACGACTTCGATGCAGGGTACGCTTACTATCACGAAGTTTATGCCTAATCACAACCAAGCATCTCTTGAGGCGGGCGATTCGATTGGCAGGCCGAGCCGAAGCATTTTCAATCGTCCGGCACTATCTCTTGCTAGCTTGATGAGCGTTTCATCCGCAGACTTTCCATTTGTCGCGAGTTGGACAGTGCTCGGCTGTGCTCCGACTGCGGTCATTGTTTCAGAGGGTCGCTCGCTTAGCGAGGATCATGCGTTGCGCATCGCCTGGCTCAGCGAATTGCGCGAAAGGGCCAGACAGGCAGGAAGTCCTCTTCCACCACTTCCTGTCGATCTCGAGCTCTGCCTCAGAGAGCATCGCATGAACCGGATCGTATGGGTCGGTCCCATGCTGCTATGGCTAACCCGCATTTTTCGGACGGTCGTTTGGCTCGCGCCAGTGGACCGTGTTTTCCGAAAGTTGGGTGGCATGGTTCGTTACACTTACCGACACACGCGAAAGTGGCTCCGCGCGCGACGGGCGTGGTTGGGTCGCTGGATGAAGCCTACGCGCAGACCGGGTGTTCTGGATGAACTGACAACAGAGGAACTTGCGTTGTTTGATCGGCTTGTTGTGGCTCGCACCGAGTATCTCGGTCAGTAACATGCGATTGCTCGTTGATCTTCAAGGGCTGCAGAACGGCAGTCGCGACCGCGGGATTGGGCGGTACGTCGCCAACATAGTTCGGGAAATCGCCCGACTGATTCCTCGGTCTGACCTCAAGGTCATTGTGAGCGACCTGTTCCCTGGGACGGTTGAGGATGTCCTTGCGCGCTGCGGCGGCGAGGTCAGTCGCGAACAGGTGGTGATGTTCCACGGAGTAGGCCCAACAAGCGAATTGGAACCCGAAAACGGCTGGAGGAGGTATGCCTCGCAGCTCCTGTACGAGGACCTTGTGGCACGGCTGGGGCCTGATGTCCTACTCATTGGGACGTTGATGGAGGGCGCAACCGACAACAGCATCGCAAGCTTTCCAGCCAAGCGTTCCTATCGGGTCGCGACGATTCTTTACGATCTCATTCCTTTGCTTGACCCAAAAACGCATTTGCGAACAACGCGGATGCGTGAGTGGTACGACAAGCGGCTAGCACAGTTGCTCGCTTCAGATGGCCTGCTCGCTATTTCGGGCGCTGCCCGCAACGAAGCCATTGCCCACACATCCTACGAGTGCAGCAAGATCCACACCATTTATGCCGCTGCAAGCGAAGTATTTGAACGCGCGGCGCATGAACGCGATGCCGAGGAAGCGGATGCGCTGCTTGCGTATTTCGGCATCGACCGCGATTTCATTATGTTCGTCAGCGCATTTGATGCACGCAAGAATTTTAAAGGGCTCATCAAGGCCTATGCGTTGTTGTCGCCAGAGCGGCGTTCGTTGACCCAGTTGGTGCTCGTTTGCAAACTGGGAGATCGTCAGCGAGAGGAGCTTGGCTCCCTAGCTGCGAGCCTAGGTCTTGCCGACGGCGAACTGGTGCTGACAGGTTTCATCCCTGATGAGGATCTTTGTGTCCTTTACGGTGCCTGCAGCCTCTTTGTGTTTCCCTCCTTCCACGAAGGGTTTGGTCTTCCGATCCTTGAGGCGATGTGGTGTGGTGCCCCTGCCATCGGCTCATGCCGCAGTAGCGTCCCCGAGGTAGTGGGCTTGGCCGAAGCGCTGTTCGAACCAGATGATCTACACGGCATGGCGGCGATGATTGAGCAGGCGCTAGTCCCTGGACCGTTTCGCGATCAGTTGCTAACCCACGCTGCCGAACACTGCCGGAACTTTAGCTGGGAGCGTACCGCCAGCGCGGCAGTTGAGGCGATGCAGAAGCACAGTAGGCAAGGGCTTCCAATGGAGGTTTCAGTGCCCTTGGAGGATGAACTGATCGCCAAGCTTGTGGCTTGGCCTGCTGGTTCGGGACCCTCGCAAGAGGATTTCGCTTGCCTGGCCCGAGCGCTCATTGCGAATGCGGCAGAGGCCGAGCGCTCATGGAAAACGTTATAGGCTGATACTCCAATTGGGTGTATCATTTCATCTTATTGGCGACATTTGTGGCCATACGCTGCAACAAGAGCTCTGACCAGATAATGTACTCAATTCGAGCGCGGCTTGTGAACCATTTGTCCGCTGGACAAATGAGTTCGATTTTGCGCGTGAAACGTGGATCGAGTGCGGAAAGGAGCGCAACGTGGATCTCGCTGAAGATTGTCGGCAAGGGCTATTTGAGGTTCTCTCAATGCGCGTGACTGGGGCGTGGATCGGGTAGGCATGGCCAAGGTTTTACTGACAGGTTGTGAAGGCTTCGCGGGGCATTACGTTGCTGCGGCGCTAGGCCGGGCGGGGCACCAGGTAATCGGGCTTACAAGAGGAAGTTCCCGGCAGGGCGGCAATCGTTGGCTGTCAGAGCGCCACGATGTGGACTTGACTGACCTTCCGGCGACCACCCACGTAATCGCCCGAATTCAACCCGAGCAGGTTGTACATCTTGCGGCCATCTCTTTCGTGGGACATGAGGATCCCGCTGAAATCTATCGAAACAACGTTGTCGGCACACGTAACTTACTGACCGCGCTTGCCGCGCTGGATAGCTTTCCGGGACCGGCGCTTATCGTCAGCAGCGGCAATATCTATGGCGCTGATGCTGAAGGTCAGCTTTCCGAGGATGCACCGGCGCTTCCAGCCAACGATTATGGCGTGAGCAAGCTAGCGTGCGAGCACTTAGCCCGGATCTATCGACACGTTGTACCCTCGATTGTGCTACGCCCTTTCAACTATACCGGGGTAGGCCAGTCCACCCAATTCGTGATCCCAAAGATCGTAGAGCATGCTCGGCTCCGTGCGCCGGAAATCGCGCTTGGCAATACCGATGTCTATCGCGATTTCACTGACGTGCGCTATTTTGCCGCCGTATGTCAGCGGTTGCTCGATTGCGCCAGTGCGATTGGTCAGACCGTCAACATCTGCTCTGGCCGAGCACACAGCATTGGTGAAGTGGTTGATATGGTGGCCGAGATTTCGGGACACCGCCTACGTATCATAACCCAGCCGGATCTGGTTCGCGTTAACGAGGTTGCCCAGCTTGTTGGAGATCCGGCGCGATTGATCGGCCTAATCGGTCCGATTGAGTGTCCTTCGTTGCGCGAGACGCTCAACTGGATGCTATCAGCTCCAGCTGCCACACCCGCCTGAAAAGTGGAACACGGGCCGGTTCGGCTCGAGCCTCGGACCTATTATGGCAATGCGCTGCTGATGAGCAGCGCCGGGGTGATCGTTGAAGAGATCATGTTCACGAAGCGCTGAAACTCGGCAACCGGCGAGTTCGCGGTATAGATCACGTCCCCGTTGCGGACTGCGAATTCCTGCATCAGGAAATACGCAGAAGGATCTGACATGTTAACGCGGAAAATTACTGGAACCTTGCCATCGGCTCGCGCATTGACGCCGTCACGAGTCCCGCCGACCAGAGCCGGATCCTCCCAGCGGAACAGGAACATTCCGCGAGGATCCCCGCGCATATCCTGAAGGCCGCCGATGCGGCCTAACGCCTGAGCGAGGTTGATGCCTGTGGCTTCAAACTCAACTTCGCTGCTCTTCTCTACTGCCCCCAAGGCAGTAAAGCTGTAAGGCTTATAGATTGCGGCCACGATGTCGTTGGGTTGCAGCGTGATGTTGTTGCGCGGATCGCGAATGATCCGCTCCAGCGGCATAGCAACTACGCGCCCCCCCCGGGTAATCTGAATGGTGATCTTCGATGCGGGCTGACGGGTCCCGCCGGCAAGCGAAATCCCCTCGAGCAGGCGTTCGCCCTTGGGACTGAGGGGCATTCGGACGGAAGCGCCTAGTTCGCCAATCAGCGTGGCGCCAGCTGTGGTATTGGCGGCATAACGTACCAGGACCTGCGGCTGATTGGCCTTACCTGCCAGCCGGCGAGTGATATCGCGTTCGATCTCAGGCAGGGTGCGACCAATAACCGGTACTTCGCCAGCGAATGGGATTTTAATTGTCCCCTCGTTTCCAACCCAAAACGCCGGAAATGAACTGCCGCGGCTTGTTGCGAGAGAGCTACCGCCAGATCGAGCATCGGGCATGGATGGGCCAAAAAGCGCTGCTGGAGGCGCCTCCCAGATCGTCACGTCGAGTGCGTCACCGATGCCAATTGAGGTTCCCGCCGGGGCGGCGTCACCGAATGCGTCTATGAAATCGGTCGATGGCGTCGCGGCCTTCATCGCTGAAATGGCGATACTGTCGAGATCAATGACCCGGATGCCTGCAATCACGTCGTTCTGCGGTGCACGCAGAACTCCGCCACGGGATGGCCCGACGGCCGTAGAAAACGCGGCAGGAGCGCATCCGGCCAACAGAGCGGCTAACGAAAAAGTCAGCGATAGCCTCTGGAAGACCGCGTTTGAATCGGTTGTCATAAAAAGACCTTAGTTGCCCCGGCTGCATCGACAGCGTCGGCTAGTGACCAATGTGGCCATATAGGCTGACGCAGTGGTAATCAACGACGAGCGTCGCCTCGGGATGAGTCCTGGTTAGGCCCTTGGCCACCCCTTTGCCTCCGCCAGGATCGCTTCGCTGGCCTCGACGAGGAAGTTCACATCCCGGTCACCCGGCATGAGCTTCTGAGCCTGAGCTAGCACGTCGACAGCTGATTGGTAATAGCGCTGATGATACAGCATGGTGCCAATCTGCTTTAGCAGGAAAGGCCTGGGTTTGAATAGGGCGATCACCTCGTACAGGGCCTGGGCTTGGGCGTACTGTTCCGATCGGGCAGCGCGCCGTGCGTAACGCAAAAGTAAGCTGGCCAGCACTTTCTTGATCAGACTTGGCTCACGCGGTGAAGCCAGGGCTTGCGTGATCACTTCAAGCGCAGCGTGGCCGCCAGGCTCTTGAGCTCCTTCTAAAATGCCTATTTGTTGTTTGGCATAAGCGAGCTTGTCCCTGTAGGTGCTTAGTTCGAGTGTCAGGTCCTGGCGATCTTGAACGGCACGCCGCAAACGATCGGCTTCGCTAGCGCGGGCAGCCTGCAGCGAAACCAGCAAGGCCTTAAGCTTATTGGC
>JACCDH010611947.1_pt1 | contig 16520 bp, 19 predicted proteins | sample 7442481 | NCBI WGS metagenome assembly JACCDH01 (sample SAMN15323433, study PRJNA562643) | freshwater metagenome | isolation source: river surface water | place: USA:Blue River Watershed | collected 2017-08-15
GCACTGTTGGCCGGTTTCCGTTTTCCCTTCAAGAACTGAGGTGGCGTGTGGCAAAACAAGCTTTTCTCCAGCGTGAACTCAAGCGTGCCCAGCTGGCTGCCAAGTTCTCCAAAAAATACGCCGAACTCAAGGCTGCGGCAAAAAATGCCAAGCTGAGCGACGAAGAGCGTGACGCAGCCCGCTTGGGTTTGCAGAAACTCCCGCGCAACGCCAACCCAACTCGGCAGCGCAACCGTTGCGAAATCACCGGTCGTCCCCGCGGCACGTTCCGCCAGTTTGGTCTGGCTCGCGCCAAGGTTCGTGAGCTGGCGTTTGCCGGCGAAATCCCCGGCATGACCAAAGCCAGCTGGTAAGCCATAGGAGAACATGAAATGAGTATGAGTGATCCTATTGCCGACATGCTGACTCGCATTCGCAATGCACAGATGGTTCAGAAGACTTCCGTTTCTTTGCCGTCGTCCAAAGTCAAGGTGGCGATTGCCCAGGTTCTGAAGGACGAGGGCTACATTGACGGCTTCAAAGTCAGCACTGAAGGCGGCAAGTCTGAGTTGCAAATCGAATTGAAGTATTACGCTGGTCGTGCGGTGATCGAGCGCATTGAGCGCGTCAGTCGTCCCGGTCTGCGTGTTTACAAAGGGCGCGATGCCATCCCTCAGGTCATGAACGGACTGGGTGTGGCAATTGTGACCACGCCTCGTGGCGTCATGACCGACCGCAAGGCCCGTGCCGAAGGTGTCGGTGGTGAAGTCTTGTGTTACGTCGCCTGACGCTGGGCATTGAGGAGAAAACTGAATGTCTCGTGTAGGAAAAATGGCAATTGCCGTCCCACAGGGTGTGGACGTGTCTTTGCAAGCAGAAACCGTGGCCGTTAAAGGCGCTTTGGGTGCACTGGAAGTTCGCCAAAGCCCATTGGTCAAAATTGAAAACCAGGCAGGTTCGTTGAAGTTCACTCCAATGAACGACTCACGCGAAGCCAACGCCATGTCCGGCACCCTGCGCCAAGCGGTGAACAACATGGTTCTGGGTGTGAGCAAGGGTTTTGAACGAAAGCTGAACCTCATCGGTGTGGGCTACAAGGCCCAAGCCCAGGGGAACAAGCTGAATTTGACGGTGGGGTACTCCCATCCTGTGGTGCTGGAAATGCCCGCGGGCATCAAGGTTGAAACTGCTACGCCCACTGAGGTGTTGATCAAAGGTTCTGATCGCCAGCGTGTGGGCCAGATCGCCGCTGAAGTGCGCGCCGTTCGTCCGCCAGAGCCCTACAAGGGCAAAGGCATCCGCTACGCGGACGAAAAAGTCGTGATCAAAGAAACCAAGAAGAAATAAGGACTGGGATCATGTTGACCAAAAAAGAGCAACGTCTCCGTCGTGCCCGCCAAACCCGGTTGCGCATTGCACAGCAGGCCGCGGTTCGTCTGACCGTCAATCGGACCAACTTGCACATTTACGCCAACGTTATTTCTGGCGACGGCCATCGTGTCTTGGCTTCTGCCTCTACCGTCGAAGCGGCCGTCCGGGCGCAAATCGGTTCTGCCGGCAAAGGTGGCAACACCGCTGCAGCGAAGGTCATTGGTCAGCGCATCGCCGAAAAGGCCAAGGCCGCTGGCATCGAAAAAGTGGCATTCGACCGTTCTGGATTTGCCTATCACGGCCGTGTGAAGGCCCTCGCTGATGCAGCCCGGGAAGCCGGTCTTCAGTTCTGATTCAAGGAATACTCGAAATGGCTAAGTTTCAGGCTAAAGCGCAGGGTGATGCACCGGATGACGGTTTGCGCGAAAAGATGATTGCGATCAACCGCGTGACCAAAGTGGTCAAGGGCGGGCGCATTCTGGGTTTCGCCGCACTGACAGTCGTTGGTGACGGTGACGGTCGCGTGGGAATGGGCAAAGGAAAGGCGCGTGAAGTGCCTGTGGCGGTTCAGAAGGCCATGGAGCAGGCTCGCCGCAACATGATCAAAGTTTCGCTGAAGAATGGCTCCATTCACCACAGCGTCCAAGGTGAACATGGCGCGTCCAATGTGATGATGCTGCCGGCATCCAAGGGTACCGGCATCATTGCGGGTGGTCCCATGCGTGCTGTGTTTGAGGTCTTGGGCATCACTGACGTGGTGGCGAAGAGCCATGGGTCAAGCAATCCCTACAACTTGGTTCGTGCGACCCTCGACGCATTGAAGAACTCAACCACGCCTTCCGAAGTTGCTGCCAAGCGCGGCAAGTCTGTTGAAGAAATTCTCAGCTGAGGTGGAATTCATGACCACTCCCAACACCATTAAAGTCAAGCTGGTTCGCAGCCCGATTGGTTGCAAAGTGTCTCACCGCGCAACGGTTCGCGGTCTTGGCTTGCGCAAACTCAACAGCGTCAGTGAACTTCAGGACACGCCTGCAGTGCGCGGCATGATCAACAAGATCAGCTATCTGGTCACGGTTCTGTAATCAGGTCACACCATGGAACTCAACAGCATTAAACCTGGCGTTGGTGCCAAGCATGCCAAGCGTCGTGTCGGGCGAGGCATCGGGTCTGGTCTGGGCAAGACTGCGGGTCGCGGTCACAAAGGCCAAAAGTCGCGCGCCGGCGGGTACCACAAAGTTGGCTTTGAAGGTGGGCAGATGCCCATGCAGCGCCGCTTGCCCAAGCGTGGCTTCAAGTCCCAGCAAAAACCCTTCGTCGGCGAGGTGACGCTTGCCCATTTGGCCGCTCTGAATGTGGGTGAGGTGGACTTGCTGGTATTGAAGCAAGCGGGCTTGGTATCCGAGTTGACGCGTAAAGTGAAGGTTGTCAACACCGGCGAGCTCAAGACCGCTGTCGTTTTGAAGCAGGTCGGTGTGACCGCGGGTGCCAAGGCCGCCATTGAAGCGGCTGGCGGCTCTGTCGTGGCCTGAACGCACTTTCTCCGGAACTGAACGTGGCGACTTCCCCCTCTTTGGTTGCAAAATCAGACAAGTACGGCGACCTGCGCCGTCGCTTGGTGTTCTTGATGCTTGCGCTGATTGTGTATCGCATCGGTGCGCACATTCCTGTTCCGGGTATTGACCCCAACCAGCTCGCACAGCTGTTCAAGTCGCAAGAGGGGGGCATCCTCAGCCTCTTCAACATGTTTTCCGGCGGCGCTTTGTCGCGCTTTGCGGTGTTCGCGTTGGGCATCATGCCCTACATCTCTGCGTCGATCATCATGCAGCTCGGGTCCTATGTGGTCCCTGCACTGGAGCAACTGAAGAAAGAGGGTGAATCTGGCCGCCGCAAGATCACCCAGTACACCCGTTACGGTACGGTGGCGTTGGCTTTGTTCCAGTCCTTGGGCATTGCGCTTGCTCTGGAGGGGACTGCTGGTTTGGTCCTTGAGCCCGGGTTGATGTTCCGATTGACCACTGTGGTCAGTCTCACGGCCGGAACGATGTTCCTGATGTGGCTCGGCGAGCAGATCACTGAGCGTGGGTTGGGCAATGGTATTTCCATCTTGATTTTCGCTAGCATTGCGGCGGGGTTGCCTTCTGCTTTGGCCGGGCTGTTCGAACTCGTGCGAACGGGTGCCATGAACGTTCTCGCGTCTCTGTTCATCATTGCCTTGGTGGTTCTCGTCACCTATTTCGTGGTGTTCGTTGAGCGCGGTCAGCGGAAGATTTTGGTCAATTACGCCCGACGTCAGGTTGGGAACAAGGTTTATGGCGGTCAGGCGTCTCACCTTCCCCTGAAGCTCAACATGGCTGGTGTTATCCCTGCAATCTTTGCCTCGTCAATCATCCTGTTGCCCGCAACAGTGGTCGGCTGGTTCAGCACCGGCGACACGATGCGTTGGTTGAAGGACATCTCAGCTGCGTTGACGCCCGGCCAACCAATCTATGTGGCCTTGTACGGCGCGGCAATCGTGTTTTTCTGCTTTTTTTACACGGCGTTGGTGTTCAACAGCCGGGAGACTGCCGAAAATCTGAAGAAAAGTGGCGCTTTCATCCCTGGAATTCGTCCCGGCGATCAAACTGCCCGTCACATCGACAAGATTTTGGCAAGACTGACATTCGCAGGGGCCATCTACATCACCTTGGTGTGCTTGCTCCCCGAATTTTTGATCTTGAAGTACAACGTGCCGTTCTATTTCGGTGGAACTTCCCTGCTGATCATTGTGGTGGTCACGATGGACTTTATGGCGCAGGTTCAGAACTACATGATGTCCCAGCAGTATGAGTCGCTGTTGAAGAAAGCCAGTTTCAAGGGCTGAAAGGCGTTTCAGTTCGCCGCCAGATGCCAGGGTTGATCGGGTTGCTTTGGGCCAACGATTCGGCTGATGAATGTTTGATTTCTAGGAGAATGAACGATGAGAGTTTCGGCTTCGGTCAAGAAAATGTGCCGCAACTGTAAGATTATTCGGCGCAAGGGTGTCGTGCGCGTCATTTGCACGGACCCCCGTCACAAGCAGCGTCAAGGCTGAAGGAATTTAGAGGACCATCATGGCTCGTATTGCAGGTATCAACATCCCTCCTCATAAACATGCCGAGATTGGCCTTACCGCCATTTTCGGGATCGGCCGCACCCGTGCTCGCCAAATTTGCGACGCTTGCGGCATTGCGTACAGCAAGAAGATCAAGGACTTCTCCGACGCGGAACTTGAGAAAGTTCGTGATCAAGTCGGGACCTTCACCATCGAGGGTGATCTGCGTCGCGAAACGACCCTGAACATCTAGCGTTCGATGGACATTGGCTGCTACCGGGGTTTCCGCCACCGTCGTGGCCTGCCGCTGCGTGGGCAGCGCACCAAGACCAACGCCCGAACCCGCAAGGGTCCCCGCAAGGCGGCGCTGGCACTGAAAAAATAAGATTCAGAAAGAGTAAGTCATGGCCAAGTCTCCATCCAGTTCTGCTGCTGCACGCGTTCGCAAGAAGGTTCGCAAGAACATTGCCGACGGCATCGCTCATGTGCATGCGTCCTTCAACAACACCATCATTACGATCACCGATCGCCAAGGCAACGCATTGTCCTGGGCGTCGTCTGGTGGTCAAGGTTTCAAAGGTTCACGCAAGTCCACGCCTTTCGCTGCTCAGGTCGCGTCCGAAGTGGCCGGACGTGCAGCCATTGAGCAAGGCATCAAGAACTTGGATGTAGAGATCAAGGGCCCTGGGCCCGGTCGTGAATCTTCCGTTCGCGCGCTTGGCGCTTTGGGCATTCGCATCGTTTCCATCGCCGATGTGACGCCCGTACCTCACAACGGTTGCCGGCCTCAAAAACGCCGCCGCATCTGATTGTTCGCCCGGAAGGGCATTTTCAAGACCACCGCTGTGAGCCGATCGGGTTTACAGCTCCCGCCGGGCCCTGCCCCGGCGGTAGTACTTTTAGGAATTAACTGTGGCACGTTACCTCGGCCCCAAGGCCAAACTTTCTCGCCGTGAAGGCACCGATCTGCTGCTCAAGAGCGCGCGTCGCTCCATCAGCGACAAGGCAAAGTTCGATTCCAAGCCAGGCCAACACGGCCGTACCTCTGGTGCGCGTACGTCAGACTTCGGGCTTCAGCTGCGCGAAAAGCAAAAAGTCAAGCGGATGTACGGCATTCTGGAGCGTCAATTCCGCCGCTACTTCTCCGAAGCCGACCGCCGCCGTGGCAACACCGGTGCCAACCTGTTGGCGCTGTTGGAGTCTCGTTTGGACAACGTGGTTTTCCGGATGGGGTTTGCCTCCACTCGCGCAGAGGCCCGTCAGTTGGTTTCTCACAAAGCCATCACCGTGAACGGTCAGTCTGTAAACATCCCGTCTTACCTGGTGAAGGCGGGTGATGTTGTGGCCGTCCGCGAGAAGTCGCGCAAGCAGACCCGAATTGCGGAGGCGCTGGAACTGGCCAAGCAGATCGGGTTCCCTGCTTGGGTTGAAGTGTCCGCTGACAAGGCTGAAGGTGTTTTCAAGAAGACACCCGATCGCGATGAGTTTGGCTCTGACATCAACGAGTCGTTGATCGTCGAACTGTATTCTCGTTAATTCGTGCCTGGGCGGCGTGTGCGCTGCTCTGGGTTTGCTTCGTCGGCCTTATCGGTGTAACGAGCCGAGGGCATTGAGGGAAGTTTCATGCTGACAAATTTGTTGAAGCCCAAAACCATCCACGTTGAACAATTGGCGGCCAACCGCGCCAAGGTTTCTTTGGAGCCTTTCGAGCGTGGGTATGGCCACACTTTGGGCAATGCGTTGCGCCGGGTGCTGCTTTCCTCCATGGTTGGCCATGCCCCCACGGAAGTCACCATTGCTGGTGTGTTGCACGAGTATTCCTCCATTGATGGGGTCCAGGAGGACGTGGTCAACATCCTTCTTAACCTCAAGGGAGTGGTGTTCAAGCTTCACAACCGCGACGAAGTGACCTTGAGCCTGCGCAAAGACGCGGAGGGTTTGGTGACTGCGTCAGACATTCAGACGCCGCATGATGTCGAGATCATCAACCCCAACCACGTGATTGCAACGTTGTCTGCTGGTGCCAAACTGGACATGCAGATCAAGGTTGAAAAAGGACGGGGTTATGTGTCCGGGAACGTTCGACGTCACGATGACCAAGTTCGGTCCATCGGTCGCATTGTGTTGGATGCCTCGTTTTCCCCCGTTCGCCGGGTGAGCTACACCGTTGAGAGTGCGCGTGTTGAACAACGCACGGATCTCGACAAGCTGGTGCTCGACATTGAGACCAATGGGTCGATTGGTCCGGAAGAGGCCGTCCGTGCATCTGCGAAAATACTGGTTGAGCAGTTGGCGGTCTTCGCGCAGCTGGAAGGCGTGGAGTTGAGCCAGTTTGAACCCGCACAGCGGGCTTCCCAACAGTTTGACCCCATTTTGCTGCGCCCCGTCGACGAGTTGGAGTTGACGGTTCGTTCGGCCAACTGCTTGAAGGCTGAAAACATTTACTACATCGGCGACCTCATCCAGCGCACCGAAAACGAATTGCTCAAAACTCCCAATCTCGGACGCAAGTCGCTCAACGAGATCAAGGAGGTTCTGGCTTCTCGCGGGCTGACTCTGGGCATGAAATTGGAAAACTGGCCGCCAGTTGGTTTGGACAAACACTGATCTTTCACGCGGGGCTTTTTTGTCTCGCATCGCCGGTACCTGGTACGGCCGGCGACATAACAACCTCAAATAGGAATCAAAAATGCGTCACGGACACGGACTTCGCAAACTCAACCGCACCAGCTCCCATCGTTTGGCGATGCTGCGCAACATGATGAATTCGTTGCTCACCCACGAAACCATCAAGACCACCCTGCCCAAAGCCAAAGAGTTGCGGCGTGTGGTCGAGCCCATGATCACCTTGGCCAAAGAGCCAACGCTTGCCAACCGTCGTTTGGCGTTTGATCGTCTGCGCGATCGCGACGTCGTGGTGAAGCTGTTCAATGAACTGGGTCCCCGTTTTACGGCTCGCCCCGGTGGTTACACCCGTATTTTGAAAATGGGTTTCCGTGTCGGTGACAACGCACCCATGGCGCTGGTTCAGCTCGTTGACGGGCCAGCGGAAGAAACATCCCCCGCAACCGAAAACCAGTCGGCAGCGTGATATAATACAAGGCTTGACGCGCGGTGGAGCAGCCTGGTAGCTCGTTGGGCTCATAACCCAAAGGTCGCAAGTTCAAATCTTGCCCGCGCAACCAACCAGTAAAAAGCCCTCTTCGGAGGGCTTTTTTGTTTTTTGCGTGTTTTGTTCTCGCATCGCTCTTTGCAGACTGATGCCTGTGCGCACACGTTTCCGCTTGTGCTGCGCGGCATCGATCGATCAGCGAACGCTTTCCATGGCCTTTGCCATGGTTTTTCCGAGCTCGACGCCCCATTGGTCGTAAGCGTTGATGCCCCAAATTGCGGCTTGACAGAAAACCTTGTGCTCGTACAACGCCACCAGCGCACCCAATCGGTGCGGGGTCAGCGCGTCCAGCCAAATGGTGCTGTTGGGCACGTTGCCCTCAAACGACCGGTGGGGCGTCAATGCGTCCGCTTGCGCGGCATCCAGGCCCTCTGCCAGCAGCGCCTCGCGCGTTTCGGCCGCGGTTCGGCCCCAAGCCAGAGCTTTTGCTTGTGCCCGCAGGTTCAGATTGACCACGCGGTGATGTTCCTGCGCGGCGGGCAGCGGCGTGTCCTCGGTCTCCACACCAATGAATTCGACGGGCACGCGGTGCAAGCCCTGATGCAGCAGTTGAAAGTAGGCGTGTTGACCGTCAATGCCCAGGCCGCCCCACACAACGGGGCCGGTTGCGGTTGAGCAGCGGTCGCCATTCAGCCGCACGCGCTTTCCGTTGGACTCCATGTCCATTTGCTGCACAAACGGAGCAAAGCGCGCCAGCCGATAAGAATACGCCGACACCAACTGGGTGGGGCAGTTCAGGAAGTTCCGGTTCCAGATGCCCATGAGCGCAAGTTGAACCGGAAGGTTCTGGGCCAGCGGTGCGCCACAGAAATGACGGTCCATGGCGTGCGCTCCCGCCAACAGTTGGCGGAATGCCGCGGTTCCGATCGCCAATGCCAATGGCAAGCCCAGAGCGGACCAGAGTGAATAGCGGCCCCCCACCCAGTCCCAGAAACCAAACGTCTGCTCGGCGCTGTAGCCAGCGGCCCGCGCCCGTTGCGGCGCAGCCGTAATCGCCACCAAGTGGCGGCTCTGGGCGGCAGGGGCATCCACACCACCGGCGGTCATCCACGCGCGGGCGGAGGCCGCGATGGTCAGCGTTTCTTGAGTGGTGAAGGTTTTGGAGGAAACGACCAGCAGGGTGGTTCGTGGGTTCAGCCCGCACAGTGCGCTGTGCACCGCCCAGGCGTCAGGGTTGCTGATGTAGTGCACGCGGGGCGCGCCGCTCTGACGGTGCGGGTGGGCCCAGGGCGCCAGGGCTTCGGTGGCCATGCGGGGCCCAAGGTCCGATCCCCCAATCCCGATGTTGACCACATCGGTAAACGGCTGGCCGTTGGCACCGGTGATCGCGCCACTGCGCACCGCGTCCGCAAAACCACAAACCCGGTCAAGTTCGGCATGCACTTGCTGCTGAACGGCGCGCGACCACGGGGCTGCGTCGTCCTCCGCGTCTGCGGGGGCCCGCAGCGCCACATGAAGGACGGCCCGGTCTTCTGTTGTGTTGATGCGGTCGCCTCGAAACAGGGCGTCCCGTTGGGCGGCAAGACCGGCTTGTTCGGCAAGAGCCAGCAGCTGCTGACGAACCGCGGGGGTGGTGCACTGGTGCCGGGTGTCCAGGGTGATGCCTGTGCCTTCGGCGGCCCATCGGGTGAGCGTGGGGCTTTCTGCACCGGCTGTTGCAAGGAGATCGCGCAGATGGGGCATGCCGGCCTGTGCGGCCTGATTCAGGGCTTGCCACGCGGGCAGACGGATCGGATCCCCACCGGGGGCAAGGGCGTGCAGCGCAGAGGAAACGGCAGAAGGGGGCATGATGGTGAGCGGTCGCGGGTGAAGCGGATGGCTGCGTCGGATGGAAAGGCCAGAAAACAGCAATAGGCGCTTGGGCCGATGGGGTGCGCAGGCCTGGAGCGCATGTTAGTGATCAATCCAAGCGTGTGCATCAGGTTGGGTGGGGCGTCGCATTCGCAGCGGCAGCCGTGGCTTCCCGTGCCAGTCGGGTGACGGCCGCCCAGTCGCCCTGCGCCACCAGCGCGTTGGGCGTGAGCCAGCTGCCCCCGGCCATGGCCACGTTGGGCAGCGCCAGAAACTGCGCAAGATTGGACAGGCTGACGCCGCCGGTGGGGCAAAACTGCACGTCGGGCAGCGGGCCGGCCAGCGCTTGCAGCATGGCCAGTCCACCGGCTTGCGCTGCGGGGAACAGCTTCAGCAGGGCATGGCCCTGGTCCCGGGCCGCCATGACCTCGGAAGGCGTCATCACCCCGGGAATGAACGGCAGGCCCGCCTGCCGGGCGGCTTGCGACAGTGCCGGTGTGCAGCCGGGCGACAAGGCAAAGCGCGCCCCCGCTGCCTGCACGCGGGCCACGTCTTCCGCCCGGGTCAGGGTGCCGGCACCCACCTGCATCTCGGGCACGTCGCGGGCCACGGCCTCCATGGCGGCCAGCGCCGCCGGCGTGCGCAGGGTGATTTCCATCACATCGATGCCGCCTTGCAGCAACGCATGGGCCAGCGGAACGGCGTCGCGCGCGTTGGCCAGCGCGATGACGGGGACCACCCGCGACCGAAACGTGGGCAGCGCCGCGGGCGCGGGAACGGCGGGGGCGGACGCGGACGGGGTGGGGGATTCAGATTTCATACAAAAAATGGCCTTGGCGCACGTATTTATTGGGTTTTAAGCTACAAAAATATCAAGATTGATGGGCTTGCCATGCGGCCAGCAGGGGGCTGGCGCCGGATTCGGCGGTGCTCGCGTGCGCGCGGAACAGGGCAAACAACTCCCGTCCGCAGCCGTGGGCGTTGCCCGAGAGGTCGGGCTGCGCAGGCTGGCGGCTGGCCAGGGTGTCGGCGTCCACCTCCAGGTGCAGGGTGCCGCGTTCACAGTCCAGCGCAATCATGTCGCCATCCTGCACCCGGGCGATGGGGCCGTCGGCCAGCGCCTCGGGGCTGAGGTGGATGGCGGCGGGCACCTTGCCCGAGGCGCCAGACATGCGCCCGTCGGTCACCAGCGCCACCCGAAAGCCCTGGTCTTGCAGGTTGGCCAGTGGGGGCGTCAGTTTGTGCAGCTCGGGCATGCCGTTGGCGCGGGGGCCTTGGTGGCGCACCACGGCCACCAGGTCGCGTTGCAGCTCGCCGCGCTGGTAAGCGGCGAGCAGGTCTTGCTGATCGGCAAACACCACCGCCGGGGCGCGGACCACCCGGTGTTCGGGCGCCACGGCGGACACCTTGACCACGCTGCGTCCCAGGTTGCCTTGCAGCACGCGCAGACCGCCGTCGGGGCTGAAGGGGCGCGCCACCGGCCGCAACACCGTTTCGTCGCCCGACGCTTCGGGCAGGTCGCGCCAGTGCAGGGCGCCGGTGCCCGCCTCCAGTGCGGGTTCGCGGGTGTAAGCGTCCAGGCCCGGTCCGGCCACGGTCTGCACCTGGTCGTGCAACAGTCCGGCGGCGCGCAGCTCGCGCATGAGAAAACCCATGCCGCCCGCCGCGTGAAAATGGTTCACGTCGGCCTGCCCGTTGGGGTAGACGCGCGCCAGCAGCGGCACGGCGGCCGACAGGTCGGCGAAGTCGTCCCAGTCGATGACGATGCCCGCCGCCCGCGCCATGGCCACCAGGTGCAGGGTGTGGTTGGTGCTGCCGCCGGTGGCCAGCAAGCCCACCATGCCGTTGACCACCGAGCGCTCGGTGACCATGTCGGCCAGCGTGACGGGCGCATGGCGGCGCTGTCCGTCGGCGTCCAGGCCGGTCAGGGCCACTGCCCGTGCCACCGCATGCGCCGTCAGCGCGTCGCGCAACGGGGTGCCGGGGTTGACGAAGCTGGAGCCCGGCAAATGCAGGCCCATGATTTCCATCAGCATCTGGTTGCTGTTGGCGGTGCCGTAAAAGGTGCAGGTGCCCGCGCCGTGGTAGGCCTGGCTCTCGGCCTCCAGCAGCGCCTCGCGGCTCACTTCGCCGCGGGCGTATTGCTGGCGGACCTTGCTTTTGGCGTCGTTGGACAAGCCCGATGTCATGGGGCCCGCTGGCACGAACACCACCGGCAGGTGGCCGAATTGCAGCGCGCCCATCAGCAGGCCGGGCACGATCTTGTCGCACACGCCCAGCATCAGCGCAGCGTCGAACACGTTGTGCGACAGCGCCACGGCGGTGGACAGGGCAATCACGTCTCGCGAAAACAGCGACAACTCCATGCCCGCCGCGCCCTGGGTGATGCCGTCGCACATGGCCGGCACGCCGCCCGCCACCTGTGCGGTGGCCCCCACCGCGCGCGCGGCTTGGCGCAGCCGTTCGGGGTAGTGCTCGTAGGGCTGGTGGGCCGACAGCATGTCGTTGTAGGCGGTGACCACCCCCAGGTGTGGGGCGCGGGCGGCCCGCACGGCCAGCTTGTCGGACGCCGGCAGCGCCGCAAAGGTGTGGGCCATGTTGGCGCAACCCATGCCCTGGCGCTGCGGGCCGTTGCGTTGCTGCGCGGCCATGGTGGACCGGTAGGTGGCGCGTTCGGCCGCGCTGCGTTGCGCAATCCGGTCGGTCACGCGGACCAGCACGGGGTGCAAATGGGGAGCGGGTGCGGAGGGGGCGGTGGTGGACATGGAAAACTCTTGGGGGTGTCGGTGAAGTGCAGCGGAACTCAAGCCCGCCAGACCGTGCAGTGCGCCCGGCTGAGCACCAGAGAAACGGGGAGGTCTGCCGTTGGCTTTGCCAACGCGCGGTCGTACACCGCCTGCTTGGCCGGCCCGGCAAGCGCCAGTGCGCATTCCAGCGCCTGCGTCAGGGCGGGCAGCGTGAGCGTGAGCCGGGCGTGCGGCGCGGTGGTGGGGCACACCCACGCCACCGGTCCCGTGTCGGTCAGCGCGCGGTTCAGGCCGGGGGCGCCCGGAAACAGGGACGCGGTGTGGCCGTCCTCCCCCATGCCCAGAACGGCCAGGGTGATGGGGCCCAGCGCGGCCACCCGATCGCTCGCGGTGCGGGCCCATGCGTCCAGGGCTTGGCGGCCTTCCTCGGTGTTGGGGTCCAGAGGGGTGTCGGGCAGGTGGTCAAACAGGGGCACCCATTGCGCCGCTGCCGCCCGGCCTTGCAACAGGTGTTGCTGCACCAGGGCGGTGTTGCTGTCGGCATGGGCCACGGGCTGGTGGGGCACGCAGCGCTCGTCCACCAGCAGCACCGCCACGTTGGCCCAGTCCAGCGGCTGTTCCCGCAGGCGCTGAAACAGTGCCACCGGCGACTTGCCGCCCGAGACGGCCAGCACGGCATGCCCTCGCAGCGCCATGGCGTGTTGCAGGCGCTTGGCCACATGGGCGGCCAGCGCGTCGGCCAGGGCCTCGGGCGACGCGAAGCGGCGATCGGCGGCGGGCATCAGGCTTCCTCCACCCAGGCGGAATGCTCGCGCGCCATCAGGGCGGAGGACGCCGCCGGGCCCCAGGTGCCCGCGGTGTACGGCCGGGGCTTTTCGTCCAGCACGCGCCAGCCGTTCAAAATGGGGTCCACCCATTGCCAGGCGGCTTCCAGTTCGTCGCGCCGCATGAAGTGCGTGAGCCGCCCCTTGATCACGTCGATCAGCAGGCGCTCGTAGGCTTCGGCCCGTCGGGTTTCAAAGGCCGACTCCATGTCCAGCTTGAGGCTGACGGGGCGCAGGCGCATGCCGCTGCCGGGCTCCTTCGCCATCATTTGCAACTGCACGGTTTCCTCGGGCTGCAGGCGAATCAGCAACCGGTTGACCGGCTGGCGCGGCGCGTCGGGAAACAGGGTGAACGGCAGGTCGGCAAACTCGATGACGATTTCCGAGCGCCGATCGGCCATGCGTTTGCCCGTGCGCAGAAAAATGGGCACGTTGGCCCAGCGCCAGTTGTTGATGTGCGCCCGCAGCGCCACAAAGGTCTCGGTGCCGCTGTCGGCGGGCACGTTGGCCTCTTGCAGGTAGCCCACTGCCGCGTCGCCCTGGCTGGCGCCAGCGGTGTACTGGCCGCGCACGGTGTCGCGGGCCACGTCGGCCACGGTCATGGGGCGCAGCGACCGCAGCACCTTGAGTTTTTCGTCCCGCACGGCGTCGGGGTCCAGCGAGACCGGCGGCTCCATGGCCACAATGCACAACAACTGCAGCAAGTGGTTTTGCACCATGTCGCGCAGGGCGCCGGTGCCGTCGTAAAAGCCGGCCCGGCTGCCCACCCCCACGCTCTCGGCCACAGTGATTTGCACGCTCTTGATGAACGGGCTGCGCCACAAGGGCTCAAAAATGGTGTTCCCAAACCGCAGCACCATCAGGTTCTGCACCGTTTCCTTGCCCAGGTAATGGTCGATGCGGAACACTTGCGACTCTTGGAAGTAACGCGCCACCTCGTCGTTGATTTGTCGGGCAGAGGCCAGGTCGTGGCCCAAGGGCTTTTCCAGCACCACGCGGGTTTGCGGGTCGATCAGGCCGTTGCCCGACAGGTGCGCGCAAATGGTGGTGAACAGGCTGGGCGCCGTGGCCAGGTAATGCACCCGCGTGGAGCCCGGCTGCAACGCCTGGGCCAAAGCGGCGTAGTCGGCCGGCTGGGTGGCGTCCAGACCAACGTAATGCAGTCGCGCCAGAAACCGCTGCCATTCGTCGCCATCGGTGGCGTTGGCACCGATGAACGGCGGCACTTTTTCTTGAATGAAGGCCAGAAATGCGCTGCGGTCCCAGGTTTGGCGGCCCAATGCGTGGATGCGGGTGTGTTCGGGCAGGTTGTGGTGCCGGTGCGCCATGAACAGCGCTGGCAACAGTTTGCGCAGGGACAGGTCGCCCACGCCTCCGAAGATGACCAGGTCCAGCGGGTTGTCGGGGGTGTCATTGGGGGGTGTGGTCATGGCAAATCTAACCGGGTTACGTTGTTTTCCGCATTCTATGGTAATTTAGTTACCAATCGGTTTCGGCGTGCCAAGCGGGCCGCCCCGCGACCCATTGGCGGGGTCTGAAGCGCCCACACAGGCGGACGGGCCCTCAGTCGTCCAGTGCGGGAAACGCGTCGGCGGGTGCCACGGTGACCCCAACCGTCAGCCGGGGTTGGCCCCCGCCCTGCAGCACCCCGCGCAGGGGGGATACGTCGCCAAAATCCCGTCCGATGGCCAGCGTCACATGGCTTTCGCTGGGACGCCCCCAGCCGGCACAGTTGTTGGTGGGGTCGAAATCCATCCACCCCGCATCCGGCGCGTACACCTGCACCCAGGCGTGCGACGCGTCTGCCCCGACCAGCCGTTGTTGGCCCTCGGGGGGATGGGTCATCAGATAGCCGCTGACGTAGCGGGCGGCCAGACCCAGGCTGCGCAGGCACCCGATCATGAGGTGGGAGAAGTCTTGGCACACCCCCTTGCGCTGCCGCAGCGCTTCGAGCACCGGGGTGTCCACCGCTGTGCTGCCCGTTCGGTACGCCATGTCGGTGTGAATCAGCCGCATCAACTCGCGTGTGGCCTCAAGCAGGGCGCCGTCCTCTGGCCAAACCTGCCGGGCGTAGGCGGCCAATTCGGGGTCGCGCGGCACCAGCGGCGAGGCGTGGGTGAACGCGCTGGCCGGGTCGTAGGGCGCTCCCGCGCGGTAGGTCATGCGGTCGACGGCATCCATCCAGTTGGGTCCCTCGGGCAGCGCTTCGGGGGGGTGCGTCTGCACCACGCTGTCCGCCACCACCCGCAACGCTTCGTGCGCAAAAGGCACGGTAAAGGGCAGGGTTCGGTTGCCAAAAGTGTCGATGCGCTCGGGGGAATAGGCCGCTGTTGGGCTGACCTGCAGGTCATGCGAAACCACCACCTGGCCCGGGCCATCCACGGGGCTCAGGTGGGCCAGGTGTTGGGCCATGACCACGGCGGGGTCGTAGTCGTAACGGGTCTCATGACGGATGCGCAGCAGCATGGCGGGATGGCCTCTTCAGGTCAGAACGCTGCGGTGGCGCCCGTCGGCATGGCTGAAGTACCGCAGGCCCAGTGCATCGGACAGTTCGGTGGCCGACCGCTCGCAGGCGGCCAGCAGCGCTTGCAGCGCCCGGTGTTCGGGGTGGTGAGCGGCATCGCTCAATGCCGTCAGGTCCCAGTCGCCCGGGTCGGGCAGGGGATGGCGCAAGCCCAGACCGGGCGTCTCGGGCTGCGCCGCCAGCTTGCGCAGGCGAGCGCGCAACGTGTCCAGAACCCAGGCCAGCGAGCGGGGGTTGTCGCGGTTGAGCAGCAGCAGGTCCAGCAGGGCCACCACGTCCCGGCGCTGCTGGTATTGCGCGTGAAAGGTGATGGTGCTGTCGAACAGCGCCACCAGCGCTTCAAAGCCCGCGGGCTCGTGAACGCTGCCGGTTTCAAACGCCTGCCGCATGGCCTGCGCCAGCGTGGCCAGCCGTTCAATGTGCCGGCCGATGCTCAGCAGCCGCCAGCCGTTGTCGCGCACCATGCGGTCGGTCTGTGCGCCGGTGATGCCGGCCAGCGATTCGCTGGCGGCTTCCAGTGCGTTCAAGGCCTCTTGGGCGGCGGTCTCGGTGTCCGGCCCCAGCACGTCGCATTGCGACAGGAACTCGGATTCGGTGCGCTCGATCAGGTTGCGCATTTCTTGCGACAGCCGTTCGCGCACATTGGCCGAGGCCAGCCGCAGCGCCCGCAGATTGAAGCCCACGCTGTAAGCGTCTTGGGTGTCGGCCAGTGCGGCAATCAGCGCCCGCTCAAACACCCGCTGCCCGTGCAGGCCTGCGCCTGGCAGCACGGGCACATGGCCCAACACCAAGGACTGGCTGCGGGCTTGTGCCGACATCCAGGCCAGCAGCGCGGGCGTGGACTGCTCCTCGGCGTGAAGGTTGCGCAGCACGATTTGCGCCAGCCGGACGCTGTTTTCCGAACGTTCGGTGTAGCGCCCCAGCCAGAACAGGTTTTCCGCGGCGCGGCTGGTCACGGGGCGGCGCGCCTGCGCCAGGGCCAGCGTGGACGGGGCCGATTGCAGCAGGCTGGTGGGGTCCACGTCGCCTTCGGTCATCACCC
>JACCDH011191178.1_pt1 | contig 16515 bp, 13 predicted proteins | sample 7442481 | NCBI WGS metagenome assembly JACCDH01 (sample SAMN15323433, study PRJNA562643) | freshwater metagenome | isolation source: river surface water | place: USA:Blue River Watershed | collected 2017-08-15
ATGGAATATCCTGACCCGTCACCGGCCGCTTCCCCATCAATATCAGCACCTTTTTTTACCCATGCTGTACCGCTCCAAGTATATACCCGAACATGGCCGGCAGCAGCTCCATTTCCGGCATTTTCAGTTGCCCCAATAGCAAGGGTATTTGCATCGGGCATGCTTAAGGACCACCCTGACTGATCGACAGCTGCTTTCCCATCAATATCAGCACCTTTTTTCACCCATGCAGTACCGCTCCAAGTATATACCCGGACATGGCCGGCAAAATCTCCATTTCCGTCATTATTTGGTGCCCCAATAGCAACGGTATTTGCATCGGGCATGCTTACCGATTGCCCTGAATGGTCACCAGCCGCTTCCCCTTCAATATCAGCACCTTTTTTTACCCAAGCAGCACCGCTCCAAGTATATACCCGAACATGGCCGGCAGCAGCTCCATTTCCGTCATTACCAACGGCCCCAATAGCCACGGTATTTGCATCAGGCATATATACCGACACCCCAAAATAGTCCCCAGCCGCTTCCCCATCAATATCAGCACCTTTTTTTACCCATGCAGTTCCGCTCCAATTATATACCCGAACATGGCCCGCAGAAGCTCCATTTCCGTCATTAAAAGCGGCCCCAATAGCAAGGGTATTTGCATCAGGCATGCTTACCGAAAACCCTGACTGGTCCATAGCTGCCTCCCCGTCAATATCTCCACCTTTTTGGATTTGAGCACTGGATGATTGTACTGTCAGTATCATGCATGTTGCAAAAAACATGCTTTTGAAATTGAGTAAAGCACTTTTTTTCATGTTGTAAATTATCATAAAATATTTAAAAAATGGCAATTTTGTATAGAATGATATCCAGAGGTAATTGATAAACAAGCAAGATGCTTATTTACTCTTTTTACACGATTCAATTTCGGTTTAAAAACTCCTCCTCGGAAAAAAAACAACATTATTAACTTCAAGCCTCTCAACACTTTTGCTTCTGTTATTCATAGGATCCAATGGAGTCCAACCCTCTTCACAGAATAGGTTTACAGACTTGCCAATCAATGAATTAAGTTCTTCAACAGTGAATTTTTCATGGCCCCTGTTGATGTAAAAAGTGGTTTGATCATTTTCCAATTGAAAAACAGCATCATTTACACCGCTTTCCGAAATCGAAATGATTTTACCAGAGTATCGTTTTGGGCTTCCCGAAATACTGAAAGGTTTAATAGCCGCCGTTAAAAGCACTACAAAAAAGAGCGTAGCTATAATGGTTATTTTAGGTCTCATATGCATTGTTCTGTAAAACGAGTAAATAGGATATTTATTTTTATTTAAAATGAGATGATCGACTGAGTTCGTTTTTATTTGACACTCAAATAATTTAGCCCGTTGCCCAACGGTAAGGAATCATCCCGCTAATTCAAGAAATCCAGCCAATTAAAAAGAATCAATGCCTATACCACAATTTCAATTAAGGCGCAGTGTCGGTGGGTCGATATTCATCCAACTTCAAACTGATTCCCAAATAACTAAACGGACGTATAGCGCGGGCGGCGGCTAGCAACTTCAAATAGGTAGGCGGCTCCATGTATCCACTGTGGACTGAATGCTTTTCTTCGGTCTCGGGATGAAACCAAAATAACGTAGTTGGGTATCCCACCGGATCATCAACAAATAAATATTTTATCAGTTCTTTAGGCCCAATTTTATTGCCATTCAACATGTAACTAGTATCGATGTCTGGATTAAAATAGACACAAACAAAGCACTTGTTGAGGGTATCTATAACACCTTGATGGGTATAGGTATATTTAAACATCAATTTGCAAGGATAACAATGTGTTGTACTGATATTGACGAGGAGAATTTTATTTTCCCGAACCGCTTTAGCATGGCCTTCATTAAATGAGTACCAAGTTATTGTATCTCTTTCTTCCCCTACAATGTCCTGACCAAAGCGCGTTGGACAGTCTCTAAATGAAGACAGCAATAAACTCATAAAAACTAGAATCAATGTAAATTGTGCCGTTCTCATACTGTCGAATTTAATTGAATTTGCCGGATTGCCAATTCCTCATTTCAAATTTACACGTGAGAAAAAACGAATTGAATTACCCTAAACCGCTAAACACTCCGTTTTTTTGTAAAATTATTTTTACATTTTGTAAAATATGTTTTACATTTGTTTCCTAATTACTCAAAACTATGAAAAACCATCTCCTATCAACACGCTGGCTTGTCCCCTCCGGCATCGTCTTCTACACCTCTACCATCATCGGCATTCTTTTGATGACATCTGCCGTTACTTTAGACACCCTAGTTTTGGAGGTTTCCGTTCCCAATCTCTTTAAACTTAATGACCCTTTGATTGGGCATAATCAGACATGGATAACCAATAACTGGATGGATGAAATCCTGGGTTTCCTGCTTTCTTTTTCCGGTTTGATCCATGGATTCTCGTCAGAATTTGACGAAGACGAATATACTAATTTTCTCAGATTTCAAGCATTAAAATGGTCATTGGTCATCAATTATAGCCTTCTGACATTGGTATCACTTTTTGTGTATGGTTTGGCCTTTTGGCAAGTAATTCTCATTTCAATGTATAGTGTTTTGGTTACCTTTATCGTCTGGTTTAGAATTTCAATCATCCGCCATCGTCGTTAATGAAAAACAACATCCGAGTAAACCGCGCGACAAACAAAATCTCGCAAGAAGAATTAGCCAAAATGGTGGGCGTTTCCAGACAAACTATCAACGCCATTGAAAACAACAAGTACTTTCCATCATTGGAATTGGGTCTGAAACTCTCCAAGGTCTTAAAATGTTCTGTAAATGAACTATTTAGCTTGGACGAGGAATAGCGATTAAAGAATATCCTAGATTAAACATCGTTATACAATAGCAAAAAACTTAGAATGAAAAAGCTATTTCTAATTATCTCAATATTGAGCTCAGCATTAACAGGCTACTCACAAACCGACAGCACAATTATCTACTCTAAGTTTATTGAAGATGAAGACCTGGCCAATATCTGTGATCTAGCAGATATCCAAATCCAAAAAATCTATTGCGAAGACACCTTACTAAAAGGAAAGGTGTTTAACATTATTATCAAGGAATTCAAGAAAGGGAAAATAAATTCAAAAATCAACTTGAATATCAGCGCCAAAAAAGAACGAATTCCATTTTTAATGAATGGCGATACTGTGTATTACGAGATGGACTATACAGGCCATACAGGTTTCGGAGAATCGACCAAATCATTGACAATTACATTTGCAGGGATTCTCAAAAAGGATAAGTTTAAATTAAAAATTGGATATCCAGGTTTGAATACTACCACCGAATTAACAGGAAAAAGCAATTACTCCTTGAGATCGGCAAACTCCTGTTCTGAAAACAAAATAAAAGTGCCAGTCAACACCGAATACCCCATTTTAGCTTACACACCACCCTTTAAAACTGGCTCTTCGGTCCAATCATATTGCCTGCTGGGCGAGGAAAATGTGAATGATTGGTATGACAAGTTCAAAGTGAAACACTACTATGTGATATATGTTGAAATCAAATAATATATTCAACCAATAAAAACCAACTTCTTGGACTTATTATTAAAATCCGTGAAATCGAAACTTAATCAAATACCAAAAATAATCGCTGCCTTGTTGTTGTTATTTTCTGTAGCAACTGAGGGGCGTGCACAGAATTTTGGATTGAAAATCATTCAAGTCGCAGATTCTTCATCTATTACCCAAGATTTGCAACAATTTGATTCACTGTGGTATGAATGCATGCAGGGATACGGCAAAAGTGATGTTTCGAACCTGTTTACTGACCATTTGCATGGTATATCCAAAACCAACCCCATCACCTTACTGAATTTCATTTCGGGCTTCGACATGCCCTTCAGCGATGTTTTTGGTTTCAAACTAATCCACCAGCAAGCATACGGTGATTCAGTAAACATGTATCAGTTAGATATGGGATGGATGCAATTGGCTGCGCTATATCATCGCCAAGAGAAAAAACTCATGCGATTTGAATCGATAAATATTTTCAAATTGATTCCAAACACCTACCAGAACCTCACTGTATACACATCAACACAAATCCCTAAGAAGGAACTTGCAAAGGCATACAACCAAGTAATTTCTTCCATCAAAGAACTTGGAATCGATGTAGATTCATTCAAGTCAAAACCATTGATCATCTATTCTGGCGCAACATTAAAAGATGCATATGCCTATGTTGGAGGACTAGAGTACGTGAATTTTTTCAATCCAGGCGCTTTGCATGGTGGTATGGGTGATCCTTTTAACCGTGTGATTTTATCGGGCATTCCAAAACCCGTACATGTGCATGAGGTATTGCACTTTGCAATCACTTTTCCTTGCAACCAGTTTATGGGTGAAGGTTTAGCAAGTTACTACGGAGGAATCGGCGCTTCACCCTACGATGAAAACAAAGATGTGGTTTTGAAAATGTTAAAAAACAAAGGGGCTAGAACTTTCTCCTCGGCGATGATGTTGTGGCGGACGGAGCCGCAGTTCAACTCATTACGCGCAAACTATGTAATGGCCGCAATGATTTTGGAACGAGTAAAATCCGATTTCAACTTGGATACTTACCGCAATTTCGTGAGGCACTGCAGAACAGATGAGGAAATGGTCAATTCATTGAAAGCGCTATATCAACTTCCATCGGAAGAGGAGGTATTTATACATTTATTCTTAAAATAGGACAACCTAATTACCCTATTTCGCACCTCAAAAAAACGAGTAATAACACAAATCCATGGAACTCACATCAATCAATTGGACCTTATTACTATGGATCATTATTGCACCCATTTTAATGATATACATTCTCTGTAGAGTATTTAAATGGTTCAAAAAGAAATGACAAATACGCTTTACTTAAATGTTTTTGAAAAAAACCTCAAAAACCTTTGCTGCACCTTGATCGCAATAATTACCACATTGTCCGCAGCAGCACAATCATCGTCCAAAAAGGAACCAAAATTCCCCTCTCCAGCCTTTGGAAAAGTTGCTCAATGGGACAATGCGTTAAACCAAGCCAAACAACAAAACAAATGGATCATGATAGATTGCTACACCGATTGGTGTGGATGGTGTAAAGTGATGGATCGAAATAACTTTTCAGACACCCAAGTACAGCGAAAAATGAATGGATTCCTCAACAGCTATTCGCTTGAAATGGAAAAAGACTCAATCGGAAAATTGTTGCGATTCCACTATGGCGTGAATGGCTTCCCCACTTTTTTATTTTTCAACGGCGACGGGAATCTTATAGGCAGTTATTCTGGATACTCGGAAAAATCCTATTGGATGCACTACTTAGACTCCATGCAAACCCTCAAGGAATCTACAGCCAACGATGGGAAATATTTTCGCCCAGGCGTTCCGTCACTCAATGCCAACAACATCCCATCTTGGTTTCATCGATTCATTTTCAAACGCGATTATTCCATTTTCGAAGACACCACCCCTCAAGGCTTCGTGAAGCGTTTCAAAGCCACCACCGACCCATTCCAACAGTTCGCCCTATACAGTGTGGGCTCTTATCATTGCGACAACGAACTCGTTCAACGATGGATACAAAATGAAAAGATGTACGACTCTTTATTTGGGAAAGATTGGTCGAGGAACACCGCGTACAAAGTCTTAGGGAATCAAGTGAGTAAAGCCATCAATTCCTTGAACGAAACACAATTTTTATGGGCGATGGGTGAATTATTGAAACGATCTGATCATCCAGAGTGGGACAAGCCCAATCAATACATGGCATGGTATAAAAAACGCGGCGAATGGGGCAACTATGTGACTACATTCGATGAAATTGCCAAGAGCACCAGCTCAGTTGGCCTAAACAGTGTTGCTTGGGAACTCTTTCAATCTTGCAATGAAGCAGCCATTTTGACAAAAGCCGTTGACTATTCAACAATGAGTATCAACAACAGACCTGAATGGGAATATTACGATACCAGGGCAAACCTTTTATACAAACTGGGTAGAGTGAAAGAGGCACACGACGATGCTAACATGGCCCTCAAATTGGGCAAAGAGGCCGGCGCAAATACCGCTGAAACCCAAGCTTTGCTGTTGAAAATTAGGCTGGCCAATCAGAGAAAATAACCCCATTTATCAAAGCAACCATATTTCCCTGACAGACAAGTACCCCAATCAAACACCCAAAATCAAGGTTTCAGGCAGCTTCTCATCAAGTCCTACAAAGGGTACATTCATCCTGTATAACAACACCATTTCACCTTAGTATTTATATCAAAACAATCGCAAAACCCTTTGATCATCTTTTTGTTGCAGCATTGAGTCAGGCTGAATAAATCCTCGGTTTTCTGTTAAAAACCAACAGCCTTTTTCACTTAAACCGAAAAAAAACTCCCATTAATTTATTAAGTTCGTACAACCTCGGCTCCAGAAATTCTGTCTGTGGCTTGTAATGAATTAAAAATGACTAGAGTATTGGGCTTCATATTGACCTGTTTCGCCATCGTCGCGAGCAGCAATTCGCTGATTGCTCAGTCAAATTTCAGCGCGACAAACAATAAAGGTTGTGCACCCCTTACCGTTCAATTTGCCGACCTCTCCACCGGATCCATCGTTGCTTGGTCTTGGGACCTGGGCAATGGCAATGTCAGCACCCTCAAAAACCCATCGGCAAGCTATACCAACCCAGGAAAATACACCATCAAACTCACGGTTACCGATGCGTCTGGAAACAAATATTCAGCCACCAAAACACAGTTTGTTGTGGCCTTCAAATCACCCTCCGCCGACTTCTCAGGTAGCCCGAGAACCATCTGCCAAGGAGAAGCCGTGTCCTTCACCGACAGATCCATTGCCGGCGATACCACTATCACCAAATACACTTGGGACATGAACGATGGAAACGTTATTACCGGATCCGCCAACCCCACCCATGCTTTTAAAAGTGCCGGCAACTTCCCCATTTCCCTTTCCATTCAAGACGCCAATGGCTGTATTTCCAAAACCGTCAAACCCGCCTACATCCTCGTCAACCCAAAACCCACCGCCGACTTCACCACCGATTTCGGCATCGATTGTAGAGCTCCATCCATAATCACCTTCACCGACAGAAGCAAAGGCAAAGGACTCACAGGACAATGGTCATTTGGCGATGGTACCACCAACAACCTCACCGCTGGCGCAAGCATCAGCCATCAATACAACAACCTAGGTAAATACAACGTAAAACTCGTTGTGAAAGACTCCAATGGATGTGTGGATTCTGTTATCAGAATTGCAGCAGTAGTACTCGAACCTTTCACTGCTAACTTCACTTCAGACAAACAAGTATTCTGCGGCAACGGTACCGTAAACTTCACCAACACTAGCTCGCCACTAACTGGCGTCAACTCCTACTGGGACTTCGGCGATGGCACAACATCTAATCGCGCATTTCCAACCAAAACCTATACCACCCCCGGCAAATACACCGTTACATTAACCATACAGTCGGTGTATCGCAATTGCTCGGCATCGATTACAAAAAAGCAACACATCACCGTTAACCCATCGCCAAAAGGAAAAATTCACCTGAGCGATACCTCCCCCTGTAAAGTGCCCTTTACTGTGTATGCCACATACATCGATACCGCCGGTTATAAAAACATTACCTGGCGCGTGTCTGTCAACCACGGCAAAAACCGCATTCTAGGAAGTAGCAACCCCATGCGAATCGATGGCAACGCCTATGGACTGTACTTGATTTCCGCGGTGGTAGAAAACAAAGAAGGCTGCATAGATACCATCGAATTTAAATACCTAGAACCCGTAATCATCAATGTAAAAGTGGACGGACGAAGATGGGGTTGTGTCCCCCTGAAAGCAGCAGTGAAAGCCAATATCTACTCCAACAAATCCATCAAATCCGTGCTGTGGGAGTTTCACGACGGCGATATACGAACAGAACTTGAAGTAGAAAAAATCTTCCCTGATACCGGTGTTTTTGATGCCAAATTAACCGTTTGTGCAAGTAAAAATTGCTGTGCGGTTACCCCCTTTCAAATACATGTTGGCATGAAAGTAAAACCTGCCTTCTACACCAAACCCAATGGCGAAATCTGTAACAACACAGACCAAATACTATTCCTCAACGCAACGCAACACCCCGGCTTTGTCATTGATAGCTTCACTTGGAGCTTCGACGAAACCGACGGCATTGAATCAGTCTCCTTTGCGCCACCTTGGTCGGTAAGTAAAAAACCCTACGAGAAAACAGACATTTGGCATCGGTACGATCGTGACACAGGCTGGGTGAGCCCAAGTTTGTATGCCTACCACCATGGGTGTGAGTCGGTGGTGACCCATCGCGACTCCATCAAGATCAAAGCGGCCTTCGCCAACATTGGGTATTTCATCGATATGTGCGATTCCAACTCGTTGACACTGTTCAACAATTCCAGCGTATTCACGCGCTTCGAGTGGATCATCGACAATAAAAAGTATACCACAGACACCGTTATGGTGTCGGCCAAACATACCCACATGATCAAACTGAGAATTTGGGACGATTCAACCGGCTGCGCCGATACTACAGTCTGGATGTTTCTGCCCGATCTCTTCGGAGTCCCTAGCATCGAAGAACTGGAATCCGATCTATGCGAACCAGGTTACGTACGACTTCTTGTTCGAAACGGGCCAAAGGACAACGAATGGGTGGTCAACGGCAAAGTGTTTGCAAAAAACCGACGCTATGTTGAGATTCCTTTCGATTCAGCAGGCGTTTATATTGTTGAATATCGCTCACCGTTTGGGAAATTTTGTAATGGCATACAACTGCTCCGATACGATGTGGGAGAAACCAATTTGCGTGGCTCACTCACGCGTTCGCCCGGTTGCTTGCCCATCACCGTGGAACTTTACGATTCTACTTACTCGCCCAGAAAAAAACATGTATGGGTTTTAAGCACAGGAGATACCATTCCCATTATTTCAGCCCTAACCAAATACACCCTAAAAAACGCCAATGCCGATACCGTTTGGGCTGTCTTAAAATCCAGCACCACCAAACAATCGTGCATGCCAACGGCACAATTACCCATCGTCATTAGCGGGCCCATTTTTTCTTATAAACAGGTGTGGGAACACAATTGCGACAGGAGTTTATTCCAAGGGTTTGCCACCACATTCAACAATGTCAAATACAAAGTCAGTTGGGATATGGGCGATGGCACCAAATATTCCACGCAGTTTGTTAGACATGGTTTTAAGGATTCAGGAACGTACAAAGTAAAGGTTACTTTGACCGACTCTTTGGGGTGTACCGCCGAAGAAGTTCGCGATGTGCACTTCCCAGGTAGTCGTCTGAAATTGCGTGTAGCTTACAACATCATCGGCAGCAAATGTGCGCCCATGTTGGTTCAATTTAGGGATTCCAGCAGTTCGTCCAATGTTAAAATCGTGAGCTGGTATTGGAATTTTGGCGACGGTACATCCAGCATACTGAAAAACCCACAACACCAATATTTGAAGGCGGGCAAATACACCATTACGCTAACCATCAAAGACTCATTGGGCTGCTCAGAAACACGGAAATTCTTGGATCTGATTTTGGTTCCGGGTCCTGACGGACAGTTTACCTTTTCACCAAAAACCGGTTGTCTTCCCCTCACGGTGGATTTCAGTCATACCACATCGGGCTCCATCGCTCTGAAAGAGTGGGATATGGGAGATGGTGTAGTGAAAACCGGAAACGTATCCAAATACACCTACCAAATGCCGGGTAAATACATCCCTTCACTGATCCTCAAGGACTCGTTTGGATGCACAAAAGCCATTCAATCGCCGGACACCATCGTGGTTTACGGTTTGCCCAAAGTAGCAATACAACAGGGCGGTTTGTGTTTGAAAGACTCGGTAGAATTGCGTGCTGAGACAATTCCAAACTCACCTTCCCTGGCCAATGTAACATGGCTCATAGAGGGACAACAGTTCGTTGGAATTTCCCTTAAAGCTCAATTCACAAAAAAGAACCCCCTGGTGAGAGTTTGGGCCCAAAGCAAAGAAGGTTGTATAGATAGTTTTAATCGCAACCTCAGGCTTTTCGGTGGCGCGATAGCGGTGAAACCCCACGATTCCGTGGTTTGTTTGGGCAGCAGTTGGCAAGGAGAAGCCTCTTTTATTTCCGATACCACAGTATCCAAACAAGGCTGGTATTTAGACCATTCATTCCAAACGAATGCCTTGCGCTTCCAATTTACGCCTCCCGTACCCAAGATTTACCAACTGCAATACAAAACAACGGATGTTTTAGGCTGTCAAGATTCGTTGAAAATACCACTCCAAGTTTTGGTTGGAGATACTGTAATACCCCCGGCACCGCTATGGAGAAGGGTGAGCGTTACTGGCGATATCAGTCACGAATTGGTTTGGGGCAAACACAGCGATTACGATTTTAAACGATACAAGGTTTGGGTTGACCGTGGATTGGGATACCAGTCGCTTTTGGATAAGTCATTACTGAGTGATACCATCGCCAATATAATGGATGCCAACAGTTTGGTTCGCAGCGATTGTTACAAGGTATCGATGGAAAATTTATGTGGGTTTACCCAAAATTTGGCTGATTTGAAACCCCACTGTACCATCGAATTGAAAGGCAAGCCCCTGGTCAATGCTTCTCAACTCAATTGGTCTCCCTACGTGGGTTGGCCTGTGGATTATTATACCATTTACCGACAAAAAAATGCCGTGGTATGGGATTCGATAGGCCGGGTTGACGGATCGATATTGTCCTTCACTGATACAAACATCATTTGTTATACAAACCATGTTTATCGCGTCAAAGCCAGGGAAATCAATGGTTTTGGAGAATTTAGTTTCAGCGACACTTGTCACGTTAAACCCATTTACCTCAATACTGTGAACCCACCAACCATGCGCAGAGCCACGGTGGTCCATGATGATTACGTGCGGGTAGATTGGGAAAAGCCATCGACCAATAGATTTCCGTTGGTGAATTACGTGGTTAGAGGAGAACAAATGGCAACGCCCCAGGGGAATCCTTCGGCAGCCTCTGTATGGAAAATTCCAGCAACAACGGATTCCCTTGTCCTAAAACACAATCAAGTCAACGTAGACAGTTGGAGCTATCGGTATAAAGTGCTCGGAATTGATGCCTGTGGTGACAGTTCTATATGGACCCTATTTGCACAATCCATCGTGTTAAAAACAACATTGAACAAAGATTTCAACCCCGAACTGCAATGGAATAACTACCAAAAATGGCCCGATGGCGTAAAGGAATATTGGGTGGAAAGAAACATGGGCGACGGATTCAAAGTAATCGCAGTGCTTCAACCGAATGAAACGACCTATTTGGATGCCATGAGCAGCCTAAATTGTATTTCTCTACTTGAGTATCGCATTACCGCCATCCGCAATCAACCGGTGCCATCAGATAGTGTTTGGATGCATTTATCGGCAAGCAACGTCAGCCGCCCCACCACCGTATCCAAAATCTATGTACCCAACGCGTTTACACCCAATAGCAATCGACTCAATGAAACATTCCAACCCGAAGGGATTTATATTGCCAACTACACCCTCAAAATTTTCGATATTTGGGGAGAGGCTTTATACAGCGAGCAAGGATGTTCACCAAAATGGGATGGCAATTATATGGGCAAACAAGCACCCCAAGGGGTTTATGCCTATCTAATTATTGCCAAAGGCGTCGACGGAAAAATGTACTATTTACATGGTGACGTTACCCTATTGCGTTGATGCCTGTCGATCTGGGATAGTCATCGTCTCCGATGTAGGTCCCATCATCGAATTGACATCAAAATAAGCGCTAACTCGCAACCATACAACGCATTCTATCTGCACGCCGTCTATAACTCCGCAACACAGTTATGCGGAAACACCTGATCGCCTTTATCATTCTGCTACTCGGTTTAAACCACGCCGATGCGCAATACTATTACAACGCCCCCAACGCCTCGGCCTACAACCCCATCAACAACCGATACCTCATCACCAACCAAGGCAGTGGCGAAGTCCTTCAAATCGATCGCACCGGCAACAAAACCCTGTTCGCCAAAAACCTAAAATCGCCCAGAAACATCGCCTTCCACAAACTGCCCATCGGATATGCGGTGCTCGTCCTCGACTCCAACCGCATGGTGATTTACGATACCTCGGGCAACCTGATCGGCACCGAAACCATCAGCGGCATCCAACAAATTCAAGATTGCGCCTACGACTCCACCGCCCAAGTGCTGTATACCACTGACCGCGTTCGCGGTTGTATCTACAAAACCACCTTCGACAAAAGCGCGCCCCATGCCCCCCATACCACCCTCTGGGTCAGTAACATCACCAAACCCTCGGCCATCCTTTGGCAAAAAAGCAAAAATCGTCTGCTCCTGGTTCAAGACACCCTCAATTCCAGCCTCATCGCCGTCTCTATCAGCGATTCTAGCGTACAAACCCTCCGATCGCTCAACATCAACAATGCCATGGGTCTCGCCGAAGATGCGCAAGGCAATTTGTACATCGCTTCCGTGGGCGACAAATACATTTACCAACTCAATAAATACTACAGCGGCAGCCCCAAAGTGCTTCTGGGCGAACCCAAACCTGGCGACATGACCATCGTAAGTGAACGCAACGAATGGGTCTACACCTGCATCATCTGCGGCAAAGTGTTCGTCGCCGACATCCATAATTTCGGTCCCGACAGTGAAATCGTAGGCTGTGCAGGCGATAGCGCCACCACCTATAAAAATCCCTTCATCAAAAACATCGGCACGTTTGAAAAAGGCAATGAATTTCTGCTAGAACTCAGCGATGATCAAGGCAATTTCAACAAAGGATATGTGTTGAACCGCGTCACCGACACCCTCATTCCCGCACAAATCCAAGGGGTTCTGCCCAAAAATATCGCCGCCGGAATGGGCTACCGCCTCCGCTGGAGCAGCACCAAACCCGAAATCAAAGGGGCCATTCAAATGACAGAAATTCTTGAAGCACCGGCGTTGCTACTCTCCAATAAAGGACCTGTTCGATACGATTGCAACGGCCTCGGCATCCGCTTGAAAGCCCAAGATTCAGCCATTCTCACCGATTATACATGGCGCATCAACGGCAAGACAGTCACCGACTCATCCCAACACCTCACCGTCAAAGGCATAGACTCATCGCCACAGTTCGTACACCTCGAAGCCAAACAATCCGCCACGGGTTGCACGAGCCACGATTCTGTAAAAATCATCTTCGCCCCATCGCCCAATATACCGCCGCAACTCCCCACACTGGGTGTTTGTGAGTCCGATTCCGTCACCCTGGGCGATACCCTAAGCAATACCACCTTCCACTATGCATGGAAAAACAACCAAGGGTGGAGCAGCCAATCGATGAAGCCACACCGCAAAGCGTTGCACACCGATACCTTTCATTGCACAATTACCTCAACCCAAGGGTGCACATCGCATACCACACAAGCGGTGGCCGTGACCCTGTACGACTCCATACGATGGGTTACCCAATCGGATACACTGTTGGAAGTCACGTCCCAACAAAAAGATACGCTGTACTGGTATCACAATGGCAAACTCATTCGCGCCAACAAGCAGAATCAACTGTCACACCCCGATACAGGATGGTACCACGCCTGTACCGGCGTCAAAAAACGGATGGGACAAGTGGGCTGCATTCAATGTGTAGAGGGTTATTATGTATCACCCAGAATGGCTTCCACGCACAAGTTTCGACAACAAACCCTCCGCATTTACCCCAATCCAGCCCGCGACGTATTGTACATTGAGGCCCCTGAAACTACCCAATGGACCATCACCAATCTTCAGGGTACGAGACTGGCAACAGGCGTTGGGAATTTGGTGAATGTCAGCAGATTAAAATCAGGGACATATTTGATTTTCACTGAGAATCAAATCCAAAAACTGATCGTCGTAAAAGAATAAAAGTTAACGGATGGTGTAAGGCATTTTTCTGCTCGCATTACGCATCAAACCCTTTACTAAACTTTGGGGAGAGCTACCCAATCCGCCGGAATATACGTGGTTGTAATTCCATATGAGTTTGTGATCCATACAATCGTTGATTGCCATGGTAACAGTTACTTCGTTTGTGCTTCCATAAGCATTCAATAATAAATACATCGCCACGGCGGCACCATCCGACATCGGTTTAGACAGTGCAAAATTTGAACTCACGACTCCATCAACACCCAAAATCTGACATAATTCCTCGGTGGTTTTTGGTACAGTTGGATAATCCACTTGAGCCAATTTCGCATTCGTAGTGGCGATATCCTGTACCTCTTGACTCATCTGTCCACGCATTTTTCGATTTAAAAACCAAGTATAAATTTCTTGTTGAAAGTTAAGCGACTCTGTTTTTTGCTGCTCAATCATCGCTTCCGCAGTAACCCTTCTGTTGGCCTTGATTGATACCACAGCCGGTAAAATGGCTACAGTTTTGTGATTTCTTGCAACTTCATACGCATCGGGAGAGTAATAGACATTGGCACATCCAGCCATGAAAAGTGTAACAATCGCCGTTCCGAATAAAAACGTTTTCATCTGTTTCATATTCAATAATAACCCTATAGGACTATAAATACACAACCAAGCCCACGGCGATCGACAAAATGCCGATGACTTGCAATACTGCCGCCTGGTACACCGATTTCATGTAGGCCGCCGGCAATGACATTCGGCGCATGCGCGTGATGCCCAACCCTTGCGTTACAAAAACGTACAAGATCAGCATCCCGAAGTAAGCGTACAATGGATTGACGCCCAGAGCCCAAAGCTTTTCAAAGCTGCCCGTAGCACCCAATATCAGATAGAGGGCAATGATACCCACCAAAACAAACACACTCACCGTGCGGGTTTTGGCAAACGACGACATCAAATCATGCAGTTCTTCTGCATTCAACGTTTTCAATCCACGCTCACGGATTACCCTACCCCACAAAGTTGCCGCCAACGCAATGGCAATCCCTACGTAAAAAATAACTTCTGCATTCATCGCAGCAAAGTAAGCATTTATTCTTCCTAAATGATTTCACCCAACCACAATCGATCCAAGAATTTACGCCACGGCATTACCAATATATTGCCCACTTTGCGATCCATTGGGTCATTACTGATTACGATTTGTTTCTCTACGATATATTCCTCCGAAAAGGCCTTAAGGCCTTTTAAGTGCTTTGACTGAACATTGTCTGTCCCCTTTACTTCAATGGCAATTTGGTGGTCGCCGAGAATAAAATCCACTTCAATCTGAGATGTTGTCCTCCAATAGGCAATTGAATAATTCTCACCAGAATAATTGCTATGCGCACACAATTCCTGATAAATGAAATGTTCAAATGCATTTCCAAAAGACTCACTTCCCATTTCTATACGACCTCTCTTTAACAAATGATTAGTAATTCCAATATCGAAAAAATAAAACTTTGGAGCCTGAATAACCCTGCGCTTTGGCTTCTTTTGAAAGGAAGGTAAGTAACGTCCAATTAATGTATCTTCTAATATTTGAAAATACTCCTTCACGGAAATCGCAGATACGCCACAATCGGCAGCGATATTGGTAAAATTCACCATTTCCCCATTTGAAAATGCCGCTGCCTCCAGAAACCGACCAAAAGCGCTAATATTTCTAATTTTGGCCTCCGCCGCTATCTCATCTCGCAAATAATTTCCTATGTACGCATCAATCAGTTTTTTGGGATTGTTCGATAAATAATGTCGCGGCAATAACCCATGATTCAGGGCCCGGATCAAATCAAATTGTGGTATTTCTGAACAACTCAGTGGATACAATTCATACCTCAAGGCCCTTCCGCCAAGCAAATTGGCACCCGATCGCAATATCTTCCTAGGACTCGAACCACTCAAAATAAATTTCACCCGGTGATTGGCCATAAGCCAATGAATTTCATCCAACAACGCCGGAATCTTTTGAATTTCATCCACGATAACAACCCGATTCTCTCCCTGCGCCAAAATCACCTCCCTGAATTGCGATGGATCGCGCTCGTATCGCATAAAGACATCTGACTTTAATAAGTCAAACCACAGGGCATCCTTAAACAATGATTTTAACAAGGTGCTCTTTCCCGTCTGACGAGCACCCCACAAAAATAGACTTTCACCTTCGCTTCCCTGAAGCTGCTGATTTCGAATAAACACGACTATGTACTATTAAAAAACATGATAATCCAAAGTGCTACTTTGTTATATCATGATAATCCAAAGTACAAATATACTCATTTATGAAACAAATTACAATATATCAACTATTTAAACCCCTTCGCCCCAGTTGGCGAGCTCATCGGCACTCCAAAGTCCTGGGAAGAAAATTCGACGTTGGTATTTTGGATGCATATACTTGCGCCAATCACTGCCACCCGTAGCCGCCGCCTCGCCCAAGTACTTACCTGCCGCGTGGTAATGCGCCATCACCCATGTTACATTCACCGTGTA
>JACCDH010011804.1_pt1 | contig 16511 bp, 12 predicted proteins | sample 7442481 | NCBI WGS metagenome assembly JACCDH01 (sample SAMN15323433, study PRJNA562643) | freshwater metagenome | isolation source: river surface water | place: USA:Blue River Watershed | collected 2017-08-15
CATTTACAGCAATAGACGAAGTAGGCAATATTGCTACTTCAACAATGAATATCACTGTTAAAGGAATAGCTCCATCAATTGTGGTTCCTGCGAATATTACAGTTGATGCACCTGCAAATGCATGTGGCGCGGTAGTTAACTTTGCTGCAACAGAAACCACTGCTATTCCTGCATCAACGATTACTTATTCTCATCAGCCTGGATCAACATTCCCTGTTGGAACAACAGTAGTAACTGCTACTGCAACCAATGCGGTAGGAACATCATCAGCAACATTTGAGATTGTAGTAAAAGATGTAACTGCACCAATTATTGGGTCAACCACTAATTTGAATGCGATTGCAACCAGTGCAGCTGGCGCGATTGTTAATTATACATTACCAACAGCCACTGATAATTGTGGTGGTCAGGTAACTGTGGTGGCAACACCTGCAAGCGGTTCTTTATTCCCAATCGGAACTACTACAGTAACAGTAGTAGCAACTGATCAATACAATAATAGTTCTAGCACTTCATTTACGGTAACAGTTGTAGGAGTACCACCAGTAATTGTGGTTCCAGCAAATATGACTGTAAATAATGATGAGAATAATTGTGGAGCTATTGTAAACTTTGCTGCAACGGAAACCACTGCTATCCCTGCATCAACCATTACCTACTCTCATCAGCCAGGATCAACATTCCCTGTAGGTACAACAACTGTAACTGCTACTGCAACGAATGCAGTGGGAACTTCAAGTGCAACCTTTACAGTAACAGTTATAGATAACCAAAGCCCAATATTAAGTGCGGCACCTGCTAATATAACAGTAGCGTGTGATGCAGTACCTGTGGCTGCGGTATTAACAGCGACAGATAATTGCAGTGCAATTGTAACGATGACAGAGACAAGAACGAATGGCATCAATGCAAACAACTATACGCTAACAAGGGTATGGACTGCAACTGATCCAAGCAACAATACTGCAACTGCTACGCAAGTGATTACGGTAAGAGATACCAAAGCGCCAAGCTTAACAGTACCTGCTAATATCAGTGTAAACAATGATAACGGTGTATGTGGAGCAACAGTAAGCTTTGCAGCCAGTGCAACAGATAATTGCAGTGATGTTACCATTTCATACAGCAAGAATCCAGGTACTGTATTCCCAGTGGGTGCAACAGAAGTTACGGTAACAGCAACTGATGCTACAGGAAATGCTGTCAGCATGACCTTTACAGTAACAGTAACCGACAACACTGCACCAGTCATTAGTTTACCAGCTGCACCCGTATTCTGTGAGAATACAGCGGGCTCCTATACGCTACCAACTGTAAGCGCTTCAGATAATTGTGGCGTAGCAACAGTTAGTTATGTAATCACTGGTGTTACCCAAAGAACAGGAACAGGTTTTGATGCAGGCACTGCCTTTAATGTAGGGGCTAGCACGATTACCTATACTGTTACTGATGTAAATGGTAATGTAACGGTGAAGTCACTGGTAGTAACAGTGAACAAAGCACCAACAGCTACGATAGCGGTATCTAACCCTGATGCATTCTGTAATAAGTTGGTACTAGTTGCCAATAGCACGAGTGCCATCACTGGATATGCTTGGAGTTACAATAACGCTTCATTTGCGAGTACGCAGGCGGTATCTTTAGACAATACCAATGGAGATGGAATGTATAGTGTGTTTGTTACCGACAACAAAGGATGTACGAGCTTAACAGCGGTGAACTATCAGTACAGCAAACAAAACACCATCAGCAACTATACCATCTTAGCTTATAAGGAAGCAGAGTTGAAAGAATACAATACCGTTCAAACTGGTAGTGTAGGTGTGATGAGTAAGAAGGGTAAGGCAGAGATTGGCAAGAATAGCTCAGTAGCTGCACCAGGTGCGTTTGTAAAAGCACCGAAGATAGAAGTGAAGCAAGGTGCGAATGTACCAGTAAGATTGATTGGAGTAGCAACAGTAAGCTTACCAACCATGCAGTACAACACGAGCAACACCAATAACTTACCGAACTATACTACGAACCAAGGAGCAACCATCAGCTTAAGTGGCAACTATAAGAACCTAAAAATCAGAAAGGGTTCTAATGTTACCTTAACTGGTACTACGTATGGTAATATTGAGATAGAAGAAGGAAGTGTGGTTAGATTTACCAGCACGGTGATTAATGTAGAGCACTTGAAAGTGGGTAAGGGACCAAACAATGGCTTAACCCAAGTAAGGTTTGCAGATAATACCAGCATTAGAGTAGCGAAGCATGTACAGATAGAAGAAGATTGCTTTATTAATCCTGATGGATACAAAGTAACCTTCTACTTAGGCAAGCAAAGCAACCACGATTGCAATAAGCACCGCAATGGTCATGGTGAAGGTCATGATGACGACGATGATAGAGATGATGATGATCATGATAGAGGTCATGGCGATGGTGATCAGAAGTTTGAAGTGAAGGGTGGCAACACGACGGTAATTGCGAATGTATATGCTCCTACAGGTGATATTAAAGTAAAAGGTGGAGAGGGATGTCATAAGAACCACACAAGTACTGTGGTGAAAATGACTGGTCTATTCATTGGCTACGAAGTAGAGGGAGATGGTAGAAATATTATCTGGAACAGCTATGCATGTGGATCAGCTGCACCTATTTCTTCAACAGATGCACAACCAGTGTACAACAAAACAACAGAAGAATTGGTAGTAGCCGACGACTTAAAAGTGACGGTGATGCCAAATCCAAGTACTACCTACTTCACATTGAAATTGGTGAGCAAGTCAGACTTACCAGTGAATATTAAAGTAGTAGATGCTGCGGGTAGATTGGTAGATGCGAAAGCGAAACAAGCCGCTAACAGCACGTTACAGTTAGGACACAATTATGCAACAGGTAATTACTTTGCAGAATTGATCCAAGGTAACCAACGTAAAGTGGTACAGTTGATTAAGATTAAGTAAGTCAATATATTAAACAAACAAAGGGGGCTGTCTACTAATAGACAGCCCCCTTTTGCTTAAAACTACATCAACATTGAATAAATACTACAAAATCGTCAGTTTCTTATGCTATTTTTGCATAAACCAATTGTAACTATGCAGCAACCTATTCCAAAGAATGAAGATGAAAGAGTTTGGGCTTTAGCGGAATACGATATTGATTATTCAGATGTTTCAAGTCTATTAAAGGATTTGGTTGAATTGACTGCAAAAATTGCAGGCACCCAAGTATCTTTGGTTAATTTAATTGATACCTATACGCAATGGTCAGTAGCTAATTTTGGCTTACCTATCGAGCAAATGAAAAGGGAAGACTCCGTTTGCCAATATACAATTTTAAATAATGAAGGATTTGAAGTAAAAAGTTTATCCTCCGATGATCGTTTCAAAGATAAATTTTATGTGGTAGACAATCCTAACTTGGAATACTATTTTGGGATACCATTATCAACAGAGGAAGGATATAATTTAGGAGCACTATGTGTACTCGACACGAAGACGAAGGAATTGTCTCCTGAAAAAGTAGAGCTATTAAAAATAGTAGCTAAAGAAGTGGTCAATAGATTGTCTACTGTAAAATATATACAAAGCCTGAAATCAAAAGTGAATCAGGTTAGTGAAAATAATAAGAAAGTGGCACATGATATCAGGGGGCCTCTTTCCGGAATTATTGGTCTAGCACAAATGGTTACTGAACATGGTCAAGGTCAAAAATTAGATGATATTCTAGAGATCATGAAATTAATTCAACGTGCAGGTAACTCATTATTAGACCTTGCAACAGAAATTTTAAATGCAGAAGATCAACAAGCAAGAGGAGTTATTAAAGCAGATGAGTTTACATTGCTTAGTTTTAAAGATAAGTTAGAGAAACTTTATACACCTCAAGCTGCCAATAAGCAGATAGACTTAATACTTACTATTAAAGTAGGGCAAGAGCAAAAGCCTATTCCTAAAAATAAGTTGTTACAAATTGCTGGAAATCTAATTACCAATGCCATAAAATTCACTGGTACCAATGGTAAGATTGCAGTTGATTTAAATATTCATACTAAACCTAGTGCAGGACAAGTATTGGAAATAGTGGTTGCCGATAATGGGATAGGACTAGCACAATGTGATATAGATGATATTTTGAAAGGGGTAAAAGCCTCTTCAAGTGGAACTACTGGAGAAAGAGGTTATGGGTTCGGTCTATCTTTAGTAAAGCGACTCATTGATGAATTAAATGGCACTTTCACCATTGAGTCTGAACTTGGAAAAGGTACTAGTTTTAAAGTGTCTCTACCTCAATAATTTTTTTTATTACGAAGAAATCCCGACCATCAATTAAGATGGCCGGGATTCTTTTATACTCCTGTTCTAATTACGGCCTGATTAATACAAAGTAAATTCTACTCTTCTATTTTTCTGTCTGCCTGCAGCAGTTTTGTTGCTGGCTACTGGTTGAGTTTCTCCATATCCAACAGCTTCAATCTTTCCAACATTTACTCCTCTAGATACTAGATAGTTTTTAACTGATTCTGCTCTGTCTTTAGATAAGGTTAAGTTGGCTGCATTAGATCCAACAGCATCTGTATGGCCACCTAACTTTAAACTAAATCCTTTTAGAACCATCATTTCTGCAACCCTATTCAAATAAGGGAAAGAACGATCTCTTATTGATGATTTTGAAAATTCAAATTCTAAATTTCGAATGGCTTCACTTACAATTTTGCGATCTTCCTCTGTTATAACATAGTTATTGGTTATTCTAATTACAGTGTCTTTGCTTGGAGCAACAACTGGTAATGGACATCCGGCACCATCTACTTTTACTGTTTTTGCTGTTCCAGGACATTTGTCAAAATAGTCTGCTACTCCATCTCCATCACTATCCATCTTCATTTTTGCCATTTCTGCTTGCAACGCATTCATCTCAGCAATTTTTCTGTTTAAATTTTCTTGTCCAGCAGCAATTTCTGCAGCCAATTTTGCATCAGCAGCTCTTAACTCACTGTTCATTTGTGCAGGAGGATTATGGGTAGCCATTTGTGGCTTTGATTTTTTGCCTAATGCAAACTCAAGTCCAATATGCGCATAAGAATATTTGTCTGGAGCATAAGGGGGTTTAAAGTAACCATCTACATTATCATTGTCAACAAATGACATGGTATATCCTAAATCTAGATTTACTGATTTTGATAAATTCATTTTAATACCCAAACCTACAGGAACAAAAAATGATATAGCTGTTGCTTTTGGTAACATACCTTCTGAAATGCCCGCATTATTAATTGTTCTTGGTGTATAACTTACTGCTCCTGCACCTACACTTAAGTAGGGTTGAATAGAAGTGCGCATTTGAGACCAATTGATATTGGCTAGTGTTACCACTCCACTTAAGCTTGCAGCCCAATTCATTTTAGTTACGAAAGAACGATAAGGACTTACTGGAACTTGTCCATTTACTAGCTTATCATTATTACCTGCTAAGTCTCCCATTACTCCATCTAATTGAATTCCGAATGCATGTGAAGCCTGATATTTTATAGATGCGCCATATCCTAATTTAGGAACCCATTTAGAAAAATCAGTTCTGCCACCTACAGCAGCAAATGGAACTAAAGCACCAACATTTAATCCAAAAGACCATTTTCTAAATCCGGTGTTGCCAGAGAATAAAGAAGGGTTTATTTCTGTTGTAGTAGTTGCTTGTTTTTCTTGAGCATTCATTGTACTTGTGCTTCCTAGCATAATTGCTATAATTGGTAAGCATTTCAGCATTTGTGTTTTCATATTTTTAATCTTTTTTGTGCTTTTTATTGCCATTGTTTCCTCTATTATTCTTGTTGCCATTATTACCATTGTTGCCATTATTGCTAGGGTGTCCTTTGATGATATGGTATTTTTTGTCTTTGCTATAAATGATGGCTTGTTGTTGATGATTGTTTTTATAACCCTTGTACTTAGTTAAATGAATGGCATGATTATCATAAGGCCTGTCTTCCTTGAATACCACTTTATATCCTTTGAATAAATCGTAATTTCTATAGCGATCTGGTAAATGATTGATATAAACCCATCGATTATTTTCATTGTACATGTACTCTTTTCTATTTAAATCGTAGTACATGTCTAAGTCTGGTAAATAGTAAAATCTGGCATAATCGTATCCAGTTGGTCCCCAAACTGGTTGACTGCCAATATTGATATTGACTTTAATTTGTGCATTGTTTTCCTGAGGCCATATAAAGCAAAGCAAGAAAAGGAGTAAAATTGGTTTCATGATGTTATTTGTGCAAAGGACCTTCAATAGAGATAATATATCCTTACACTATTAGATGTATATATTGTAATATTCACGCTTAAATATTATTTTGTATATTTAAGTCTAAATATTAGTATATGCCTACCGGTACAGTAAAATGGTTCAATGATGCAAAAGGATTTGGTTTTATTAAACCAGATGATGGTGGAGAAGATTTATTCGCCCATTTCTCCGCTATTAATATGGGAGGATTTAAATCCTTAAAAGAAGGACAAAAGGTTTCCTTCGAAATAACAGATGGAAAGAAAGGTAAACAAGCTGGTAATATTCAAAGTGCGGAATAGACTAATCAAAACAGTCTAATCTAGTTTTCATTTCTTTTTTTCTAAATGGATGTATATTCAAAAGAATATATCCTCCTCCATTGAGTAAGCTTCCTTGTTTCAATATTCCTAACCTATGTATACCTGCAATGATTGGGCCTGCTTTAAATGCTAGCCCTGTCCATACTTGGCCATCCCTTGTGTATTGTATTGGCATGTAAATACCCCAATTTAAGTTTTCCCATCTGGGTGTGATGGTAATGAAACTATAGTCATTGCTTTTTTGTTTTATGGCATTTTTTGCATTGCTTAAATGAATGACCATTTGTGCGTTTACGAAAAACTGCGGCTGAATTTGTTTGTCAAAATTCAGGATAGCTCTGGTAGGATTTCCAATGGAAAATTGTGCTGGTAAAACTTGTATAGAGTCATAAATAACACCAAGTGAATCTCGAAGATCCCTTGTATTGTTTACTCCATTGAAAGCACGTGCAATGGCTGCATCACTAATGCCACTATTGTTTTCAGAAAAGCGTCCCGTATACTCGCTGTTATTAAATTTTTGAGCGCCAATATCTACTATACTGAACCCTATTTTATAATTATAAATTCTTCCTGCATAATTACGTTTATCTAAATAGGTTTCTTCGTCATAGTTTACATATTCTAGTCCAAAGCTGAATCCTATAGCCGATTTTGCTTGATTGACGAAACTTTTGATGGTAGCACTCGTTGCGCCAAACTGCTGTATCACATCATAGTTTGCAGAATAACCATATTCCCCAATTCCACTTGTGCTAATATAGTTGGTATCTGTTCCATTTATATTTTCTCTGAATCTTGCTTTGGTCATTTTGGAGAAACCCCCAAATAAACTTTTTGATATTTGCAAGGTAGCTCCTGCTGTTAGTCTACTATTATCTGTTTCTAACAATGCACCTGCATAGGTTAAGTTTAATTCTGCCCATCCTACATGAATGGATTTGCTTTCTAAAAAAGGGGTAGTTCTATTGGTTTTCAAAAAACTATTTAAGCTGGTACTAGTATCTTGAAAATTAAACTCATTCGTATAAATATGATGATACATTTTGCCCCTAAAAGCAATAGATACTGCATGTTGTTTATTAATACGATACATGGCAGATAATAGGCTCATATCGGAGTTCGTATTAAAATTTCTGGTTTGGAATCCGTCCGTTAAATAATCCCCAGCTCTATTGGTAACTGCATTTCTTAATGCTTGAGCCAAAACTGTATTGGTGTAAATGGATGTTTGACCAGAAAATAGTTGAAAATCCCACCTATGTAAACTATTTCCAATAGAAGCGGGATTATTAAAAGACCCAGCAACTCCTGAATAGGCCGATCCATTGATTGCATGGTATTGTTGGGCAAACCCAATCTGGGTAGTATGAATAAGTATAAAATAAATCGAAAAAAGGAGTAAGTATTTAGTAAGCATATATTTCACAATCCTAATAACGCTAAGACGATTTAAATATTCCACATGCAGCTTAGGTTTCTTAAAAAAATAAACCCCTCGTAGAAACGAGGGGTTTTTCGATTGCTTGCCATTATAGAGATCGTTCGTAATAATTTGATACTGCTAAAGTAGTAAGAATTGTCTATAAAATCAAATATAAAAATTATTAATCTGTATTTTTTCTGATAAATACTTTAAAAAATGACAAAAAATTTACAATTTAATAATATATAAAAATTTAAAATATGTTTTATTGCCTTCCTGGATATGCTTTTAAAGCTTCAGCTAAACAATCCATTGCACTTTCTATATCATTGATATTTAATACATAAGCTAATCTAACTTCTTTTTTTCCTAGCCCTGGAGTGCCATAAAACCCTGTTGCAGGGGCCAACATAACAGTTTGGCCTTCGTAACTAAATTCCTCTAACAACCATTGACAAAAACGATCTGAATCGTCAATCGGTAATTGAGCCATAGCATAAAAAGCACCACCTGGATTAGGGCAAAATACCCCTTCCATTTCATTTAGGCGCTTAACAATAAGGTCTCGTCTTTTTTTGTATTCCGCTTTGGTAGTGTCAAAATAATCTGCAGGTAAATCAATGGCAGCTTCCCCTGCAATCTGGGCAAAACTGGGCGGGCTTAATCTTGCTTGTGCAAATTTCATAACTGCATCCAACACTTGTTGGTTTTTGGTAACCAATGCACCAATTCTACCCCCGCAAGCGCTGTATCTTTTACTAATGGTATCCATGATAATTACATGATCATCTACACCTGTTAAATGCATGGCACTTACTTGTTCTCCTTCATAACAAAACTCTCTGTATGCTTCATCTGAAAACAAATACAAATTGTATTTTAAAATCAAGGCTTTTAATTGTTCCATTTCTGCCTTACTATATAAATAGCCAGTTGGATTGTTGGGGTTACAAATCACAATCGCTTTGGTTTTGCTGGTAATTTTAGCTTCCAAATCTGCAATAGGAGGTAAGGCAAATCCATTTGAAATAGCAGAAGTAACGGGTACGACATGTACACCAGCAGCAACTGCAAATCCATTATAATTGGCATAAAAAGGTTCTGGAATAATCACTTCATCTCCTGCATCTAAACAAGCCATAAAACCAAACTGAATGGCTTCACTTCCACCTGTAGTAATAATGATTTGTTGATGATTTACGTGAATACCAACAGATGCATAGTAGTCAACCAATTTCCTTCTATAACTTTCATTTCCTGCACTATGACTGTATTCTAATACTTTGAAATCACTGTTTCTTACAGCATCCAAAACCATTTTAGGGGTCTCAATATCTGGTTGTCCAATATTAAGATGGTAAACTTTGGTGCCTTTCTTCTTAGCAGCTTCTGCAAAAGGAACCAATTTTCTTATGGGTGAAGAAGGCATGGAATTGCCTCTGTTACTAATGGTTAACATAACTTAAATTAAAATATGGGATAAATTAAGAAGCCTATTTTTTAGCTTCTACCACTTCACCTTCAATGGTTAAAATATATGGTTGATTAGAGTGTGCAAACTTAACATCTACACGCTTTTTAAATACACCAACAGATTCTGCATTGTAGGTAACTTTAATCGTACTGGTTTTTCCTTTTGGAGTAGGAGCTTGGTTGTAAACCGGTTTGGTACACCCACATTCTGCATTCGCAAATTCAATTACAACCGGTTTTGCAGCATTATTAGTATAGCTGAAAATAAAAGTTGCTGGCACCCCTCTTTTGATTTTACCAAATTGATGGGTAGTCTTGTTGAATTTAATATCGTTTTGTGCAAATGCGGTTAATCCTACCAATAAAAAAAGAGATAAAAAAAGAGACTTCATATTTTTTGTTTTCTTAAGTGAGTATAATGATTATTTAACGCCTTCCCCAGTAAAACTGGTCTGTTTTACCAATCCGCCCGATAAAATAATATCAGTAAAACGGGTAAACTTACCTAAAACGGAGCCATTAAATTGAATTTTTATCTTAATGGTTTCACCTGGTTTAAATGTTTGATTGGGGGTAAAATCTGGAGTGGTACAGCCACATCCTGCCCTCACACCTTCTAATTTCAAGGTTTCTTTGCTGGTATTGGTCACTTCTACCACATATTCAACGGGTTTTCCATAAGTAACTTTACCCATATCATAGGTTTCATTCTTTATAGCAACTTTTGCCGCATTATCTTGGGCAATAGTACCAGCTGAAATACCTAAAAATGCAATAAGGACAAATAAAAATTTCATTGGCATAAATTTAGAACGTAAAAGTACTGAAATTGATTGCTTAAAGTTTATCTTAACAGTTATTAACCCGTTAATTTCCAATTAAACTAATTATTGTTAGTCTATTCCGTTCCTAATGTTATTTTTGTTTTATGGAATCAACCGCTTCATTACAATACAAAGACGATATGTTGTCTTTTGAAGGTTTTAGAAATACCATTCTAGAAGATTATAAAACTGCCGTAATCAGCAGAGAAGTAAGCTTATTAGGAAGAAGGGAAGTGCTCACAGGAAAAGCCAAGTTTGGCATTTTTGGTGATGGTAAAGAAGTTGCTCAATTAGCGATGGCTAAGTTTTTTCAGCCAGGCGATTTTAGAAGCGGCTATTACAGAGACCAGACCTTCATGTTTGCTGCAGGACTTTCTAGTGTTGAGCAGTATTTTGCACAGTTGTATGCAGATCCAGATGTAAAGAATGATCCATTTAGTGCAGGAAGACAAATGAATGCCCATTTTGCAACTAAATTAGTGGATGACAATGGAAACTGGTTAGACCTTGCGAATCGCAAAAATATCTCGGCTGATATGGCCCCCACTGCTTCTCAAATGCCTAGAGCATTAGGGCTTGCATATGCGTCAAAATGTTTTAGACAAAGCATTCACTTAAGAGAGTTAGATCATTTAAGTCATAACGGAAACGAAGTTTGTTTTTGTACGATAGGTGATGCAAGTACCAGTGAAGGGCATTTTTGGGAAACCATGAATGCAGCAGGTGTATTGCAAGTGCCATTGGCTGTATTTGTTTGGGATGATGGATATGGAATTTCTGTTCCCAAAAATTTCCAAACAACCAAAGGGTCTATTTCAGATGCTTTAAAAGGCTTAGAGAAAATGGAAGATACCAATGGTATCAGAATCTATAAATTAAAAGCTTGGGATTACGCAGGTCTTTGTCAAGCTTTTGAAGAAGGTATTCAAAGAATAAGAGATACCCATGTTCCTGTTCTATTTCATGTGGAAGAAGTAACGCAACCTCAAGGTCATTCTACCAGTGGTAGCCACGAGCGATACAAAACCCCAGAAAGGTTAGCATGGGAAAAAGAATGGGATTGTATCAAGAAAATGAAAGAGTGGATGCTCAATAATCAATTGAGTACCGAAGAAGAAATTGCTGATATAGAAGCAGCTGCTAAAGAGCATGTGAGAGAAAGCAGATTGAAAGCTTGGGAAAAATACATTAATCCAATTAAGGAACAAGCAGACAATGCGGCCACTTTATTGAAAGAATTAGTGGTAAACGATATGGATAAATACAATCGTTTACAAAAAATGGCCAATGATTTGTTGCAAAACAAAGAGCCACTAAGAAGAGATGTTTTAAGAACGTTGTCATTGGCTGTTGAAATGGCTCCTGCTTCTCCATCTACCCAGGATGTAAAATTATATTACGAGGAATTACTCAACTTAAATAAGGAATTATACAATTCTCACTTATACAATCAAACTGCTAAAAGTGCATTGAGAATTCAAGAAATTAAACCTTTGATTTCCTTTGATGCACCATTAGTGAATGGATTTGAAGTGTTGAATAAATATTTTGATGCACTGTTTACACAAAACCATAAAGTATATGCTTTTGGTGAAGACGTTGGGTATATAGGAGACGTTAACCAGGGCTTTGCTGGCTTACAAGAAAAACATGGAAGAGATCGAATTTTTGATACGGGTATTCGCGAATTAACCATCATGGGACAAGCTGTGGGTATGGCTTTGAGAGGATTGAGACCTATAGCTGAGATTCAATACTTAGACTATTTATTATATGGTTTGCAAGTATTGAGCGACGATGTAGCTACCACTCATTTTAGAACAAAAGGCCAACAATGTTGCCCAGTAATTATTAGAACTAGAGGACATCGATTAGAAGGTATTTGGCACAGTGGTTCTCCCATGGGCATGATCGTCAATGCATTGAGAGGAATGTATGTTTGTGTGCCAAGAAATATGGTACAAGCAGTTGGTATGTATAATACCTTATTATCATCCAATGACCCAGCTTTAGTAATTGAGTGTTTAAATGGTTATCGATTAAAAGAAAAAATGCCTGCTAATTTATTGGAGTATACGGTTCCATTAGGTATTCCTGAAGTAATTAATACCGGAGATGATTTAACCATCGTTTCATACGGTTCTACTTTAAGAATCATTCAAGACGCTGTAGAACGTTTAGCAGCTGATGGCATTAGTTGCGAAGTAATAGATGTACAAACTTTATTGCCATTTGATATCAATCATATGATATTGGATTCTTTAAAGAAAACCAATCGCATTTTGTTTGTAGATGAAGACGTTCCTGGTGGTGCTGCTGCTTATATGTACAATCAGGTAATTGAAGGCCAAAAAGCTTTTCAGTGGTTAGATGTAAGCCCTCGAACACTCACCGCTCAAGCGCATAGACCTAGTTACGGAAGTGATGGAGATTATTTTAGCAAACCAAATGCTGAAGATATCATTAGGGTTGTTCATGAAATGATGAGCGAATAAACAATTATTGATAAAACAATTCTTTTAATGCAGGACTAGGAACCATGCACTGCTCTTTTTTTCCAAACCATTTATACCGGTTATTCGCAATGAATTGATATACGGCATTGCGAATAAATGGTGGTACAATAATAAATGCATACAGCAATGGCCAAGGGCCTGATAACTGTTTAGCTACTTTTAGTGCACCTGTTGAATGGGTATAAATTTGGTTATCTTTTAAAAGAATAAAACTGTTGAGCGAGTCTGGTGGTAATTGAAAACGTTTCAAAACTTGTTGGCCATAATCCCCCTGAATAGAAGCAAATCTAAATTGCTTCTTGGGGTCATGCTTAATTACAAATAACACACTGCTATTGCATAAATTACAAACCCCGTCGAATAAGATTACGGGGTTTGTAAATTGTGTATTGTCCATTTGGTATATTTCAAAAGATTATCCCATATTATGGAAGACTTTATTTACGTCTTCATCTTGTTCTAACCTTTCAATTAGCTTAGATACGTCTTCCGCTTGTTCGTCTGTAACTGGAACAGTATTGGTTGGAATCCATTCTAATTCTGCACTGATGGGTGTGATATTTTTATCTTCTAATGCTTTTTGCAATTTGCCGAAATCGGTAAAAGCGCAACGCAATACAATGATTGGGTTGCCATTATCGTCGTCACTTTCTCCTAACTCTTCTAAGCCATGATCAATCAATTCTAATTCCATTTCTTCTAAATCTTGGCCTTCAGCTTTTAATTTGAATACCCCCATTTTTTTGAATTGAAAGCTTACACTTCCTTGGGTACCCATGGCACCATTGCCTTTATTAAAATGACTCTTCACATTGGCAACGGTTCTAACATGATTATCCGTTGCGGTTTCCACCAATAAAGCCACTCCGTGCGGAGCATATCCTTCATACAATATTTCCTCATAGTTGCTGGTGTCTTTACCCATCGCACGCTTGATAGCTGCTTCCACACGATCTTTGGGCATCCCAACGCTCTTGGCATTTTGAAAACACCTTCTAAGTGCCGGATTGGTTGCAGTATCTGGTCCACCAGCTTTTACTGCAATCACAATTTCTTTACCAATGCGGGTAAAATTCTTTGCCATTTTATCCCAACGGGCAAACATACTCGCTTTACGTACTTCAAAAATCCTTCCCATAATTGTTGTTTTCGGATGGCAAAATTAGTGAAAAAAAAGCCCCGATTTGCATCGGGGCTTTGATATAGAAAAGTTCTATTATTTAGTGCTTCTCAAAATCAGATGCTTTTGGTATAATATCACTTGGATTTTGCAGTTTACTTCTATTCTTGCTGTAGACAAAGTAGACTACTAAGCCCAATGCCATCCAACCAAATGCCACTTTTAAAGTGGTGGCATCCAATACAAATATCATAGAAGTACAAACAATTACGCCCAATGAAGATACCAATGGAACCATTGGTGTTTTGAATGGACGCTCTAATTCTGGAGATTTTACTCTTAAAACCCATACACCAATACTTACCAGTACGAATGCAAATAAGGTTCCAAATGAAGTAAGGTCTCCTGCCACGTGTCCAGGAACAAAAGCAGCGAATAAGCCTACGAATATGAATAGGATGATATTCGCTTTATAAGGGGTGCGGAATTTAGGGTGTAACTCTCCAAATGCTTTAGGGATTAAACCGTCGTTACTCATAGAGTAGAAGATACGGCTCTGTCCCATCAACATTACTAAAATAACCGAAGAGAATCCAGCTAAGATCGCAATCGTAACTGCTTGTGCCAACCAGCCATAACCAGTCATATAAGCAGAAATAGCATACGCTACAGAAGCTTCACGACCTTTTTCTGGGTCAACAAATTCTTTCCAGTTGGCTACTCCCGTTAATACGTGTCCAAATAAAATGTATAAAATGGTACATACTACTAAGGAACCTAAAATACCAATGGGCATATCTCTTTTTGGATTCTTGGCTTCTTGTGCAGCAGTTGAAACCGCATCAAATCCTATGAATGCAAAAAACACAACCGCAGCACCACCTAGTACGCCACCCCATCCATGTTTATTGAATGGTGAATAATCGGCAATTACTTTACCTGCATTATCTACTACCGCAGCAGTTCCTTCAGGAATTAAATAAGGAGTATGATTTTCAGGCTTGATGAACTGCCAACCAATGCCAATGAATAACAATACAATACCTACTTTAATGAAAACGATAATCGCATTCACAATAGCAGATTCTTGTGTACCCTTAATCAACAATAAAGTAATTAAAAATAAAATCAATAATGCGGGTGCATTAATCATACCCTGGTGCAATACTCCTGCTGAATCGGTAAAACTCTCAAAGGGGGAATGACACCATTCATAGGGGATGGACCCACCAAATAATTTATTGAGGTATTCACTCCATGCAATTGATACAGTAGCCGCACCCAATGCATATTCCATGATTAATGCCCATCCAATAATCCAAGCAACCAATTCTCCTAGTGTAACATAAGAGTAAGCATACGCACTACCTGCAATTGGAATCATTGCAGCAAACTCTGCATAACAAAGACCAGCAAAAGCACAACCAATAGCGGCAATAATAAATGAAATGGTAACAGCTGGTCCTGCAGATTGTCCAGCAGCAGCAGCAGTTCTAACAAATAAACCGGCTCCAATAATGGCTCCGATGCCTAATGCAATTAAATTTCCTGCACCAAGTGTTCTTTGTAAACCATTGGTAGAATCCTCTGCATTGGCCAGCATCGCGGTTAGCGATTTCTTTCTGAATAAACTCATAGTTTTATTAATTGGGTTCTGGTTTTAAATTATCTGGCAAAATAGGTATTATATTCAATTTACGGCTATATTGCCAACTCAAATTTTGCCGGATGAAGAATAAATTGACTATTTATATCCTGATTGCCATGGTATTGGGAATTATTACGGGATATATTGTACACGAAAATGCCGCTCCGGAAACCATTACTGGGTTTTCTAAAAACATCAAACTTCTTGGAACCATATTTATTCGATTGGTAAAAACCATTATTGCGCCACTCGTTTTTTCAACCTTGGTGGTAGGTATTGCTAAGTTAGGAGACTTAAAAACAGTGGGTAGAGTAGGCGGCAAAGCAATGCTTTGGTTTGTATCTGCCTCTTTAGTGAGTTTATTGGTAGGAATGATTTTGGTTAATTATTTTAAACCTGGATCTTATATAGATTTATCTCAAGCTGATAATGCTGGATTAAAAGACCTAATGGGCAAAACTTCAGAGTTTTCATTGCAGAAGTTTATTGAGCATGTAGTGCCTTCTAGCATTTTTGAAGCAATGGCTACCAATGAAATCTTACAAATAGTCGTGTTCTCCATATTATTTGGAGTGGCTGCTGCTAATTTAGGTCCTTATTCTAAACCTGTTATTAATGCGTTGGATGTTGTTGCACATATCATTTTAAAAATTGTTGGCTATGTAATGAATTTTGCTCCCTTTGGTGTGTTTGGTACATTGGCTGCTGTAGTAGCAGACAAAGGGTTGAGCATCTTTAGTTTTTACTTTATTTATTTTGGATATTTTGTTTTGGGCATTGCGGTTTTATGGGTACTCTTATGTACTGTAGGATATATCATTTTAGGTAAGCGCATGAAAGGCTTATTAAAAACAATTGCCAATCCATTATTGGTTGCATTTAGTACAACAAGTAGTGAA
>JACCDH011605166.1_pt1 | contig 16509 bp, 18 predicted proteins | sample 7442481 | NCBI WGS metagenome assembly JACCDH01 (sample SAMN15323433, study PRJNA562643) | freshwater metagenome | isolation source: river surface water | place: USA:Blue River Watershed | collected 2017-08-15
GTGAGTGCTGCTTTCGACCAGATCGGTGCTTGCGATATTGTGATCAATAACGCAGGCATCACTGTCACGCGTGCCTTGCTCGATCAGACTGAAGACGACTGGGATAGCGTGATCGACACCAATCTCAAAGGTTGCTGGCTGGTGGCAACCGAAGCGGCTCGCCGTCTCCGTGCCGCAGAGAAGTCCGGCGTGATTGTCAATGTGGCGTCGATTTTGGGTGAGCGGGTGGCAGCAGGCGTTGCGCCCTATGCGATCTCCAAGGCCGCAGTGATTCAGGCAACCAAGGTGATGGCGCTGGAGCTGGCGCGTTACCAGATCCGTGTGAATGCGCTGCTGCCCGGCTATGTCGTCACTGACCTCAACCGTGATTTTCTCAAGAGTGAGGCCGGAGAGAAGCTTCGCAGCCGGATTCCCACGCGTCGCTTCGGCGATATTACCGACCTCGATGGTCCCTTGCTGTTGTTGTGCTCCGATGCCGGCACGGGTATGACGGGTTCCTGCCTCACCGTCGATCACGGTCATTTACTCAGTTCTTTGTAAACACGATGGATCAAACCATACAAGCACGCCTGCGCGCGTGGCTTCAGGCGCAGGGATTCATTGGCACTGCTGAGCTGAGCATTAAGCCACTGACAGGCGGCCAATCGAACCCGACATTTTTGCTTACGGCTGGCACAGAAAAATTCGTGTTGCGCAAAAAGCCTGATGGAGTCTTACTGAAATCGGCCCATGCGATCGATCGCGAATACCGGGTCATCAGTGCATTGAAAGATACCCCGGTACCCGTACCTGCGGCGCTGGCCTGGTGTGATGACGAGAGCATCGTAGGTACCCCGTTTTATCTGATGGCTTATCTGGATGGTCGAGTCTTTGTCGATCAGAGTCTGCCTGGCATGACATCGCCAGAGCGCACTGCGATCTATCGCGAAATGAATCGTGTGATCTCTGAACTGCACAAGCTGGACATTGATGCGATCGGACTGGGTAACTACGGTAAGCGGGAAGATTATCTGTCGCGCCAGATTACCCGGTGGTCATCGCAGTTAAGAGCGGCGACGATTCCCGTACCCGCAGGCGCGCTGCGCCTGATGGAATGGCTGCCAGCACATCTTCCGCCTGCACAGCCTGCGGCGCTGATCCATGGCGATTTTCGTCTGGATAACCTTATCTTCCATGCCAGCGAGGCAAGAGTCATCGGTGTGCTGGACTGGGAGCTATCGACGATAGGCGATCCGATTGCTGATTTCGCCTATCACTGCATGAGCTGGCATATTCCACATTCACTGTGGCGTGGGATTGCGGAACTGGACTTGAAGGTGCTGGGCATACCTGAAGAGCCTGATTATCAGCAGCTGTATTTTTCAGGGCGTGCCGCGATCGATCCTGCAGCATGGCGCTTTTATGTAGCTTTTAATTTGTTCCGCATATCGGCCATTTTGTTTGGCATTGCCGAACGAGCGCAGCAGGGTAATGCCAATGCAGCAGATGCTGTGCAAACTGGTGCTAAGGCCGGGCCGCTGGCGGATTTGGGGTGTGCGGTTGCAGGTATCTGAGCGGAGAAATCAGTTAAACCCACGATGATGAGCTTTTGGTTGACTGTAGTTCGGCTACCCCGCCTATTTTGGTACGGGTTTCGGGAAGAAATCGACGGGCTTCATCAGCTTGTTCTGCTGAGATTCCAGAGCGCCCAGCTGCGCGCTCTTATCGACATAGCTCAGCCATTCCGGATCGGCCCATAAGCCTGCACGACGCTGTTCACGATCGGCGGCATTTTGGTAGCACCAGATGTGAACATATTCATTCGGATTGCCCGTCTCACAGGCTGCGTACAACAGCGGCGAACCCAGATGCCGCACTTGAGCTTCTTTGCCGAATTGCTCATACAAAGCAAGGTGCGATTTCAGAGTACCGGGCTTGCACACATAGGTTCTTATATCGAGCAGCATGAGATCTCCAGATTCCCTGAGCGTCCTTTACCGGACATGCCCGAAGGGGAATGTCCAATAATCGTAGTGATATTTTTATGAGTTACTGATTTTTCGAACCAGCTGCAAGTGCTGAGTGTACGAGTTTGGTTCATAAGTCTGAATCAGCACGTCTTCTCTCCAGATCCCACATTCAGTGACGCCATTGGCATGGGTGAGGGTGCCAAGCCCGTGCATGGCTCCGGCCTCCCACTCACCCTGATAGGTAGCGCCATCTGCCCAAACATAAGTGCCGGTCCCTTCAAAGTTGTCGCTGACCCAATCCCCCTCATAGCGGTCGCCCTCCACGTAGGTCTCTATGCCTTTTCCGTGCCGGCGATCATTTCGATATTCGCCGATATAAGTGTCACCATTGCCCCATTTGAAGGTACCCAAGCCATGCTTTTTCCCATCCTTGTGGTCGCCCTGGTAATGATCGCCCGAGCGAGAAATGGAGGTGCCATGGCCATGAGCTAATCCATTTCTGAATTCGCCAATGTAGGTTGAACCATCCGTCTCGATACGGATGCCTTTCCCGTGCGGTGCGCCCAGCTTGAATTCGCCAATGTATTTTGCACCGTCGCGGAATGTCTCGGTCCCGGTCCCATTGGGGAAACCATTTTCGAGCTGACCGACATAGGTCGCTCCATACAGGGTTGCGTAAATTCCATTGCCGTGGCGGCTTCCATATTTGTACTCGCCGATATAGTGATCACCATTTGCGAACGCATATATGCCCCGACCATGCCGCGCACCTTCATGGAATTCTCCAATATATTTCTCGCCATCATCATAGGTGACGATGCCGCTTCCATGATGGCAGCCGAATTTTGAATCTCCGATATATTTTTTATTCTTCCCAAATAGAAGGGAGAACGGAGAAATCAAGAGGGTGGTGAAAATCCCGAAAAGTATTTTGAGAAAATTCATACATATCCCCTGAATGTACAATTTCTGCAAATAAAATTTCAGATTAATAAATCGTGCATGAAGTATTTGGGTCATGCATCAACAAGTACATCTGGTATCGCAAAATTAAAAATTGCAATAGTCGCTTGACATCCGCCGGTTCACTTCATCAAGCCGCTAGACAATCGAGGCAGCCCTAGCGTCAGCCAGGGTGAGAGTTCCCCTGCGGCCCCGCAAGCTTGTGATCAAAAAACTTAACGTCAGATATTTCTATGTTGTGGCGTTCCGGGTATTTTTGTATGAGGTAAACCAGCGCCATGTCAGTACTGGCGGTTGGTATTGACGCTTTGATTAACGCGGTCGTGCGTCGACCACCTAAGGTGGTCTCAGTAAAGCTGTATCGAATCACTGCCTGGACGGTACTCATGTCATTAACTACGGATATTTGAATAAAACTCGAATAGTGTCGAGCGACACGCCTATCTAGACGGCTTATCCGTCAGGACAAGGCTGCTTTTCCCGCTAGATTGACATGAAAATCAGGATTCGCCATCAGTTTTAAACGTAAAGCCCAGATATTTCAAATATAAAAACTCTTTTCTCCGCGAATATGCCGGTTTTCGATGATTGCAGTCAATTGGATTTATTGTTTTTTTTGAATCTGATCGCGCCCCCTCCGGTTATGGGGCTCGGTGCACGGAGGGCCGTCGCTGCCATTGCGCATGGGTTCTTCTAAGCGGGCTTGTGACCCGAACCCATCACCGAAATGCTGAGTTGTAATGTCCTGATATCGATTCGAGCAGATACTCGATTGTTCTTGGATTCGAACTTACTATTACACCTGCAAATACTTCCACTTTACTTGGTGGAAATCGAATATTCATCAATAAATCTTGCTGATATTGATTGCTCGGAATAAATGCATTGGTAATAATTAAGGCGTGAGAGACGAACTTCCCAGTCTGGGTTTAATAATCCAGCAAGGAGTGATAGGTAAAAATGTATGGTTGGGCCAAGTGATTTCATACCTAAAATTGGGGTGCTATGACCATCAACCATGCAGACAAATTCTTAAAATGAACCTATTTTATTTTTTTCGAAAACAGATCATCGCTGCAAGCGCGTTACTTGCGTTGCAAGCGACGGCATCTGCAGATGTTCTTCGTGATTATCTTTGGACCAATAGAGTCATTGTGACATTTTCAGAGAATGAATCCGTGCCTGAACGCTTACTTCTTATTAAGCAAATTCAGCAGTATCCGTGCGATTACATGAGAAGAGATCTGGTGCACGTTGACTTGATTGCGGGTTCGAATGATTACAAAATTTTAAGTCAAAGATTTTCTCTAAGCGATAAAGAGTTTAAGCTGGTGCTTGTTGGTAAAGATGGAAAAACAAAGCTCTATACCAGGGCGGCAGCCCTGGAGGATATTTTTGCATTGATTGACACGATGCCAATGCGAAAAAAGGAAATGCGGGGCGAGAAGTGTAAATAATTCAAATCCGCGTTCACTGGAGGCTCGAGCGCTACCGCCTTAGATTAGTGATCTAAAGTAATCTGCCTAAATCTGAATTCCTTCGATCTCGATTAATTTTGCCAAACTTTCCTCAAGTATTGCCCTCGCTTGGGCGGTTGCAGAATTAAGTTGTGAGTGGATGATTGCGTCCCGAGGATTCGAGTTTTCACAGTCGCTACTGTATTGTTCAAACGCACAAAGATTAATGATCAATTCCGCCAGATGGTTAGGGCATTCGCAGGCAATTGATCCTTTCAGCGTAGCGACTGTTGCCAATTGCTGCTCCGAAAATCGACGTGATGGAATCTCAACTACGTCGGAGTTCACCGAAGTAGTGCCTGTTGCTGCAGATTTGCAAGCATCCCTGAGATCACTGGCTCCAACTGGATTTTTCAGGCAAATTATCCCTGCTTGAGTGAGTTGCTTCAACGCTGACGGTTGCCCAAAACTATAAACAGCGATGATGGAGTTGCATTCAGTCTTTGCCGCTTCACTCTGTAGGTCCGCCAGAGTGTCGCTATTGATCGTTGCGACACCCACAATCAGCACATCAGGCGTTGCGGGCTTGCCGCCTGTGGGGTTATCTAACACTTTGATATCCGAATACATTCCCACCTCGTGTCCGAGCCTAATTTTCAGGGGTTCATCGGCAAACAAGACCCGACAAATTGCCGCAGTTTGCGGGCTACTGATTTCCCTCGAGTGGCTTGCCGTCAATCTTTCCTGCAATTTTTCATTCGATAGTTTTGCCAAACCACTGACCGCATGACCAAGCTCCGTTAGTTTTTTTACTATTAATAGTCTCGAGATGTCATCTTCGGAGTACATACGACGCCCGGTCTGGCTTCGGTGCGGTACGACCAGCTGATACCGTCTCTCCCATACACGGATTGTTTCAGGGTGAATCTGAGTTAGGCGGGCTACAGCGCCAATGTTGTATTGCTGCGTGATTGATGCGTTCATTAGTCGTTTAAAAAATCATTTGTTTATGTTTTGTTGCGATTGTCAGTGTAGTCGAAGATTGGGTACAAATGCTCGTTGCGGTGGAGTTATTAATGAATAGCAATTTTATTTTGTTTTATACACATATGTTGCAATAAAGTTTATATAAATTTCAAGATAAATTTATAAAATTAGGTTTTGCCCATAAATTTTATTGACATAAACTGGGCGATATATAAACTAGTCGGATGGATCTTACCCCTTAATCCACCCGTTCGACCCTCACGGAGCCCTGACATGTTAAAAACTCTCGCCGCAATCGCCTTGCTTGCTATGTCCTCTAGTGCTATCTCCGCCAGCCAGGTGGATAGCGCTGTCATCAAAGACACCGAGCAAACCACAACCCTAGCGTTGAACAAGAACAGCTGGTCTTACATGGCAGCTGGAGCGAAGGGCATGTCCAAGGTCCGCGAGTTTTATGACATGGGCGATGCTGGTGTGCAGCAACTGGATTATGTCGTCAACTGCTCAAATGGAAAGCTCGCACTTGCCTCGTTCAAGGTGCTCACCGCAATGTCTTCCGACATGGGCGCATCTACCGAACCAAGCTTTAATTCGGTTTCCTTCTACAAGCCTGTCATCCAGCACGACATGAACATCGTCGAAAATGTTTGTGGAAGCCGGATTGCCTCCACAGCAGCTGCTCAGGCGAACTAATTGATATGTGACTGTTAGCAGCGCATTCTGGAGCAGCAGTTGTACGCCACGGTGTGTCGCCAAGATTGAGTGATAGTCAGCAATCGCACAAGTTATCAACTAAATCATGCTCCTCGCCTCAAAAATTAATTCCTATGTTCGCAGTCTTGAAGAGGCTTCGGACAAAGGAAAAACTATGCTTTCGAAGGCGAGGCAACTTGGCCTTGGGCACGATTGTGCGCTGGATGCTCTTGAATCTCTGCATAGTACAAAAGTTGCGTCTGGCAGCGTTCGTGTCGGTCGGACCATAATTACCCAGCCGGTCCCTCCAGCTCATCGCTCCGTAGAGTGCGCGGCTTTTGGTTATATATATGCGCACAGCACTCATTTTGCTAGTGGCGATGTAACGATACGAAACACTCGACACAGCAGGCAGTCATCGGTAGCGCCAAGACTCGTTTTTCGCTTTGTTGGGGACTTCACGGAGGCAGTTTCATTAAAAGAATTCAGTGCGATGTTCGATGGGATTGCCTTGGGATTGGAAGTTATAGCACTGCCCTTCAAGAACCAAGACTTCGTTTTTGAAGATGTCATCTGTGGAAACGGCTTTAGCTACGAGAACATTGTTGGCGAAATGAAGATTTTGTCGCAATCAAGCAGATTGAATTTCTCGGCGGTTCTCCAGAGTTCAGCTGTGAGTATCAGCTCCATCAACGGATCAGGTTCGACAATCAGGGGAGTATCCTATGGAGCAGGCCTGTGCTCATCATCACTTGAGGAGCTCTATGGTCTATCAATGAACTATCTCCGGATTCATGGCAAACCTCCATTGGAAGAGGGTGACTTGGTTTGTATGCCGCACCTTTGCGCGCCAGCTGCAATAGCAGTGGGAGACGAGTGGGTATGTGTTTCTGCGGGGCTGAATCTAGGTGAGCTCCGGGTAAGATTCAAAAAATAAGTGGCGATTTGATTGGCAGGGCTTGTTAGAAATCTCGCGGAGTGAGTCATGGCAGCGCATTTAAGCTTTAAAGAACGAGAGGACTTTACACGACGCCTTAAGTCAAGCTTGAAGCAGGCGGGTTTGAACCCGAACAGTCCTACTCAGCTTTTCAGAGCTTTTTTAAATCACGGAAATGAAGTAAAGATCTCTTTATCTACCGTGCACAAATGGTTGCTCGGAGACGCGCTACCGGATACGCGAAATATGGAGATCGTGGCTCAGGTATGCAAGGTATGCCCTCACTGGTTGCGTACTGGATCAAAAGAAGGCATTAGTGAACCTCAGCAGAAATCCATTCCAGAGTCTGGTCTCGCAAGCATTCAAGAAAGCGTTCGGTAGAAAAATTTAGATCCATTCTTAATGCATCGCTTAATTACCCAACACAGTCACCTGCGGGTAGTGTGACGTGTATTACTCTCATATTGGTTTTGCGGATGAGGTCAATATGCTTTTAGCAAAAAGCCCTATGCCACAACCTCAGCGTACGCCTGTACAGACGGTGCCCTAAAGAACCACCAGCCTCCGTATTCACTCACTGCGGTTGATGCTATGTTTATGCTAGCTCTCTATTGCTAGATGAATCTCCGTGGCCGAAGCAGAGACACAGTTGAAAAACTCCTCATGTCACAATCGCCTTAATTGTGTCCTGCAAGCTCGGGTACAGATTTTCGTGTAGGTGGTTAATTCGAGGGAGGAATCGAAAAGAATGTTCATCGAATCGCTTTGGTTGTTCTATGTTTTAGCCAGAAACTCGCTGTTGATCTCTATAAGGTATCGATGACTGAGTGAGCGCAGTCGCATAGCCCCGGTTCTCATAGATCCGGGGCTTTTTTATAAGCGGCTAAATTTTAAGCATCTGTTCGTTTCTCAATTGCAATATTTTGATCTCATTCTATCTTTTCTCATTGCATTGGCTAGATACTATTTTTCTTGTTTGACAATCTATCTTTCGGTGTTTTGGTTACTATTCCCAGATCTACTTGGAGGGAATTTTGTGTCGAAAAATACTTTGCAGATTGATGATGCCGCAATACTGGATTGGGTCAAATGGCATATGAAAATTTTCTCGGATTATGACTTGGCCAAAGCCCTGGAAACATCCTCCTCAACAATTTCGAAGATCCGGCGGCGACATATTCCGTTGGGATCAGTAATTTTGCTGAGAATTCTCGAGCTAACTGGTATTCGAATGAGGGACTTGCCAATACTTATTGAATCGACGAAATCTTTATGCAAATAATTAATTTCTAAACGAATTAGATGAAGTTAAAAATTTACTTTGGAGGATTGATGCAAAAAGCTAGAGTACGCTTCAATGAAAAAACAATACTGAATGATGGTCTCATTATTGATCGGTCAGTAATTTCTGAGAGTGAAGACGATGAAAAAATTTATTTCGCCTTTTTTGATGATTCAGATGTTGCCTTGTACAGCGATAAATCGAAGTTTTTGACGAAGATAAAAACCGACGAGTTAGAACGGTTGATTGAAAATGGCAGTGTTCAGGTTATTCCCTGAATTTAGTTAAACTTAACCCATCCTAGGAAGAGCGATGACTTATTTAAGAAGATTGTCTGGAAGTCTATTCTCAGATCTTATTCATGAGAATCCTGTTGCTTATTTCATCAAGCCTTTGCATGGTGAATCATTGAAATCAGATTTTTCTGTGGACGTAAGAGAGAAAAACGGAGCCTATATTATTCATGCTGAATTGCCAGGTGTTAAAAAAGAAGATGTGGATGTAAGTATTGATGGTGATTGCTTCACAATTTCTGCGGAAATTGAGCAATATGATCAGAAGTCTCAAGATGAAAAAATTATTCAGAGTGAGCGATATTTTGGCTCTGTCTCTAGAACGATTCGTTTACCCATGGAGATAGATAAGGCAGCGTCAAAAGCTCATTTTGAAAATGGTGTACTTGAGCTGATATTGACCAAGGAAAAGAAGATTGGTGGTAAAAAGTTGGAGATAAACTAGTTTGTAGATCTATTCTCTGCTCATGCGGCCTCGATTCTCATGAATTCGGGGCTGTCTATCTTTCTGCGTCCGGCGATCGAAGGTCATGTGAGCGAACCAGCCAATATCGTTAGCGCAAATCCCTTTGTTAGATTTGTTCATGCTTATCTCTTATAAGTGGTTTTTTATTTGGTATGTTGCGCAAGATTCGAATTTGCGACCAACGAATTAAAAGATTCTCTTTTGGAACCATGGCGCCAGGCATCCGGAGTTAAATAGGTTCAGCAATTATTCCGCAACTACTAGATGAAAGATTCGGCCAAACGAATCGACCAAAGCCTGAAAATGTAGCTACGACTGCTTGATAGACGGCTGCTTTGTTTGCGAATTATCAATACTGGCCAGTGCGGACCACATAATATGGAACTGCGACATCCCTGAAACGATTTGCAGCTGACGATGGTAGGCAGCAATCAACTCGGTGGGTATAAGTCCTTTTCAGTAGATGTGATGCCGACCCATATAAAGCATCATCGAATGACTAGGTTCCGTCGTATAGCCCCGGTTCTTGCGAATTCGGGGCTATTTTTTTGTTTGGGAGTTGATATCGCCAGCGATGTTTCCACATTTGCGGACCTCAAGAACGCCATCGGTGATTTTTACAATGACCTGTCCAGAAGATTCCACTCATAGCGAGTGATGAGAACCACAATCACTTTTGATAAACATCGCTCAATACAAAGCTTTTTTCGGGCTTTTTTTTATAAAAATTTATTGCTTGAGTTCTTTGTGAACTTGTTGAAGCAGCGACGCGCCAATTCTATCTTCCATCTTCTTGTGCACTGGAAGAAGGGTGATTTTCCATAGCTTGATTTCGTCGGGTGAGGGTTGGTAGATTTGAGTCTTTCCAGAATTTCGGATGGCTGTCATGGCAGCAGCACTTTCTTTTTCGGTAAGCGAATCATTTAGCTTTCCCGCTTCTGTCAATGCGCTTTCCAGAGTTTGTTTCAGGTCTGCCGGAAGTCGGTCCCAAAAACGCTTGTTTGCTATCACTACGAAACCAAGATAACCGTGGTTAGTCACGCAAAGATATTTTTGTACTTCGTATATTTTTTGCGAGAAAAAATTAAGCGGTGGGTTTTCAGCGCCATCAACCACACCGGATTGCAGAGCCTGCGCCATTTCCGAGAAAGACATCACTTGTGGATTAGCGCCAAGTGTTCGCATTTGCTCATCCAAAACTTTAGAGCCTTGTATACGTATTTTCATGCCCTTCATGTCGGCAGGAACATGAATCGCCTTGTTGGCTGACATCATCTTAAAACCGTTATCCCAGAAAGCAAGGCCTTTGATTCCTTTTGTTTCCAGGATGGAGAATAATTTTTTCCCAACAAGGCCTTCCGTAATTTTTGTTACCTCGCTTCGATTTGCGAACAAGTAGGGTAGATCGAATAGCTCAAATTCTTTGATGCCAAGCGAGCCAAATTTTGACAAGGTGGGAGCAAGCATTTGCACGGCCCCCATCTGTAGGGCTTCTAATTCTTCCTTGTCTTTGTAGAGGACACTGTTAGGATAAACATCTACGCGGATTCGGCCGTTTGTTTTAAGTTCTACTTGACGTTTAAAATGTTCAATCGAAATGCTCTTGGGCGTTCCTATTGCTGCTACATGGCTAAATTTAATGACAATCTCGGGCTCGACAGCATGACAAACAGTACCACTCAGTAAACCGGTTACGAGCCCGAGTGCAGTAACACGGCTAAGCTGAGATTTCGCCAAAAAAGAGAGTCTTTTTTCTACACATGAAAAAATTGACAAAACGCGGCAGGAGATAAAATTGGCGGTGATCATGCGGCTCTAAGTCGATTAGGTATCACTGAGGTTCTCATTCTTCAAATCGGTCTCGATCAGAGGCAATCCGACGGGATCTCGCTTTTCATTGGATAGTAAAAAAATAATAATTCAGAGTGGATTATATAGACTACGATGAGGGCATTGAAATTCCGGAATTCAAACAGACAAATCATGTTAGCGTAGGCTTCCCTTTCAATTGGATTAGCAAAACGTAGAGGTTCGGCGCTTCAATTCCATCACGCCTGATTTACGATTGATGCTTAATAAGACTCCGATGAAACCCAAGAACTTCCTTTTACTGCATCCTTTGCTGAAAGCTGTTGCTATCGGCAGTCTCGCGGCTTTTCTCGCAGGCCCGGCGCAATCGTCAGAAGCAGCTGCGCTGCTTGATGAAGCCATCAACGGCGCGCACCGAAGCGAAGCCAACCGCGCCCGCGACACCTATCGACATCCCAAGGAAACGCTGCTGTTTTTCGGCCTCAAGCCTGACATGACCGTGGTCGAGATCTCACCTGCTGCCGGATGGTATTCAGAGATCATCGCACCCACCCTGAGAGATCAGGGAAAGTATTATGCTGCCTTGCCCAGACTCTCGGAAAACTCACCTGAGTCCATGAAACAGCGCGAGGCAAGCTACCGTCAAATGATGTCCGGTAAGCCCGGCCTGTATGGTGTGCCGATCATAATCAGCTACGATCCCGCCGCGCCTGAGCTTGCGCCGAAGGCCAGTGCCGATCTGTTGCTGACCTTCCGCAATGTGCACAACTGGGCCAAGGCCGGGACTGCTGCAGAGATGTTCAGGGCTTTCTTCGACGCCCTGAAGAAAGGCGGGGTTCTCGGCGTAGTGGAGCACCGCGCCAAACCCGACACTCCGATCAAGCTGCAGATCGATTCTGGCTACATGACAGAAGCCTTCGTGATAGAGGCCGCGACGAAAGCGGGTTTCCGCTTGCTCGCCTCTTCCGACATCAACAATAATCCACGGGACACGAAGGACCATCCGGGCGGCGTGTGGAACCTGCCACCTAACCTCAGAGATGTACCCGAGCAAGACCGCGCGCGCTATCTGGCCATCGGTGAATCAGATCGCATGACGCTAAAATTCGTGAAACCCTGATAGACATTGCGCCATGCCTTTCCGAGTGCTTTCACTGCGCTACAACCTTTACGTGCTGGTGACCGCGCTGCTGATCCTCGTCGCCACCCTGACGCCTATACTCGTCAGTGCTGATGAGGCACCTGCCTACGGTGCCGAGCTCGAGGGTTTTGCCTACCCGTTTGCCGTACAGCGCTTCGCATTTACCTCTCAGCGCCAGTCAATGCAAATGGCCTACATGGATCTGCCGGCCGAGCAGCCGAATGGCCGCATCGTCGTGCTCATGCATGGAAAAAATTTTTGTGGTGCGACCTGGGAAGGCACGATGCGCTTTCTTTCAGCACAAGGCTATCGCGTGATCGCGACTGACCAGATTGGTTTCTGCAAATCGAGCAAGCCCATTTCGTACCAATACAGCTTTCAGCAGCTCGCGCACAATACCCGCGCGCTGCTTGATCATCTGGGTATACGCCGTGTGACACTGATCGGCCATTCTACTGGAGGCATGCTGGCAACGCGTTACGCGCTGATGTTTCCCAAGGAAGTCGAGCAGCTGGTGATGGTCAATCCGATTGGTCTGGAAGACTGGAAGGCCGAGGGCGTGCCGACGCTGACCATAGATCAGTGGTATGCACGCGAGCTCGCAGTCACGGACGAGCGCATCCGTAACTATGAACGCAGCACTTATTACGTGAACGAGTGGCGGCCGGAGTACGAGATCTGGGTGCAGATGCTAGCCGGTATGTTTCGCGGCTCGGGACGCGAGACCGTCGCGTGGCATTCAGCACTCGTCTACGACATGATCTTCAGCCAGCCCGTGCTGTACGAATTCGGCAAACTGCGCATGCCCACCCTGCTGCTGATCGGTGACAAAGACACCACCGCCATCGGCAAGGACCTGGCTTCGCCCGAGGTGAGCGCTCGACTGGGCCATTACCCAATGCTGGCCGAGCGCACAGCGGCCAGCATTCCCCGAGCCCATCTGGTTCGCTTTCCTGACCTCGGCCATGCGCCGCAGATGCAGGATCCGGAGCGTTTTCATCGAGCGCTGGCTGACGGCCTTGCGCGCGCAGCAGAAAGCCGCTAATTGGCCTGTTCTAACGGGCGACTTGCAGCGTCCGTAGTAGCTCGCCCTCGGCCCGACGTAAAAAGTTCGCTTCTCAGAGTCTTCCTGCATTAATCGTACTCATTAATGCAATAAGCTCCGGGCCCATAAGACGCAGTGCTTGACCATACCCGGCGGCAACTCTACTATCGATTCGGTCACAAGACCGATTCTGGGAGACTGCGATGATCACCGAGAGACAATCCCGATTTCGTGCCAGCTACCTTGAAGCGATCAGTCCGTGGTATCACGGTCTGGTACATGTGGGGGTCATGTATTCAGCGGGCATAGCCGCAATCGCATGGTGCGTCGGCCAATTGACCAGCCCCTCGTGGGAATGGCTGCTGATTATCCCGATCGCCCTCGCAGGTAATTTTGTCGAGTGGGGCATGCATATGCATGTGATGCACCGGCTCAAAGATGTCTTTGCGCTGCGGGCGATCTATGACAGACACACGCGTCAGCACCATCAATATTTCACGGATAACGACACCAGTATTCACAGCATCCGCGAGTTTCGCATCGTATTTTTTCCCTGGCGAGTGCTGTTGGTATTGGGGGTAGTCAGCGTACTGCTGGGATGGTTGGTATCGCAGCTGCTCGGTCCGGATGCAGGCTATATGGTGCCAATCACCATGATCGGACACTACATGGTCTATGAGACCTTTCACTTCTGTTGTCATGTCCCGGAAAATGCCTTTGTAAGACATTGTCCTCTCATTAACACTATCCGGCGACACCATAGTGCGCATCACAATATGGGGATCATGATGCACATTAATATGAATCTCACTTTGCCCCTGGCTGACTGGGCTCTGGGTACCAGCGATCTGAATCGCAGCCTTCTGGGCCATTTATTTAACGGCTACGATACTACCCATCAAAAGCCAGACCTCACGCGGTTAATGAGTAAATACCGGAACGTGCAGGTGGAAGAAGAGCGCGTCACTCTAGAAGGCCCGAGGCTGGATGACGACGATATGCGCGCACTGGCAAGTTCGGGTCGCGTTGTCTCTGCCTAGTAATACCGTAAGCCAAAGCGGCTCGTCCGTTTTACTCAATACTCTGTCTGAGATAACCGAAGTGTGCTCGCCGACCTGGAAAGGATCACTATCGTGACTTCTGAACTACTTTCAATGTCCGTAGAAGAGAGTGCCTATGCCAAGGCCGCTCGCAAGCTCATACCCTTTTTGTTTATCTGCTATCTCGTCGCTTTTCTGGATAGGGTCAATGTTGGTTTTGCCAAGCTGCAGATGGCACCAGAGTTGCAGTTTTCGGATGCGGTCTATGGTTTTGGTGCCGGTATTTTCTTTCTGGGCTATTTCATATTTGAAGTTCCCAGCAATATCATTCTTGAGAAAGTCGGTGCTCGACCCTGGATTGCCAGAATCATGATCACCTGGGGGATCATCTCCAGTGCGTTCATGTATACCGATCAGGTGAGTTGGGGCTTCATCTCTGAGGCCTTTGGCTGCACCGATACGGAATTTACGTTTTATGTGCTGCGCTTCCTGCTTGGCGTGGCTGAGGCAGGCTTTTTCCCGGGCATTATTCTCTATCTTACCTATTGGTTTCCCGATCATCGGCGTACGAAAATGGTGGCGCTCTTCATGACAGCGATCGCCGTATCCAATCTGGTAGGTTCGCCGATCTCGGGAGGCATCATGCAGTACATGGATGGTGCCGCAGGTATTAGTGGCTGGCGCTGGCTTTTCCTGTTGGAAGGTCTGCCGTCGGTATTAATTGGTGCTCTGGTGCTAATTTATCTGCCAAACGGCCCCGGCGATGCGAAATGGCTCAGCGATGAAGAGAAAGCCGCCATCATCAGTGCCGTTGAGAATGACAAAGCAGAAAAATCACATGCTTCTCAGCACAGCCTGATGGCGGCGTTCGTAGATATCCGTGTATGGGCGCTGGCGGCCGTGTACTTCAGTGGCGTGATCTGTTTCTATGCGCTGAATTTCTGGATGCCGACCATCATTCAGGAATTGGGTATCGATAAAAAAGATTATCTCAAGGTGGGTCTGGTGAGTATCATCCCCTGGGGACTAGCTGCTTTATTCATGGTCTATTGGGGTGCGCACTCTGATCGTACCGGTGAGCGTCGATGGCATATCGCTGGCTCACTGCTGCTGACGGTTGCTGGCCTGGCTCTGCTGGCGCTGGTCGGTAAAGCGCCTGTCCCGGCCATTATCGGCCTCACCATCGTGGCCGGCGGTACGCTGGCATTTGTGTCGACTTTCTGGGCGCTGCCGACAGCCTTCCTGACTGGCACCGCCGCCGCGGGAGGCATCGCGCTGATTAACTCCATCGGCAATCTTGGCGGTCATTTTGGCCCTGACCTGATTGGTCGCATTCGCAGCATGAGCAACGGTGCCACCGAGGCCGCCTTCTGGGCGTTGGCTGCACTTGCCTTCATCGGCCTGCTCATCACGCTATGGGTTTCGCACAAAGCGCTGTCGAGGGTGGAGGACGAGTAAAAACTATTCTGCGCTCGCGACCGCAAGAGCGGCTTTTCCGGCGCTACGAGCAGCGACAGGACGACGAGCGCGCAGACTCTATGGCAGTTCCGGACTAACTTGGGGTGTAGGTCACCAAAGCTTTTGAAAGTTACTTAGCCGCAACTTCTATTGAGCAAAAAATTGCTCTAAAGTTAATGAAATAATCTCAGTGCTCTCGCTTGCGTATATGCATAATATATGTATACTGCGCGTGTGGACATCGAATTTGACCCTGAAAAAGCTCGTAGCAATCATGCAAAGCATGGCGTTAGCTTTGCTCATGCTGAGCAGGCTTTGCGTGACGAGTTTGCGGTCACGATCCAAGACCCAGAGCACCATGATGAACAACGGTTTTTGACACTAGGCATGGATGCACTCGGTCGAATACTGGTGGTGTGTCACACGCAGCGCGGAGAGCGGACGCGTTTGATCTCTGCTCGCAAGGCAAGTCCCAACGAGACAAGGAATTATCATGGATAGAGAATACGATTTCAGCGAAGGTAATCGTGGCGCCGTGATTGCATCCCCTGGAAAGACGCGCATCACTATTATGCTTGATGACGACGTCATCGAAGCATTCAAGAACAAAGCCGAAGTCTCTGGTCGTGGTTACCAAACAATGATTAACGAGGCTTTGCGGCAATCGCTGGATCCTGAATCAGCGCCTGTCACTTTGCGTGGACTGCGGAAGGTGCTTGATGAGCGTTTGCCTGCTTGATCTTGAAATCTAAGAGGTGTTTTTTCTCTGGTTTGCTCGCGCCGCTGATAAGGACGCACGCATGATCCACGATGAATGCGCCAAGTGCAAAAACAAAAACGCCGCAGTGCAAACACTGCGGCGTTTTTTTATTTGGTAGGTCGTGCAAGATTCGAACTTGCGACCAACGGATTAAAAGTCCGCTGCTCTACCAGCTGAGCTAACGACCCGAAAGACCGAAATTATACGCAGTCAGAACAACATTTGTCAA
>JACCDH011210100.1_pt1 | contig 16507 bp, 15 predicted proteins | sample 7442481 | NCBI WGS metagenome assembly JACCDH01 (sample SAMN15323433, study PRJNA562643) | freshwater metagenome | isolation source: river surface water | place: USA:Blue River Watershed | collected 2017-08-15
GGCTCGTCGATTTTTGGCAGCGAGCAGTCGTTTGCCATGATCCGCGGCGGCAAGATCAACCTGTCCATCCTGGGCGCGATGCAAGTGACCGACAAGGGCGACTTGGCCAACTGGATGATCCCCGGCAAGATGGTCAAGGGCATGGGCGGCGCGATGGACTTGGTTGCTGGCGTCAAGCGCGTGATCATCTTGATGGAGCACGTCGCCAAGAAGAAAGACGGCACCGAAGACATGAAGATCCTCCCCGAGTGCACATTGCCGCTCACCGGCAAGGGCGTGGTCGACCGCATCATCACCGACTTGGCTGTGATGGACGTCACCGACGCGGGCCTCAAAGTGGTCGAGTTGGCGCCGGGCGTGACGCCTGAGGCGCTGCAGGCCAAGACGGGTGTGAAGCTGATCTTTTGATCTGGTGTTCACATGAATCGTTCAAAAGCCGCGTACAACGCGGCTTTTTTGATGGTTTGAAGCTACCGGTTAACTGTTAACTACCTATTGAGATAAATTTTCAGATCACATATATTAAAAAAGTAATACAAAATAAATTTTGAATTGTTCTTTTTTGGTATGAATGAATCTTTTTCTGATCTGACTCGTGCTGATTTTCTGTACAAATCGCGTGAAGCCCAAAACATCGGTGTTCATGAATTGGCCAAACGGGTGAATTTGTCACCAGCACAAATTCATCAATTGGAGTCGGGTACTTTGGCCCCCGGACAGCGGTCATTGTTTTACACACCGGCCATTGAGCAAAAAGCAGCCATCAAGTGTGCCCATGCATTGGGTGTGGATATTCAAACCCTGTGGTCAGGTTCGGAGAAGGCCGCAGCGCCCCATGCAACCTTTCTTCCAGACCTGAAAATCCTGGATGACCTCGTGGTCTTGCTGAAAAAGCAATCCATGGCGCAAGAAATGGGTGAAAGCGATCGTCGCATTTCGTGGAAGTGGTTGTTCATTGCGCTGTTGGGCTTGTGGATGGCAGGGGCGATGGGCTTCTATGGTCAGCAAGTGCTCGAGTGGTCTCAAGAACGACATGGTCAGAATGCTGCGCCGCTCTCTTTGGCCCACGCACTCGCACCCACTGAGAGTACGCAGGCTTCGGCGCAGCCAGAACCCACGGTGGACATGCTCTCTGCTGCTGTGGCTGAAACCCCTGCCGCATCGGTGGTGTCTCAGGCCGATGCCCTTTGCGACAGCCCATCTCCCCAGTCCACCATGCGCGCGAGCCAAGCCTCCAAAGCTGGCAACAGCGTGCATGTGGTCGCCATCGCTGACCTCGTCATGTGCGTGCGAGATGGCTTGGGCAAGCAAACCGCCTTGACCCTCAAAGCGCAAGAATCACGCACGCTGCTGGGCCAAGCGCCGTGGAGTGTGCGTGTAGATAAGCCCTTGCCCACCAAGCTTCACATGTATTTTCAGGGCCAAAAGATTTATTGGCCCGAAGGCGAGTTGAGTGGCGTCATCTTGAAAGAAGTCGCTGGCGACTTCTAAGGCTCGAAAAAAGTTCAGCACCCCAAGCCCCTTTTTGCGGGGCTTTTTTACGCGGTGATTTGTGCTTGCAATCGAGCCACTTGCTGGCGAAGTTGTTCGTTTTCGGCACGCAGCCGCAGCACCTCTTGCTGCAGACTTTCATTGCTGCTGTCTTGAGGCTGTGAGGCCTCGGTTTCGGCTGCGTTGATTGAAGACTTTTCTGCCAATGTGCGGATGCTTTCTCTCACCCGCTTGGCCGCTTGTTTCAGCTCGACTTTGCCGCCCAGGGCGGCGCTGGCTTGCTCTTGCACGGGTAGCGTGGCCACGGCCGCGGCCGCATTGATGGAGATGTCCCCGGCTTTGACGGCTGCCACCAGTTCTGGGGCGGCTTGCTTTTGGATCTTTTCAATTTGCAGGACTTGGCTGCTGCTCAGGCGTGCCGCCTTGGCAATGTCCGAACGGCTTTTCAGTGCAGGCTTTTTGGCGGCGGTGTTGTCAATCTCTTCATGCACCGATGCTTGGCGTGCCGCCAAGATGTCGCGTTTGCGCAGGGCCAGCACGCCACGCTGAAAGTCGGACACGCTGCGCCGGCCCAAGTGCTGGTCGATCATCCACAGGTGCACATCTTCCATCGACTGAAAGCGCGTGTTCTGCACGGTCTGAAAGGGCAGGCCGTGTTTTTGGCAGATGCCGTAGCGGTTGTGCCCGTCCACCAGCACATCGCCCCACAACACCAAGGCATCGCGGCAGCCTTCGGCCAGGATACTGCGCTCCAGCGCCAAGTGCTCGTCGGGTGTCAAGGGATCGATGTAGACCTTGAGTTCTGGGTTGACAGTGATCTTCATGTGCAAGGGGATGAAATGCCGAAGGCCCCTTGCGGGGCCTTCTGTGTGTGCTGGAGCGGGTGATGGGAATCGAACCCACGTTATTTGCTTGGGAAGCAAGAGTCCTACCATTGAACGACACCCGCAATGGGGTTGATTGTACGTTGCCTGCGGCTGCAGTTCGGGGCACAAGCAAGTCTCACGTGTGACGATTTTCCACTTGGGCTATGGCTTACCCCGTGGACGAAGCGGCCGCGATGGCTTAACTTGCAGTTTTACTGTTCAACTGGCATTTTTCAACATGAGCATTGACCACACACCCATCGAAAACATTTCCGCCAATCAGGCCGATTCGCAGCGCCGCAAAACCTTGCAAGGCATGGCGGGCATCTTGGCGGGCATGACCGCACCCGCATGGATCAGCTCCGCATGGGCGCAGGACAAATTCCCCAGCAAACCGATCACCTTGATCGCCCCCTGGCCCCCCGGCGGCAGCAGCGATGCCGTCATGCGGGCGTTTGCCGAGAGCGCTTCGCGGTCCTTGGGCGTTTCCGTCATCGTGGACAACCGGCCTGGCGCTGGCGGCACCTTGGGGGCCACGGCCATGGTCAATGCCCGGCCCGACGGCTACATGCTCACCCAGTTGCCTCTGGGTGTGTACCGCTTGCCGCACATGCAAAAAATGCCTTTTGACCCGGTCAAGGATCTGACGCACATCGCCTGCCTGACCGGCTACACCTTTGGCTTGGTGGCCACCATGGATGCGCCGTTCAAGACGCTCAAGGAAATGGTGGCCTATGCCAAGGCCAACCCCGGCAAAGTGGAATACGGCAGCACTGGCACCGGCACCACGCCCCACCTGGCCATTGAAGAGTTTTCGCAAAAGGCCGGCATTGAGCTCAACCACATCCCCTACAAAGGTTCGGCCGAATTGATGCAAGCGATTTTGGGTGGCCACATCCGCGTGATGAGTGGCACCACCGAATTCGCCCCCTTGGTCAAAGAAGGCAAACTGCGCCTATTGGCCACCTTGGGCCGCAACCGCACCAAAGCCTTCCCCGATGTGCCCACCGTCAAAGAAAGCGGTTGGGACACGATCACCGAGTCGCCCTTTGGCATCGGTGGCCCCAAAGGCATGGACCCTGCCGTGGTGCGGGTGCTGCACGATGCGTTCAAGAAAACCTTGGAAGACCCCAAAGTGCTCGAGACGCTGGACCGCTTCTTCCAACCCGTGATCTACATGGGCACCGAGGAATACACCCGATACGGCGCACGCACCTTTGAAGCGGAGCGTTCCACCATCGAGCGGCTGGGCCTGGCCAAGAAATGACGAAGGCACCCGCAGGTGCCTTCCGAAGCATTTGAAAGAGCCGCCAAATGGGCGGCTCTTGTCATTTCAGGATGTCGCCCACGCAGAGGTACTTGATCTCCACATAGTCGTCGATGCCGTGGCTGGAGCCCTCGCGGCCCAAGCCCGACTGCTTGACGCCGCCAAAGGGCACGTGCTCGGTGGCCAAAATGCCCACGTTGATGCCGACCATGCCGTATTCGAGCGCTTCACTCACGCGGAAGATGCGGCCCACATCGCGGCTGTAGAAGTAGCTGGCCAGACCAAACTCGGTGTTGTTTGCGGCGTCCACCGCTTCTTGCTCGGTCTTGAACTTGAAAATCGGCGCGAACGGACCAAAGGTTTCTTCTCGGGCGCAGACCATGTCGGCCGTCGCGTCGGCGATCACGGTGGGCTCAAAGAACTGACCGTCCAGGCGCTTGCCGCCGGTCAACACGCGGCCGCCTTTGGCAATTGCATCTTTCACATGGCGTTCCACCTTGTCGAGGGCCGAGGGCTCGATCAGCGGGCCTTGGTTCACGCCGTCTTCAAAGCCATTGCCCACCTTGGCGGTTTTGACTTTGGCGGCGAACTTGGTGGCGAACTCGTCGTACACCGATTCCTGCACATAAATCCGGTTGGAGCAGACACAGGTCTGGCCCGCGTTGCGGTATTTGCTGGCAAAAGCGCCTTCCACGGCGCTGTCGATGTCGGCGTCTTCAAACACGATGAAGGGCGCATTGCCCCCCAACTCCAAAGACATCTTTTTCACGGTAGGGGCCGACTGCGCCATCAGGATGCGGCCCACTTCGGTGGAGCCGGTGAAGCTGATGTGGCGCACCACATCGCTGGCGCACAAGGCCTTGCCAATGGCGATGCTTTGCGGTCCATCGGCGGTGATGATGTTGAGCACCCCTGCTGGGATGCCCGCGCGAATCGCCAATTCTGCGGCGGCCAGGGCGGTGAGGGGTGTTTGCTCGGCAGGTTTGATGATGACGGGGCAACCGGCGGCCAGGGCAGGGGCCACCTTGCGGGTGATCATCGCCAGCGGGAAGTTCCAAGGCGTGATGGCCGCGCACACGCCAATGGCTTGGCGCAGCACCAAGAGGCGGCGGTTGTTGTCGAACTGCGGCAGGGTCTCGCCATTGATGCGTTTGGCTTCTTCTGCAAACCACTCCACAAAGCTGGCGCCATAAGCCACTTCGCCACGCGACTCGGCAATGGGTTTGCCGTTTTCGGCGGTCATCAAGCGGGCCAGGTCTTCGGTGTTGGCGATCAAGAGATCAAACCATTTGCGCATGATGATGCTGCGCTCTTTGGCGGTCTTGGCGCGCCATGCAGGCCAGGCCGCATTGGCCGCGGCAATGGCCGCTTCGGTCTCTGGTGCGCCCATGTTGGCGACATTGGCCAAGTGGCCCCCTGTGGCCGGGTCGGTCACGGCAAAGCGCTGGCTGCCAGATACCCACTGACCGTTGATCAGCGAGTCGGTTTTGAGCAAGGTGGGGTCCTTGAGCAGGGCCAAAGGGGTGGTCTTCATGTCCATGGGGGTCTCCGTTAATTATTTAACCTGTTAAATAAATTGTGCCATCTTTGCGAGGATATCGCTCAACAAGGGCCAAGGCTGTCACGCAGACAACTGAGGGTGAGGTCGAAACTTATAATGAGCGGTTGCATTTAGAGCGAAAACACACCATGAGCCAAGCCACTTTTTCCGTTGCCGACATCCGCAAGACCTTTCTGGACTTTTTTGCGTCCAAAGGCCACACCGTGGTGGCGTCCAGCCCCCTGGTGCCGGGCAACGACCCCACCTTGATGTTCACCAACTCGGGCATGGTCCAGTTCAAAGACGTTTTCTTGGGCTCGGACAAGCGCTCGTATGTGCGCGCTGCCTCTGTTCAAGCCTGCCTGCGTGCTGGCGGCAAGCACAACGACCTGGAAAACGTGGGCTACACCGCCCGCCACCACACCTTCTTTGAGATGCTGGGCAACTGGTCGTTTGGCGACTATTTCAAGCGCGAGTCGCTGCAATGGGCTTGGGAGCTGCTGACCGAGGTCTACAAGCTGCCTGCCGAAAAACTCTACGCCACGGTTTACCAGGAAGACGATGAGGCCTATGCCATCTGGCAAGACATTTTTGTCAAGGCCGGATGGACCCCCGAGCGCATCGTGCAGGAGACCCGCATCATCCGCATCGGTGACAACAAAGGCGGCCGCTACAAGAGCGACAACTTCTGGATGATGGCCGACACCGGCCCTTGCGGCCCTTGCTCTGAAATTTTCTACGACCACGGCGCCCACATCCCCGGCGGCCCCCCCGGCAGCCCTGATGAAGACGGCGACCGCTTCATCGAGATCTGGAACAACGTGTTCATGCAGTTCAACATGGACGAGACGGGGGCGGTCACGCCGCTGCCAGCGCCTTGCGTGGACACCGGCATGGGTCTCGAGCGACTGGCCGCCATCTTGCAGCACGTGCACAGCAATTACGAGATCGACATTTTTGATGCGCTGATCAAGGCCGCTGCCCGTGAAACCGGCTGCACCGACCTGAGCAACAAGTCGCTGCGCGTGATCGCCGACCACATCCGTGCCACCGCGTTCTTGGTGAGCGACGGCGTGGTGCCCAGCAACGAAGGCCGAGGCTATGTGCAACGCCGCATCGTGCGCCGTGCGATTCGCCACGGTTACAAGCTCGGCAAGAAGTCGCCTTTCTTCCACAAGCTGGTGCCCGATTTGGTCAAGCTCATGGGCGCGGCTTACCCCAACTTGGCCGACCAAGCCGACCGCATCACCGACATCTTGCGCATTGAAGAAGAGCGTTTCTTCGAGACGCTGCAAAGTGGCATGCAGATTCTGGACGCGGCCCTTGAAGGCGGCGTGAAAGTCTTGCCTGGTGAAGTGGCTTTCAAGTTGCATGACACCTACGGTTTCCCACTGGACCTGTCGGCCGACGTTTGCCGCGAGCGCGATTTGAGCGTGGACGAAGCTGGATTTGCCGTCGCCATGGAAAAGCAAAAAGCCCAGGCCCGCGCTGCAGGCAAGTTCAAGATGGACAAGGCGCTGGAGTACATCGGCGCTGGCAACGATTTTGTGGGCTACGAGGACCTGACGGCCAACGCCAAAGTGCTGGCCTTGTACGCCGACGGCAATGCCGTGACCGAACTGAAGGCAGGTCAAGCAGGCGTGGTGGTGTTGGACACGACCCCGTTCTACGCCGAGTCCGGCGGTCAGGTGGGCGACCAGGGCATGGTCCACAACGCGGGTGGCCAGTTCAATGTGGCCGATACGCTCAAGATCAAGGCCGATGTGTTTGGCCACCATGGTGAAGTCCAATCCGGCAGCCTGAAGGTGGGCGATGCGGTGCAAGCCCATGTGGATACGGCGGCACGCGCCGCCACCGTGCGCAACCACAGTGCTACCCACCTGATGCACAAAGCCCTGCGCGAAGTGCTGGGCAGCCATGTGCAGCAAAAGGGCAGCTTGGTGAACGCCGAGCGCACCCGTTTTGACTTCGCGCACAACGCGCCTGTGACCGATGCCGAAATCCGCCAGATCGAAGCCCTGGTCAATGCCGAAATTTTGGCCAACGCCGCTGCGCAAGCGCGTGTGATGGACATCGAGAGCGCCCAGAAAACCGGCGCCATGATGCTGTTTGGCGAGAAGTACGGCGAGACCGTGCGCGTTTTGGACATCGGCTCCAGCCGCGAACTTTGCGGCGGCACCCACGTCAAAGCCACCGGCGACATTGGCCTGTTCAAAATCGTGGGCGAGGGCGGCGTGGCCGCCGGTGTGCGCCGCATCGAAGCCGTGACCGGTGAAAACGCGCTGGCGTATTTGCAGTCCCTCGAAGACACCGTGACGCAAGCCGCAGGCTCGCTCAAGGCCCAACCGGCTGAGCTGAACGCCCGCATCGCCCAGGTGCTCGACCAGGTCAAGGCGCTCGAAAAAGAACTGGCCGCTGCCAAAGGCAAGCTGGCTTCGGCCCAGGGCGACGAGCTGGCCAAGCAAGCGGTGGACATCAAAGGCATCAAGCTTCTGGTGGCCACGCTGGAGGGGGCCGATGCCAAGACCTTGCGCGACACCATGGACAAGCTCAAGGACAAGATCAAGACCGCCGTGATCGTGTTGACCGCCGTGGACGGCGAGAAGGTGCAGATCGCCGCTGGCGTGACCGCCGACACCACCGGCAAAGTCAAGGCGGGCGAGTTGGCCAGCTTTGTGGCGGCCCAAGTGGGTGGCAAAGGCGGTGGCAAGCCCGACATGGCCATGGCCGGGGGCACCAACCCCGCAGCCTTGCCCGCAGCTTTGGCCAGCGTGCAGGCTTGGGTGACTGAGCGGGTTTGAACGTCACCTTCACCGAAAGGCGCACCTGCTTGAGCGGGCGCGCCTTTTTTCTTGAACCATTGAAACCATCCGCTAGACCATGAACCCCTCGTTCGTGAACTTGGCCCGAAGAGGCTTTTTGGCGGCGGTGTTCACGCTGGTGCCCCTGTGCGCTGTGGCCCAGTTCGACAAACAAGCCTGGCCTGCCAAGACACCGACGCCGGTCTTGAACCTGCAAGACCTGCAAGGCCACACATGGACGACGGCCGCTTTGAAAGGCCGTGTGGTGGTGCTCAATTTTTGGGCCACTTGGTGCGCGCCTTGCAAAGAGGAAATGCCCACCTTGCAAGATTTGCACGATTCGCCTCAGGCGCCGGTGGTGATCGCCGTCAACGTCAAAGAGCCCAAAAGCCGCGTGCAGACTTTTTTGAACCAACGCCAGTTGAGCTTGCCGGTGGTGCTCGATGAGCGGGGCGATTTGGCCCGGCAGTGGGGCGTGCGCGTGTACCCCACCACGGTGCTGATCGCGCCCGATGGTCAGGCCCGTTGGCGGGTGTTGGGCGATCTGGACTGGGACGGCTTGCAGGCCGAGGCCTGGATCAAGGACTTGCAGCGCCTGCGCTGAAACGCCCTGCGCAGCCGCAGCGGTTCGCATCAAGGATAATCGCCCCAGCTGTGCGCGCTGTGCGCCAGCTGACCTGCCTTCGGGGCATTGGCGTTCCACCTGCACAGGTGGCGCCTCGTGTGTGCCGACAGGTCTTGCCCCTACACCGGAGTTTCTTCATGACGACCGCTCGCCGTTCCTTGCTCAAAGGCGGTGCCGCCTTGGGCGCGCTTTTCGCGACCCCCACTTGGCTGCACGCCCAAACCCCCGATGCACAACGACGCTTTGCGCCCCAAATTGGCACTTGGCGCACTTTTGACGTGACCACCCGCGTGGAGATCGCCGAGCCCCAAGGCGCCACCCGCATTTGGTTGCCCGTTCCCAGCGTGGACAGTGCTTGGCAACAGTCCTTGGACACCCGCATCAGCAGCAATGGCCAAGCCCGCATGGCCAGCGATGGCCAAGAAGGCAGCCGTTTCGTGTCCGCTGAATTCGCCCCTGGCGTGCGCCCCGTGATCGAGATCACCAGCCGCGTGCAAACCCAAAACCGCGCCGCTGAGCTCAGCGCCCGCAACACCTCACCCGAAGCGGCCGACACACTGCGCTACTTCACCCGTGCCACGCAGATGCTGCCGCTCGATGGCATCGTGCGCACCACTGCCTTGAAAGCCACCCAAGGCGCCAAAACCGACGAACAAAAAGCCCGCGCCATTTACGACTGGGTGGTGCGCAACGCTTACCGCGAGCCCAAGGTGCGCGGTTGCGGCGAAGGCGACATCAAGACCATGCTGGAGACCGGCAACCTGGGCGGCAAATGCGCCGACCTGAACGCCTTGTTTGTGGGCCTGTGCCGCGCGGTGGGTCTGCCCGCCCGTGATGTGTACGGACTGCGATTGGTGCCTTCGGCGTTTGGGTACAAAGAACTGTCTGGCAACCCGGCCAGTCTCAAAGGCGCACAGCACTGCCGCGCCGAGGTGTACTTGCAAGCCCACGGCTGGGTGGCCGCCGACCCGGCCGATGTGGCCAAGGTCATGCGCCTGGAAACCGCGCAGTGGCTCAAGACCACCGACTACCCGGTGGTGGCCCCCGTGTACAAGCATTTGCTGGGTGGCTGGGAAGGCAACTGGTTGGCCTGGAACACCGCGCACGATCTGCGCCTGCCTGGCTCCAAAGGCGACAAGCTCAACTTCTTGATGTACCCGATTGCCGAAACCGAAGAGGGGCGTCTGGATTCCTATGCCCCGGACGCGTTCAAGTACACGATCACGGCGACTGAAGTGAAGGCCTGAGGCCTTCGAAGGGGCTAAACCGACATCGACAAACGCAGGCCACTTTCGAAGTGCCGCGCTTGGCCGGTGACGGGGTCTGAAAACGCGATGGCCTGGGCCAGCAATTGCAAAGGCTGGCTGAAGTCTTCGGCTTCATCGGGGCCACGTCGCACAAGAGGGTAGAACTGATCGCCCTCGATCGGGATGCCCAGCGCGTTCATGTGCACCCGCAGCTGGTGGCGTTTGCCGGTCACGGGCTCCAACTTGTACAGGGCCTGTGGGCCAGCGCGGCGCAGCACTTGGATGCGGGTTTCGCTGTTGGGCTCGCCTGGCACCTCACGCATTTTGAAGAAATGCTGGCTGTCTTCGGCCATGCGGCTGGTGTGGGTGCACGGCAGCTGCAAGTCGGGCAGGTAGGCTGCCACCGCTTGGTACACCTTGTGGATGGTCTTGTCGCGGAACAGGGCTTGGTAGGCGTTGCGGTCTTGCGGACGTTTGCTCAGCAAGACCAGGCCTGCGGTTTCGCGGTCGATGCGGTGGAGGGGTGTGAGCGTTTCGCAACCGCTCAAGCGTTTGAGCTGCACCAGCAGGCTTTGCTGCACATAGGCGCCCGACGGGGTGACTGGCATGAAGTGGGGCTTGTCGGCCACCAGCAAATGGGCATCTTCAAACACCACGCGCGCTTGCACTGGCAAGGCCGGCTCTTGCGGCAGGTTGCGGTAGTAGTAAAGACGCTGACCATGCCGGTAGGGCTCGTCCACGGGGAGAGCTTGCCCCTGTTCATTGAGCACACGGCCTTGGGCCATACGCTGCGACCACGACTGGCGCGAGATGTTGTGCATCCGCTCAGCAAGAAAGTCGAGCACGGTGGGCCACGGGCCTGCGGGCAATGCCACGCAGCTGGGGCCCACGCCGTCCAGGGTGGGGATGTGTGGGGGCGGTGCAGGCCGGGCCATGGGTGCGCAAGCCTGTGTTGCCAGAAAAATCTTCAGACCCGGCGGAACACCAGATCCCACACACCATGGCCGAGCTTGAGGCCACGGTTTTCAAACTTGGTGAGCGGACGGTAGTCGGGCTTGGTGGCATAGCCACCGGCGTCCGCGCTGGCGGTGTTGGTCAGCAGCGGCTCGGCGCTGACCACGGCCAGCATTTGCTCCGCATAGGGCTGCCAGTCGGTGGCCAGGTGCAGGTAGCCGCCGGGCTTGATGTGCTGCGCCAAGCGTTGCACAAAAGGCGATTGGATCAGGCGGCGCTTGTGGTGGCGGCTTTTGTGCCAAGGGTCCGGAAAGAAGATGTGAACGCCGTCCAGGCTGTCCTTGCCCAGCATGTGGTCCATCACCTCGACCGCGTCGTGTTGCACGATGCGGATGTTGCCAATGCTTTCTTCGCCGCAGCGCTTGAGCAGGGCACCCACACCGGGTTCGTGCACTTCGCAGCACAGGAAGTTGTCGTCAGGGCGCACCTGCGCGATCTTGGCGGTGGCGTCACCCATGCCAAAACCGATTTCCAAAATCAGGGGGGCGCTGCGGCCAAAGGCGGCCTGCACATCCAGACGCTCGGCCTTGTAGGGCACCAGGAACTGCGGCCCAAACTGGTCAAAAGCCCGCACTTGGCCCGAGCCCATGCGGCCAGCGCGCAGCACATAGGTTTTGATGGTGCGCATGAAAGGGGCGTCGGCCTGTGCTTCGGGGGTAGGTTCGGGTGTGGTCATGGAAGGGGCAAAGGTGTTTCGCAAATCCTTGGATTATCGTGGTTCAGCTGCCTGACTCAGGCCGCGGCGAACGGGTTCTCGAGCTTGACCCCGGCCAGCACCTCATCCGTGCTCATGTCTTCGGTCAGCAGTACAGCGCATCCCGCAATGTGGGCGCTGGCCAAGATCAGGGCGTTCCAGTAGCTCAGGTTGTGTTTTTGGTGCAGGTCGAGTGCCATGTCGATGGTCTCCGGTGTCACTGCCGCCAGATCGAGTTGGCGGTAACACTGCAGCTGTTCTCGAATGTGGGTGTGTGGCAGCCCCAGCTTTCGCAGCCCCACCTGGTTGTACTCGTTGAGCACTTGCGTGGACAGCACGCCCAGCCGCTCAAAGCGCAGGTGTCTGAGCAGGTCGATGGCGATGCGTTGTTTGCGGGGCTCGTCGGTACTGTCGGCGTAGACCAGCACGTTCGTGTCGATGAAGCAGCGGGTTTTGGGCAGGGTCAGCCGCTGCGACCAGGGCGGCGAGGGCTCAGCCGCGATCATGCAGGGCATCCCGGTGAAATTTCCAGCCCTGCAGGCGACCGCCGCCGCTCAGGCACCGTTGCTCCCACACCTGCCATTCGGCGGTTTGGCGCTCCTCGCCGGCCAGTTGCACCAGATAGTCGCGCACAGCTTGGTTCAGGCTTTTGCCCATTTTGCGTGCCGCTTCTGCCACGCGCTCGTCCACAGACAGGGTGATGTTCATGGTTGGACCTCCTTTGATCGCACATCTTATGTGTGAACTTATGGAGGGGTGCAAACTTGCAGCTGATCTGGACGACACCTGGTGCACGTCTCAGGAACGCAGAAACGTTGATCAGGGCCAGCGCTTGGCCCAGTCGTGCTGCCACTTTTGCAAAGCTTGATGGATGCTGCCGTTGGGTGCTGGTGACAGGTCCAGCGCTTGCGCAGCCGCTGTCAGCGAGGCCAGCGGATTGCTGAGGTCCAGCGCTTGAGCGCCGTTTTGTTTGCTAAGCTTTTCGCCATTGGCACCCAGCACCAGGGGCGTGTGCAGGTACTGCGGCGTGGGCAAGCCCAGGGCTTGCTGCAGCACGATTTGCCGTGCGGTGTTGTCGGCCAGGTCTTCGCCGCGCACCACATGGCTGATGCCTTGCGCCGCATCGTCCACCACCACCGCCAGTTGATAGGCCCACAGGCTGTCCGCCCGGCGCAGCACAAAGTCGCCCACGGTTTCGCTCACGTTTTGGCTCACCTTTGGGGTATGTGCGCCAAGTCTGCGGTCTGTCCACGCGGTGAGCGCGGGCAGCTTCAGGGCTTGTTGCACGGCCTGCACATTCAGGCGCCATGCCCGGGCCGTCTTGCCGTTGAGGCCGCTGCGGCATGTGCCGGGATAGATGGCGGCTTGGTGTCGGGCCACGGCCTGGCTTTGGGCCGCTTCAATCTCTTTGCGCGAGCAGCCGCAGGGGTAGGCCAAGCCTTTGCCGATCAGTGCATCCAGCGCCGCTTGGTAAGCATCACCGCGCTGGTGTTGCCAGAGGGGGGCTTCATCGGGGATCAGGCCGCACAGGGCCAGTTGTTCCAGGATGCGGAGATCAGCGCCAGGAACGCAACGCGGTGTGTCGACGTCTTCGATGCGCACCAGCCAGCGGCCTTGGTGGGCGCGTGCATCGAGCCAACTGGCCAGCGCCGCCACCAAAGACCCTGCATGCAAAAGGCCGGTTGGCGAAGGCGCAAACCGGCCTGTGTACCTCACACCCATGGGGGATCAGCGTTTTTTCAGGACCGACAGCGCCAGCTCCAGTCCCGAGACAAAAGCGTCTTCGACCCGGTGGCCCAAGCACCAGTCACCGCACAATCCAATGCCCTGGTCCTTGAACCACAAGTGGCTCTGGCCCAGCGGCTGTGCGGTTTTGGCATACAACCAGCGGTGCACTTCGGCATGGGCCGGGGTGGCTCTGATGCCGGTGATTTCGGCAAAGGCCTTGAGCAGCTTGCCGCTGATGCGGTCGGGCGTGTCGTTGATGTGCTCGGCCGACCAAGGGGCGCTGGCTTGTACCGTCCAGCGTTCGATGCGCTCACGGCCGGGTTTGGACGATTCGCGGGCCATCCAGGCGATGCGGTGGTGGGTGCTGCGGGCGGCATTCCATTGGGGGCCAATCGTGATGAGGCCCGGCTGCACCGCTTGGGGGTAAGCCAGCATCAGCGTCCAGCAAGGGTCCACGCGCACGTCTTTCAAGGGCTTTGCCAAGTCGGTCAGTTGCGAAGCCCGCAGCAGATCGGTCGCTTGCGCAGGCGGGATCGCCAGAATGACTTTGTCAAAACCGCCGTACACGTGTTGGGCGCCGTCTTCGGCATCGGTGTGCAGTTGCCAGGCGTTTTTGCGGAGGGGGTCGGCACTGATTTTGGTGACCCGGGTTTGCAGTTGCACATTGTTGTCTTCGACCAGCGGCGCTGCCCAAGCTTTGACCAAACCATTCATGCCGGGCGTGGCCACCCAGTGGCGCTCTCCGCCGGGCAGGCCTGCTTCGATCACACGGCCATTGGGGTCCAGCACGCGCACGGCGTTGGCACTCCAAGGTTTGCACACGCCGGGCACGGTGCCCAGGGCCAGTTCAAAGCGGGGGTCACGCACCGTGAAGTATTGGGCGCCATGGTCAAATCTGCCGAAGGCGCTGGTGCGGGTCGACATGCGACCGCCGAGTCCTCGGCTTTTCTCAAACAAGGTGACGTTGTGTCCGGCTTGGCGCAACGTCCGTGCGCAAACCACGCCGGCCATGCCGACACCGATGATGGCGATGTGTTGTGTGTTCATGGTTCACACTCTACACGCGATGGACGGGTTGGAGCAATGCATCGCGTGTGGTCGATCGCTCCAATTGCGACAGCCACCAACGCAAGGCTTGCCCAGCGGGCACTTGCTTGCTGTCGCGCCACACATATTGGCAGGTACTGATGCGCGGTTTTTGCACGGCCTTGGTCACCAGCATGCCGCTGTCGATGTAGGGCCTGGCCAGGCTTTCGGGCAAAAAACCACCGCCCAGACCGCGCAATTGCGCTTCAAGTTTGCTGGGCATGTCGGGCACGGTGAACACGTCTTGTCCGCCCAACAAGCCAACGGTGATGCCGCTGCCTCGGCTGACCGAGTCGGCCACCGCCACGGCCCGGTGCTGCAACAAGACCTCGTGGCTCAAAGGCTCAGCCGCCGTGGCCAGTGGGTGGTGGCTGGCCACCGCAAACACAAAAGGAATCAGCCCCAATTCGGCATGGTGGACGTCGGCGGGCAGGCCCTGCGCGGTCACCACGCCCAAGGCCAGATCCGCTTGCCCGGATGTGAGCGCGGCCAGTGTTCCCGACAAAGTTTCATAACGCAGTCGCAGTCGCGTGGGCGCGCCCAAGGCCAAAAAGCTGGCGCACAAGTCCATCACCACACTGCGAGAGACCACGCTGTCCACCGCCACGGTGAGCACCGCTTCCCAGCCTGTGGCGACACGGCGCACCCGGTTGGCCACGGCGTCCATGTCGTCCAGCAATCGTGTGGCTTCGCGCAGGAGTTCCTGGCCCGCCGCTGTGGGCTTGGCCTGGCGCGAACTGCGGTCGAACAGCAACACGTCCAGCGCGTCTTCGAGTTGGCGCACCCGGTAGGTCAGGGCGCTGGGCACCAAGTTGAGTGCCCGAGCCGCCGCCGCAAAACTGCCTTTTTGGGCAATGGTTTGCAGCATGGTCAAGGCTTCGGGGGTGAGCCAGTCGCGTGGGGTTTGCATGGTGGGTGCTTCAATATTCAATTAAATTGAATGATGCCAGCAAACAAGCGCAACGGACAGGCGGCCTTGCATCGGTACAGTTGAGCCCTCGCTTGAGGCATGGGCCACGAGCACACAAACAGGAACCCGCCATGTTGACCCTCCGCAAATCTGCAGAACGGGGCTATGCCGACCACGGCTGGCTCAAGTCCTTCCACAGCTTTTCGTTTGCCAATTACTTTGACCCGGCCCACATGGGCTTTGGCAATCTGCGGGTGATCAACGAAGACCGCATCGCCCCCGGCACCGGTTTTGGCACGCACGGCCACCGCGACATGGAGATCATCAGCTACGTGCTGTCGGGCAATCTGGCCCACCAAGACAGCATGGGCAACGTCAAAGGCATCCCGCCTGGTGATGTGCAGCGCATGAGCGCCGGCTCAGGCGTGCGCCACAGCGAGTTCAACCACGCCAAGGGCGAGCAAACCCACTTTTTGCAAATCTGGATTGAGCCCAATGTGACCGGCATCGACCCTGGTTACGAACAAAAAACCGTGCCCGAAACGGCCAAACGCGGCCAACTGGCTTTGGTGGCGGCCCCCGAGGCTTCAGAGCATTCGGTCAAGATCCACGCCGACGCCCGCATGTACGCAGGCCTGTTCACTGGCGCAGAGTCCGAGCAGCTGGCGCTGGACGCCGCGCGCAAGGCCTATGTGTTTTTGATCCGAGGCACTTTGCAGGCCAACGGCCACACCTTGCAAGCCGGTGATGCCGCCATGCTCGAGGGCGAGACCTCGCTGGCGCTGAGTGCCGGCCAGGATGCCGAAGTGCTGGTGTTTGATCTGGCCGCCTGATTTTTTTCTCTTCACTTTTTTCAAGGAGCTTTTCATGGCTAAAACTGTTGTTGTCTTCCATTCCGGCTACGGCCACACCCAGCGCGTGGCGCAATTCGTGGCCCAGGGCGCCAACGCCCAACTGGTGACCATCGATGCCGATGGCAACATCACCGATGCGGACTGGACCGCACTGGACGCGGCCGACGCCATCATCTTCGGCTCGCCCACCTACATGGGCATGGCTTCTTGGCAGTTCAAGAAATTTGCCGACGCCACCTCCAAGCGCTGGTTCACCAGTGCCTGGAAAGACAAGGTTGCTGGCGGCTTCACCATCTCGGCCAGCCCCAGCGGCGACAAACTGTCCACCATCCAGTACTTCATCACCTTGGCCATGCAGCAAGGCATGGTCTGGGTGGGCCAGCC
>JACCDH011111390.1_pt1 | contig 16506 bp, 15 predicted proteins | sample 7442481 | NCBI WGS metagenome assembly JACCDH01 (sample SAMN15323433, study PRJNA562643) | freshwater metagenome | isolation source: river surface water | place: USA:Blue River Watershed | collected 2017-08-15
TAGCGCGTTTCTTAGCAGACTTAATGTTAGCCAAGGTAACACTCCTAAAAACTAAACCGGGACTCTTTAAAGGCCGCATAATATGCCTATTTTGTGCACCCTTGTCAAATGATTTTACCGAGATTGCGCAGAATTAAATCAATCCTGTGCTGGTATTCGTCAGGGTCTCAGGCGACAATAGCCGACATAGGATAACAGGAGTTTGATGTGTCTGCGAAGTTATTAAAATCTGGCATGATAGTTAGCGCTATGACCTTGATTTCTCGAGTGTTAGGTCTAGTGCGTGATGTGGTTACCGCCAATGTATTGGGGGCTGGTGCCATGGCCGATGTATTTTTGATGGTCAATCGGATCCCCAATTTTTTACGTCGTTTATTTGCTGAAGGTGCATTTTCGCAAGCCTTTGTGCCGGTTTTAGCAGAAGTAAAAGCAAAACATGGCGATGATGCTGTGCGTGAATTAATGGCAAAAGCGTCTGGAACCTTGGGGTTGATAGTGACCGTGGTGACCCTGCTGGCCATGATTGGCTCGCCGGTGATTATGGCCATCTTTGCGATGGGATGGTTTCAGGATTATCTCACGGATGGCCCGAGCGCAGAAAAATACAGTCAAGCCTCTGTGTTGTTGAAAGTGACTTTTCCTTATCTATGGTTCATTACTTTTGTCGCTTTATCCGGCGCCATACTGAATGTTTATAATAAATTTGCCGTCGCTGCATTCAGCCCAGTATTTCTGAATATTGCGATGATTGGTGCAGCGCTTTGGTTAGCGCCTTATTGTGATAATCCAGCCACAGCCTTGGCCTGGGGGGTATTTGCGGGGGGATTTTTGCAGTTTGTGTTCCAGCTGCCATTTCTCGCCAAAGCAGGTCTATTGGTTCGACCGCGTTGGGCTTGGGGTGATGAATATGTGGTGCGGATCCGTACTCTGATGATCCCAGCGTTGTTTGGCGTGTCTGTGAGTCAAATCAATTTGCTGTTAGACACCGTCATCGCCTCATTTTTACAAACAGGTTCAGTCAGCTGGTTGTATTACTCCGACCGTTTACTCGAATTTCCATTAGGATTGTTTGGAATTGCGATTGCGACCGTCATTTTGCCAAGTTTGTCGCGTCAGTTTGCAACCAGTAATATTCAGGAATTTCGGAGCACAGTGGATTGGGCTATCGTGCTGATTTGCTTGCTCGGCTTACCCTCGATGGCTGGTTTAATCGTGATGGCTGAACCTATTTTGTTAACCGTATTCGCCCATGGCCAATTTACTGCGTTCGATGCCAGTCAAAGTAGCTTGAGTTTAATTGCGTACGCCAGTGGTTTAGTGCCTTTGATGTTAATTAAAGTGTTAGCCCCAGCTTTTTATGCGCGGCAAGATGTCAAAACGCCAGTCAAAATCGGCATTATTGCCATGGTGGCGAATATGGTATTCAACCTGATGTTGGCGCCATTTATTAGCTACGTCGGTTTGGCGTTAGCTACCGCCATGTCTGGCTCATTAAATGCTTGGTTACTTTATAGCGGGCTGAAAAAAGCCGACATTTATCAGTTATCAAAACAAACACTCGGGTTGATTGCAAAAGCCACGCTTGCGGCAATCGGAATGGCTGCATTGATTGTGTGGTTACTGCCGAGTACCGAACAGTTCGTCGGTATGGCGTTCGGTGACAGAGCCTTGTGGTTAGGCTACGTCTTTGCGGCGGCAGTTCCTTGTTATTTTGCGCTACTTTGGTTATTTGGTGTACGGATCCGTGATATCAAACGGCATACAGTTGCTGAAAGTCTGCGCTGATGTAGTTATAATCAAACGTTTAGACAGCGAACGAGAGTAGTTGAACTGCATGGAGTTAATCCGAGGTTTACAAAATATCAAAGCAAGCCATCGCGGTTGCGTCCTCACAATCGGTAATTTTGATGGTGTGCATTTAGGGCATCAGGCTGTGCTGCAGCAGGTGAAAGCCATTGCAAATCAGCTGCAACTGCCTGCTGTTGTTTTGGTATTTGAACCTCAACCTTTGGAATTATTTAAACCAGAGATAGCGCCAGCGCGTTTAACTCGGTTTCGCGAAAAATATCATTGGTTGGCAGCGCAAGGTTTAGATCGACTGATATGTGCCAGTTTTACTCCAGAGTTTGCGGGGCAAGAGCCTGAGTTTTTTATTCAGCATTTGCTGCTTGCACAGTTGGATGTAAAACACCTGATCGTTGGCGATGATTTTTGTTTTGGTAAAAATCGGGCAGGTAATTTTGCCTTGTTACAGCAAGCTTCAGCAAAATATGGTTTTGGCCTGACGCCGACAGCTAGCTTAAAGCAGCAAAATCAACGGGTCAGTAGCACCTTGATCCGAGAGGCGCTCGCCAAGGATGATTTAGACGGAGCGGCAGCCATGTTGGGACGGCCATTTTCTTTGATGGGTCGAGTCCGTCATGGTGAAAAAGTGGGCCGAAAACTGGGCTTTCCAACGGCGAATGTTTGGTTATATCGAAAAAAATTACCTGTCCATGGGGTTTATGCGATCGAAGCGCATACCGCGACAGGGCACTATCGTGGCGTCGCAAATATTGGTGTGCGGCCAACCCTGCGGGGGCGTGTAGAACAATTAGAAGCCCACTTCTTTGATTTTAATGGCGATTTATATGGTCAGCAGATTGAAGTGGTATTGAAGCACAAAATTCGAACTGAGCGAAAATTTGTCTCCTTGGAAGAGTTACAGCAACAAATTCAATTAGACGCAGCTGCGGCTAGACAATATTTCGCGACAATTTAATTTTAGACTCGGTCAGATGGGCCGAGCATAGTCAGATGGGATCTATCGGATGAGCGATTACAAGCAGACCTTAAATTTACCAGATACCAGTTTCGCGATGCGGGCAAATCTGGCGCAACGTGAACCGCAAATGTTAGCCAACTGGATGAAGGCGGATTTATACAGCCAAATTCGCACGGCTAAAAAAGGTAAAAAAACTTTTATTTTGCATGATGGTCCTCCGTATGCGAACGGCAATATTCATATCGGTCACGCCGTTAATAAGATCCTAAAAGATATTATTGTCAAAGCCAAAACCCTAGCTGATTTTGATGCGCCTTATGTGCCAGGTTGGGATTGCCATGGCTTGCCGATTGAGTTGGTTGTTGAGAAAAAATATGGCAAACCAGGCACTAAGTTGTCGGCCGCAGAGTTTCGTGAGAAATGCCGCGAATATGCATTGACCCAAATTGAGGCACAGAAAACTGATTTTATCCGGTTAGGCGTATTGGGTGATTGGGATAATCCTTATCGCACGATGGATTTTGCTTTTGAAGCCAACATCATTCGCTCACTGGGTCGGATTGTAAAAAATGGCCATTTGCATCAAGGCTTTAAACCTGTGCACTGGTGTACAGACTGTGGTTCAGCCTTGGCTGAAGCGGAAGTGGAATATCAAGACAAAGTATCACCAGCCATTGATGTGCGTTTCAAAGTGGTTGATGCCGAGGTTGCTGATAAATTTGATCATCCTGCAGGTCATGCCGGTCAAGGACAAATGTCGATTGTCATTTGGACAACCACACCTTGGACTATTCCTGCCAACCGTGCAGTTGCGCTCAATGCAGCCTTGCAATACAGCTTAGTGCAAGTGGAAGAGGGGCCAAACGGCGTCGAACGCTTGATTGTTGCCACTGATTTGGTGGCTGATGTGATGGCACGAGCTGGCATTGAAAAATACCATGCATTGGGTTTTGCCAAGGGTGAAGCGTTGGACTTAGTGAAATTAAAGCATCCGCTTTATGACTTCGAAGTCCCTGTAGTGCTTGGCGAACACGTGACCACAGACTCAGGGACTGGTGCGGTTCACACGGCGCCAGGCCACGGTCAAGAAGACTTTGAAGTGGGCTTGAAATACGGTTTAGAAGTCGCCAACCCAGTCGGTGGCAATGGCGTGTATTTGCCAGACACCCCGCTTTTTGCCGGTCAACACGTGTTCAAAGCGAACGACTCTGTGGTTGAGGCACTCAAAGAGCGAGGTGCATTGTTGGTACATAAAGCCTACAAACACAGCTACCCGCATTGCTGGCGCCACAAAACGCCGATTATTTTCCGTGCCACCCCGCAATGGTTTATCAGCATGGAGCAGGCAGGTCTGCGCAGCACTTCATTAACTGAAATTGAAAAAACGCGTTGGATCCCAGATTGGGGTCAACAGCGCATTGAAAATATGGTCGCGGGGCGCCCAGATTGGTGTATTTCGCGTCAGCGGACTTGGGGCGTGCCGATTGCACTCTTCGTTGATAAAGATACAGGTGCTTTGCATCCAAATAGCCAAGAGTTAATGGAGCAAGTTGCGCAACGTGTTGAAAGCGCAGGGATCCAAGCATGGTTTGATTTAGATGCAGCGGAGTTGCTGGGCACCGATGCAACGCAGTATGTCAAAGTAACAGATACGCTGGATGTATGGTTTGATTCTGGCGTCACACACGCTTGTGTGATTGACCCGCGCCCTGAATTTAACGGGGCAACCCAAGCGGATCTGTACTTGGAAGGTTCAGACCAACACCGCGGTTGGTTTATGTCGTCATTGATGACCGGCGTATCCATCAAAGGTCATGCACCTTATAAACAAGTGTTGACGCATGGTTTCACCGTCGATGGGGAAGGTCGCAAGATGTCCAAATCCTTGGGCAACGTGGTGTCACCTCAGGATGTCATGAATAAACTGGGTGCTGATATTCTGCGGTTGTGGGTTGCGACCACCGATTACACCTCAGAAATGACTGTGTCTGATGAAATTTTAAATCGGGCGGCAGACAAGTATCGCCGTATTCGCAACACAGCCCGTTTTATTCTGGCGAACTTGAATGGCTTCAATCCTGAAACCGATTTAGTGCCGATGGATAAACTCGTCGAATTGGATTTGTGGATGGTGCAACGCGCTGCAGCGCTACAACAAGAAATTGTCGACGATTACGATGATTATCAATTCCACTTGGTCAGTCAAAAGCTGATGAACTTCTGTACGGTGGAATTGGGGAGCTTCTATTTAGACGTGATCAAAGATCGTCAGTACACGGCCAAAACCGATGGTCACGCCCGTCGTTCATGCCAAACTGCGCTGTATCACATTATTGAAGCCATGGTGCGTTGGATGGCGCCGGTGATGAGTTTTACAGCGCAAGAAATTTGGGAAAGCTTACCTGCGCGCAGCGAACCCTTTGTGTTCACTGGGGTTTGGTACGATGCACTGAATAGCGTGCCAACCGGCCAAGTCGATCACGCGTTCTGGCAGCAATTGTTATTAGTTCGTGATGAAGTGAACCGAGTGATTGAATCGGTGCGTAAAGAAGGCAAGATTGGGGCGTCGTTGCAAGCGGAAGTTACTTTATTTGCCCAAGGCGAATTGGCGACAACCTTACAGCGGTTGGGTGATGAATTACGGTTTGTATTGATTACTTCAACGGCGACAGTCGATACAACTGCTGCTCCTGCAGATGCGATTGCGACGGGGATTGCGGGTCTAGCAGTGCAAGTGCACACCTCTACAGCGGCTAAATGTGACCGTTGTTGGCATCATCGCCATGATGTGGGGGCTAACCCTGCGCATCCACTGATTTGCTTACGTTGTGTGAGCAACGTGGAAGGTGAAGGCGAACCGAGGATTTTTGCTTAATGAAGTTATTTTTGGAAACAGGCTGGCGCTTTTGGTGGCTGGCAATACTGGTGTTGATTGCTGATCAACTGAGCAAAATTTATGTGATTAAAAACTTTGCTTTGGGCGAATCGGTCAATTTGCTCCCAGTGTTTAGTTTTACTTATGCCCGTAATTATGGCGCAGCATTTTCCTTTTTAGGCGATGCTGGCGGCTGGCAACGGTGGTTGTTTACCGCCATTGCCATCATCGTGACCATTGGTATTTCTATTTGGCTGGCTCGGTTAAGTAAAGGTCAAACGAAGCTAGCGTTGGCACTAACTTGTATAGTGGCAGGCGCAATCGGGAATTTAATCGATCGCAGCTTGTATGGTTACGTCGTCGATTTCCTGCACGTGTTTTACCAAGATTGGCATTACCCAATCTTTAATATTGCCGATTGCGCAATTTGTATCGGTGCTGCGCTGCTAATTTGGGATAGTTTTACTGAAGAAGATTTAAAAAAATCACATGAGGTACCACAATGAGCGTAACCACGATTGGTGCGGGTAGTACCGTAATTTTCCATTTTGATATTAAACTTGCTGATGGCAGTGCTGCTGAAAGTACTCGGGTTCATAACAAACCTGCCAAGTTACAAATGGGCGATGGCAGTTTATCTCCTGCCTTTGAAGCAGAACTTTCAGGTTTACAAGCGGGTGATAAAAAAACTTTTACGCTCGCGCCAGAAGATGCCTATGGTATGCCTAATCCCGATAATATCTATTATGTGGATCGCAGTAAATTCTCGTTGGATGCACCCGCGAAGGTCGGCATGATTGTCGGTTTCGCAATGCCAGATGGCTCTGAATTACCTGGGCTGATCCGAGAAGTGGTTGGTGATTCTGTCACGGTGGATTTTAATCATCCGTTGGCTGGCCAAACCTTAACCTTTAACATTGAAATTGTGCAGGTTAGTAACTGATTATGGATATTTTCCTAGCAAATCCGCGTGGTTTTTGTGCCGGAGTTGACCGTGCGATTAGTATCGTTTCTCGTGCTTTAGAGCTCTACGAACCGCCAATTTATGTGCGGCATGAAGTGGTGCACAATAAATTTGTTGTCGATGGCTTGCGCCGCAGCGGTGCTGTTTTCGTTGATGAATTGGATGAAGTGCCAGACGATAATATCGTCATCTTCTCTGCGCATGGTGTGTCACAAGCCGTGCGTGAAACCGCAAGACAACGTGGACTGAAAGTCTTTGACGCGACCTGTCCACTAGTGACCAAAGTCCATATGGAAGTTACTCGTGCCAGTCGAAAAGGCATCGAATGTATTTTAATCGGCCATGCGGGTCACCCCGAAGTTGAAGGCACCATGGGGCAGTACGATAACCCTGAGGGTGGCATTTATTTGGTGGAATCGGTTGAAGATGTCGCCAAATTGCAAGTGAAAAACCCAGCTGCGTTATGTTATTCCAGCCAAACTACCTTATCAGTCGACGATACCGCCGATGTGATTGACGCTTTGCGGCAAAAATTCCCCGAGATTGAGGGACCGCGCAAAGACGATATCTGTTATGCCACGCAAAATCGGCAAGATGCGGTACGCGAGTTATCAGCTAAAGTTGATTTATTGCTGGTTGTAGGTGCTAAAAACAGTAGTAATAGTAATCGCTTACGCGAACTGGCTGAGAAAATGGGCTGTACTGCGTATCTGATCGATACTGCGGCTGATATCGAAAAGCAGTGGCTTGATGGCGTCAAAGCTGTGGGTGTCACTGCGGGCGCATCGGCGCCAGAGGTATTAGTCAAGCAGGTGGTAGAACAGCTGACGGCTTGGGGTGGCAAGCAAGTGATTGAACACCCAGGGCGTGAAGAAAATGTGGTGTTTGCGGTTCCAGCTGAACTGCGCTAGCCAGCAGGAGATGCATGGACGCTTCTAACCACCAAGTCCCCATCCAGCAACTTTTGCCTGAGTTCTGTCGCTCAGGCATTGTGTTGCGTATCTTTGTGTTAACACAAGCGCTCGCCATCGTTTTAGCGTTACTACCCGGGGTCAGCAATGAATTTTGGCCGCGGTTAGGCTTAACTTCGATTTTTTTGCATTGGGTCACCTTGCTGACTGCTGCTTTGTTGTGTTTTTTTCGTCAACGACTTCGTTATGCCAAGCCCACAGTACTTGCCTGGATAACCTTATTAATTCTGATGTTGGTAACCTTAATCGTCAGTGTCTTGGCGCATAGTTTCTTGCAGCAGAATGGTTGGGATCAAGGTGAGCCGTTACATTTGTTCCTGCTAAAAACATTAGTGATCGCGCTCTTGGTTGGCGGTATGGGCATTCAATTATTTGCCTTGTATGTCCAGCATAGCTGGCGGCTCGGAGCGCAGTCGCGTTCTGAACTGGATGCACTGCAAGCTCGGATCCAACCGCATTTTTTGTTCAATAGTTTAAATGCAGTCGCAGAGCTGACGCAAATTGATGCGCAGCGTGCTGAAACAGCTTTATTGGATTTAGCAAGTTTGTTCCGTGCCGCGATGCAAGCTGGCAATGAAGTTTCCTTGGCAGAGGAGTTAGAGCTCTCCAGGCAATATTTAGCGCTTGAGCAGTTGCGTTTGGATGAGCGTTTGCAAGTCAAATGGGACTTACCAGAGCAATTACCGAAATTAAGGATGCCTTGCTTGACGATGCAGCCTTTGCTAGAAAATGCGGTTCGGCATGGTATTGAATGTTGTCCCCATGGCGGCACTGTTGAAATCCAGCTCGTCGTGACCAGCCGTTCAGCGATCCTCATTTTGAGTAACCCCATCGGTGTTCAGCGGCAAAAGCATAGTGGCAATGGCATCGCCCTTGCTAATATTCGGCGGCGTTTAGAGCTGATTTATGGAGAAGATGCGAGTTTGACGACCAGCCACATCGACAACACCTATCGAGTGAAATTAGTCATGCCAATTTCGCAGGGGGGAGCGAGATGAAAGTATTGATTGTAGATGATGAATCTTTAGCAAGATCACGTTTAAAACGACTGCTGACGGCTGATTTTGACGTTGATTGTGTCGGGGAGGCCTGCTCAGGACAGGAAGCCATTGAAAAGTGTTCACAACTCTCGCCCGAGGTGGTTTTTTTAGATATCGAAATGCCCGATGCTGATGGCTTATCCATCGCTGCACAATTGCAAAACTTTCCTGAAGCCCCGCAAGTTGTTTTTGTCACGGCCCATCCGCAACATGCCTTAGCGGCTTATCAAGTAGCTCCAGCCGATTATTTGCTAAAACCAGTCTCAGCAGAGCGCTTGGCTCTGACACTCAGTCGGTTGAAAACAAAGTTGCTTGCGACCCCTTTGAAATCGACAACGACCTGGCTGACTTATAAAACAGGTTCAACCACGCGTCGGGTGGCGCTGAGCGATATCTTTTATTTTCAAGCGGACGATAAATACGTGCGAATGGTTTTTGGGCAAGGGGAGGCTTTACTCGAACAAAGTTTGAAACAACTGGAAGAGCAATTTCCGCAACAATTAACCCGTATTCATCGAAACACTTTGGTCTTGACTGAGAAAATCAAAGGGTTGCATCAAACGAACGACGGCCGTCATTTGCTCGAGCTAGATCACTGGCATGAGCGCTTGGAGATCAGCAGACGCGAATTAACCAAGCTACGACAATTGTTAAATTCTGGTAGGTAAAACCGTTAATCGGCAAAATTGACCGCTAGTCAGTCAACGCTGGCTTTTTTTTCCGCAACTTTTTATTTTATCCTCAGTAATTCTCGAAAGAGAGTCGAGATTTTGAGGAGAAATCGCTTGAACAAGCAAAGAATGCGCTATCAATCTGGGTTTAATTTGTCAGAACTTTTGATTGGGATTGCAATACTTGGAATTAGCTTAACCATCGCAATTCCATCATTTACGAATTTGACCAGTTCAAATCAATTATCTGCCCAAGCCTCCGAAATTCAAATGGCATTGAATTTTGCTCGCACAGAAGCTATTCGGCTGAATGAACGTGTTGTTTTTTGTCATTCTTCTAACCAATCAACTTGCTCTGCGCCGCCAAGTGCTGGTTGGCAGGGCTGGCTCATTCGTCGCGCTGGCGCATCAGTTGGTGCTGAAACAGGTACTGTGCTTCGGGTTGGCATGATTGACGCATCTAAAATTAAAGTGACTTCAGATTCAGTGTTTGCTTCTGCGCAAAGCGTGATTGTCTACAACCCGCAAGGGTTAGCCCGCACTTTTGCTGCAAGTGCACCGCTTTCTTCACAAATTCAAGTGTGTATCCCGAGTTCTAAAGTGAGCCACAATCTGTTGAATGTTCGTTTTAATTCGGGTGGCCGCAGCGAAATTATTAAGGTCAATAATTCTGGAGTTTGCCCATGAGTCGAGTGAATCAAACTTGCAGAGGTCTCACACTGGCAACATTAAAGCAGCAACAAGGCATGACCCTGCTTGAAATTCTCGTTGCAGTGTTAATTTTGTCAGTAGGTTTGTTAGGCGTTGCAGGCCTGCAAACATCAAACATGCGAAATTCACAAAGTGCACATCAACGGACGATGGCTGTGATGCTGGCTTCTGGTATGGCGGAGCGCATTCGAGCCAATCGAACTTTGGCATTAACAGGGGCTTTTAAACTCAGCAAAACCTGCAGCCCAATCACATCTGCTGGTTCGATCCAACAGCTCGAGCATAAAAACTGGATTGCTGAAATTCAAACATCGATTAATACAGCGTCCACCACTTGCGGTGAGGTTGCTTATGATGCGGGTACGAGAACTTATACCATCACGGTGCATTGGGATGACTCCAGAGCTTTAGGTGGCGATGCAAATATGAAAGTTTGGAATTTGGTGACTTTATGAAGAAACAAGCAACAAGACCAACCTTTAATGCTGGCTTTACGATCACCGAATTAATGATCGCGTTGGTATTAAGCACTTTTTTGGTCGGCGGTGTTTTATCCGTATATATGTCTAACATGAAAACCAATCAGGTCACCATGATGATGTCGCAAGCGCAACAAGCCAGCCAGATCTCATTCCAATTACTCACTCGGGATGCGCAGCATGCTGGTTTTACTGGATGCGGCAATATGATTTCCGAGCGAATTGTCAATGTGTTACGAGTGACCGCAGCAGACTGGTGGGCGCATTGGAATCAATTCGGTGGCCCTGCTGCTTATGCGGGTTTGCAAGGTTATGAAGCGGGGTCGGTATTGGCATTTGGAGGTAGTGGTATTACGCCAGTGCCAGGTACTGACGCTGTTCGCATGATGTATGGTCGGGGGACGAGTGCCTCTGTGGTGAGTCATGTGTTGACGAATAATCCACCGCTGACCATTAATCAGAATGTACCAGGCTTTCGTGCTAATGACATTGTTATTGCATGTGACTCGAAAATGGCCGCTATTTTCCAACTGACTAATGTGGCGGGCAACTCCTTGTTCCATGCCATCAATGTTGGGACGCCAGGTAATAACTCCAATAATTTTGGTTTTGGTGTGAATGGTGTGACCCTCGCGCAAGCATTAACTCCAGATGCTGGCATGATTGTTCCTTTAGAATCAATGGCATGGTTTGTTGGTTCGCAAGATGGGCAAAGTTCCCTATACCGTGCGGCTTTAGTAGGTAACAAAGTGGAACCAGAAATGGTACTTGCTGGCGTGCAAGATATGGAAATTCAATATTTGCAAACTGGGCATGCCAATTATGTCGATGCCAACGCTGTGACTGCATGGGCGGATGTGGTGGCAATCCGTGTCACGATTATCATGAGTAATGATCCACAAACGCCAATGCCTGTTGAGATGAGAACAATCAGCCAAGTTATTAACTTGCGCAATCATTAGGAGTCTTCATGAGAAATTTACATCAGAATCGTGGCGTCGCTTTAGTGATCAGTTTGCTGATGCTTGTCGCGATTACCTTATTGGCCGTGAGCGCGATTCGTGGCACGACGGTGCAAGAAAAAATGGCCGCAAACCTTGGCGATCGTGAGGTTGCCAAACTTGTGGCTGAAGCGACGTTAGCCCATGCTTCAACGCAATTAGCCGTTGCGAATGGGATGAGTTGGTACACTGCAGCGTTGCCAGTGCCTGCCAATGGCACGCCAGACCAATGGAACAATCCGGCTTTTTGGGCCAATGCGGGTACCCGAACAGTCACCATCAATAGCGTTAACTATACCGGACAATTCATTGTGGAAAACTTAGGGTTATGGACCAGTCGCCAAGACCCTGGGTGTAAACAGAAAGAGAATCCGTTATGTGAAAGACAAACATTCCGCATCACCGCAAGAAACCAACCGCAGGATGGTCGTTCGAGTGTGATGTTACAAGTGGTATGGCGGCAATAATGGCGCAGTCCAAGGAGTTCATGATGAAAAATTTCAAAACTAAGTGTCAGGTGTTTTTGTTTTGCACCTTGTACAGCGCAGCGAGTGCCGCATCAGCGATAGATATTTCGCAATTGCCTTTAGAAACCGGAACTACGGTTGATCCGAATATTTTATTGATGTTTGATGACTCGGGTTCGATGTTGCAGGCAGTATTGCCTGAGGATTTAGATTCAGTTTTACCGAGTAATCTTGGAACTCAAGTCGTTAATAGAAAAACCGTCACCATTCCGCTTGATACAGCAGATTATACTGGTTTGACGATGACGGTTTACAGTGTTAGTAAATCTGCAAAGACAGCATTTTTGGCCTCTTCGCATCTAAACAAACTTTATTATAACCCCAACATAACCTATCCCGTGCCTAAATTTCCTGATGGCACAAGCTTAGGGAATTCGGATTTCTATAATGCTAAATTGGATGGTTACGATATTGAACTTAAAGATGGGGTTTATGTTCATAAATCGACAGCGATAAGGTTAAACCTCAGTACTGACTATATGGCAATCATGTCTCGAGCTTCTGGTATTAGCACGGGCGCCAAGTTTACTAACTATGCCATTACTCCTGAGGGCACTAAAACAAAAGCATTTTATTACAAGCCAAAATCGAGTTGTACAGATACTTCATTCAAAGAAAATGCATGCTATGACATCGTTTACCCCTCAACAGCGACCGAGCGGCAAAACTTCGCAAATTGGTTTTCATATTACCGCGATAGGATGCTGTCCGCTAAAGCGGGGATCAGTGAGGCCTTCCACGAACAATCTTCTGCGATGAGGGTTGGCTCTGCGACGATCAATACGAGAAATAACATCAATGGCGTAAGGAAATTTGCCGGTGATGCTCGCAAAAGTTTCTTTGCAAATTTGTATAAAATAGTTGGGGATAGCGGTGGTACTCCTTTGCGCCCAGCCTTAATAAGTGCAGGAGAATATTTTCAAAAAGATGAGCCTTGGCGCACCGATCCTGCGAGCACTGAGTCAACTCTTTTAGAGTGTCGCCAAAGCTATACGATCCTTATGACTGATGGTTATTATACCGAGGGGTATACCAAAGCAACCAACACTGAGAATGAGGTTGGTGGCGAACATGATAATGCCGATGGCATTAAAATTACTGGCTCCAAAGGGCAAAGTTTCACTTACAAGGCGGAATCCCCGTTCGCTTTTAGCACAAGCAATACTTTGGCTGATATAGCCATGTATTTTTGGAAAAATGATTTAAGGACAGATTTGGATAATGCTGTGCCTACCTCGCCTGAGAATCCAGCCTTTTGGCAGCATATGGTGACTTTTGGTGTGGCCTTTGGTGTAACTGGGACTGTCAATCCAACGACGGCGTTTGACGCGATGTTAAATAAAGGTTCTATTACCTGGCCTTCTACATCCTCAAACTCAGGCAAAATCGACGACTTATTACATGCAGGGGTTAACAGCCGAGGCGGTTTTTTTAGTGCTGGCGATCCAATCACTTTCGCGGATGCTTTGAGTGCAACATTAAGTGCCATTTCGCAACGTGTCGGCACCGCATCTACAGCAGCAGCGACAGCCGTTAATTCGTTACAAACTGAATCGAATTTATATCAAGCTCGCTTTGTTTCAGGTGAATGGTCAGGCGATTTATGGTCCTACAAAATTGGTGATACCAATACGCCAGTCTGGAAGGCCAGTGAAAAGTTACCAACTCCAGCCAATCGCAAGATCTATTTTGGGGTTGATTCTACAGATCCACGTTCTGCTGCAAAGACATTCATTTGGAGCAATATGAACTCGAATGAGCAAAAATGGCTGGGTGGCGTAGCCAGTATTGTGGATTATCTCAGAGGGGATAAAACACAAGAGAAAAGCAGCCCAGGCGGTATCTATCGCAATCGGGCGAAGGTGCTGGGCGATTTGGTGAACTCGTCGCCAGAATTAGTGGCTGAACCATTGGACTACAACTACCAGCGTTATTCTTGGGCAGGGGCTAGCGAATATCGTGCTTTTATCAACGGCTCTGCTAAAACTAGAACCCCAATGCTTTATGTTGGTGGTAACGATGGCATGCTGCATGCGTTTGATGCCAAAACTGGTGTGGAAAAATTTGCCTACATTCCAAAAAATGTCATGAAGCCCGCCAATGGCGAAACCGTGAACGTGCTAAAGAAATATTCTGAACCCAAGTATGTGCACCGCTTCTCCGTCGATGGTACACCTGTCCCTGTGGATGTGTATATCAACTCCGCTTGGAGAACTCTGTTAGTTGGTGGTCTTGGTCGAGGGAGTGACGGTCACACTGGCGGTGGTTTTTACGCACTGGATGTGACGAATCCTGATAGCTTCGATGCTAGCAAAGTTTTATGGGACAATTCATTCCCTGAAGTCGGCACTTTTATTGGTAAACCCCAAGTGACCCGAATGAATTCTGGGCAATGGGTGATGATTTTGGGTTATGGCTACAACAATAGTGAGCATAAATCTGGCATTGTCGTGGTTAACCTAGAAAATGGGAACGTTATAAAAACTATTCCGACCACAGCTGGCGATGCGCTCAATCGAAATGCGACTTCTGAGCTTAGCCTGGTTGATATTAACGCTGATGGCCTGACCGATTGGGTTTATGGCGGCGATATGCAGGGCTACGTCTGGAAATTTGATCTGACCGATGCAAATCCGTCATTGTGGAAAGTTGCGAATAACAACTATCCAGTGTTCCAAGCCCGCGATGCTAACAATATTCCACAAATGATTTCCGGTGGTATTTTAAGTGCCATCGAACCTAAAACAGGCAAGGTTTGGTTATTCTTTGGTACCGGGCGTTACATCAACCAAGACGATCCAGGTCGAGCTACAGTTCAATCTTGGTATGGTATCCAAGATGGCAATCCAATAGGCGCCAGAAGTGAATTGGAACAACGTTATATTTCGAATGTGGATAACCTACGTACAATTAGTGCTTCAACCCAAACGATTGCCAGCAATAAGCGGGGTTGGTACATGGATTTACCTGGTGCGCGTGAGCGGATTGTCGATACGCCGATGATGGTGGGAACTGAGTTGATGATTAATACTTTAATGCCAGATAGTAATGCTTGTAACCCTGGTGGTACTGGCTATTTAATGGCGGTCTCGCCATTTACCGGCGGGCGCTTGAAACAACCATTTTTTGATATTGATAAAGATTCGCTTTTTGATGATGCTGACTTGATTACCACTTCAGAAGGGCCAATTCCGCCTTCAGGTGTCAAAATCGAAACCCCTGGGGCGCCTAGACTGACAAAAATCGACAAAAAAATTGTGACAATCACCAACTGTGTTGGCCCTTGTGTTGAGGTTCGAGCAATCAATCCGAGCTTGAATTCAGGGATGCAATCATGGCGAGAAATAACCAAGTGAGGGGAATGATGATGCAAAATTCGCTATGGAAACAATCAGGGGTGACTCTGATGGAGGTAATGACGGTTGTTGTGATTATTGGTATTTTGGCGGCTGTTGTTTTTCCATCTTATAAATCTCAGATTTCGAAGACTCGAAGAGCTACAGCAACAACATGCCTTACGGAGTATGGTCAATTCATGGAGCGTGTTTACACGACCAATATGACTTATATGACGAACAATAAAGTGGATGTTGTATTGCCAGAGAACAGCTGTAAAAAGGATTTAGAGCCGTATTATCAATTCTCATTGGTCAAACAGCCGACAACTTTTACTCTAAGTGCTAGTCCTGTCAACTCGCAAGCAGAAGACGTTTGTGGGATCTTAACCCTTAACCAACTCGGGGTTAGAACTGCCGGTGGGAAATCTGACGCTGAGACTATCCGAGCTTGCTGGTAGTTCTGTCTCTGTAACCGACACACCCAAATCCAAAAAACCGACACGCAAAGTGTCGGTTTTTTTATCTTTTCAAAAAATCCCTCTGAAAAATTTGCGTATTGGTAATCATGTTGTAAATTTTAAGTTATGAAAATAATTTAAGGTGTTCACATGTTAGCAAAAGGATTTAGCTACATTGAAATTCTAGTAGCGCTTTTTATCTTTCAAATTTCAACCATCACCCTCTTACAGGGGCAATTAAGAGCGCGGCAACAAGTGTTGCTTGCTCAACAAGAATTAACGGCGACTGCGTTTTTGTTTGAAGTGGCGGCAATTATGCAGCAATTGCCCGATTTCTCGCCAACCTTGGTCAAAGGCATGACGCAGCAAGCAGCGGGTGCTCGAGATTGTTTAGCATCACATTGTTCTTCACAACAACAAGCACAACAATTGTTCCAACAGAGTGCTCAGCAAGCACTACAACGGCTGGCTGATCCACAATTATGTGTTTCTGGAGTTTATCCAAACATCGTTTTGCAATTAAGCTGGCGGAGTCTCATCAATCAGAATCGGAGTGTTGGCACTGCTGATTGTTTGCGGTATGGGCCTTATCATCAAGTTCAAATCAAGGCATCGTTATCATGAAATTCAGATGCCTAGGCTGGACGTTAACCGGGATGATGGTTGCTGTAACTGTCTGCACTCTGTTGATTTTGTTAGCTACACAA